>Ga0315553_10001742_pt1 | contig 17865 bp, 16 predicted proteins | sample SalMarSW160140MG_FD_203099 | JGI IMG/M metagenome (GOLD analysis project Ga0315553, IMG submission 203099) | Salt marsh sediment microbial communities from the Plum Island Ecosystem LTER, Massachusetts, United States - Salt Marsh Sediment SW1601-40 ... | reverse complement strand
GTCGTCTCCCGCCAGCGCACCGTCGGCGAGCTGTGCTTTGGGAAAAAGACGTTCCCACCATTGGTCATGAATGGGCTTGAGACCGTCTTCCGACCAGCGATGGATCAGGTTCACCAGATGCCGTGAGACCGATTCCAGGAGCCTGGCGCAGCTCAGCTGTCCGCAGCCTTCATCCCAGAGGGTGGTCCTGCTCAGATCGTTTCCCGGCTCCCTTCCGCCGCGCGTGGGGCGAAGATAGAGGTGCAGCGACAGCACCATCCAGTCCGGCACGTCCGCTTGCCCGGTCTCCGAGACCACCAGATCGACATAGCCGACCTTCGCCTCATTAGCCAAAATGACGGAGGGCCATTGATACATCACGGCGACTTCGGGCGGGCTCAGCGCGCCGATCGCATCGCCGACCGCCACCATTGCGGCAAAGACAATCTCCGGGCATCGCTCACGCGGCACGTCCGGTTCCAGAACCAGCGCAAGCCGGAGATTATCCACGTCCACCGACCATGCCAGATCCCCCGCGCCAAGCGCTCCCTTTGCGGCGCGCGCTTTTGCCCAGTCGGCGGGCACGATTTCCAGCGCAAGCTTGTGCCCGGTGAGCAGGGGCGGGAATGTCGGGAGCGGGTCGCGCATGCTGGCCTTACTCGCCCGGAAGCTTGATCTCTCCCTCGACCACATGATTCAGGTCGGTGCCCTCGGCGGTCAGCACCATCTTCACCTTCAGGGAGGATTGACCGCCCAATTGGGCTTCGCGCGTGATGCGCTCGATTTCCTGCTGCGATGTCACGCCGACATGCTTGAGAAATTTACGCATCGACATATTGAAATCGTCGCTCATTTTCAGCTCCGGATGTTTTTGTTATGAGTGCGGGACCATGACCGGTTTACGCCGATCCTCATGGTCCCTACGTTATTGTTATGCACGGTCCCTTAAGCCGGTCCCACGATCCCCGGACGCGCTGCATCGGGCGCATTAATGCAGCCGCACGGACTCAGGAACGCTGAACGCGTCGGCCGAGGATGTCCTTTGTGTTTGCGCAACGCCCCAGGCAGCCACGCTTATGACGATCATCAAGGCAATGCCTGTCAGAACAGACTTCATTTCACACCTCCCAATGGTTCGGATGGCATCCGCGAGCGTCGCCATTCTTGTTATTTTACTTGCCGTTACCCGTCACTCTACCGATGCGGTCGCGCTTTTCAAGAAACGGATGAGCTCATCACGCCCTTCCACGCTTTTCAGGCGCTGGATCGGCATTTTCGTTCCCGGCACGAGGACATCGGGGCCGTGATCGAACAGCTGCCCGACCGTTTTCTCGGTCCATATAATATCGGACTCGCGCAGCGCCTGTGAATATTCATACCCTGGAACCGATCCGGCTTTTCGGCCGAACAGGCGATAAAGCGTCGGTCCGGCCCGGTTCTTGTCGTCCGGCGTCAGTGTGTGGCAGACGCTGCATTTGCGGCGAAATTCCAACTCGCCCGGATCGTCGCTCTCGGCGAGCTGGAACCGTCTCGGAAAGGTCGACTGGATCGGAGCCATTTCGCGGGGGACCACCTGCCAGCGCATGGCGAAATCATCCAGCCCGACATGGTAGATCTGGTTCGTTCCAGGGACGAAGTCGAAATCCCAGACCGGACCGTAGGCGACGGGCCCCCCTGCGACTTTCTCGGCCGTGGCGGTCTTGAAGACCTCGATCGTGCCCCCGGCATCGGCATAAGCCATCAGCGTGCCGTCACGCGAGACCTTAACGCTTTGAATGGGCGCTTCGCTATGAGCCAGCCGCTTGAGCATGTCGCCCTCGGCGATGCCGACAATGCCGAAGGTTCCGTCGAGCGCCCCGAAGAGCAGCCGGTCGTCACCGAGCAAGGCAATGGTGTTGATGCCCCAGCCATGACTGTAGACCGGACGGATCAGCTCGGCTTTGGCAACATCCCACTCGGTGATCTCGCCGTCATAGGACGCGGTGTAGAGCTTGCTTCCGTCGGCGGAAAATGTGACCGCGTTCACATTGCCCGTATGGCTGCTCAGCGTGGCGATTTCCGTTTGCTTGCCAAGATCGTAGAGCTTTGCGGTCCGATCCCAGCGGGCCGCGGCCGCCATCGTGCCATCGGGGGATACGGCGACGTCCAGGACCTTGACGACGTCTCCCTTGATCCGGGTGATCAGCCGCCCTTTGCCCAAGTCCCAAATGCCGAGCGAGCCGTCATCGCTGACCGAAACGGCGTGATTGCCGCCCGGTACGAGCGCCACGTCGTTGACGGCCGCGTTGTGGCCGATGAGGCGGTGCAGGATGCGCGCTTTGGCTCCGGACAGATCCCAATGGATGATGGAATAATCGAACGAGGCGGTCAGCGCCTGCTTGCCGTCGGGGAAGATGGAGATCGCCTTGATCGGGCCGCCATGGCCCTTGAGCGTATCCGGCAATTCGTCGGCGGCGCATGGCCACGGCAAAAGCGTCAGGCAACCGAGAAACGCCGCCGCAAGCCGGCTTCTCCAGGAAACCGAAAAAGCGGCGGCATTTGTCACGCGACGCGACACCGCCTCATTCAGCCGGTTGAAGCTTTCCGTCATCTGCGGCGCTACGCTCGCCCTTCGCTTCCAGCTCCTCGACCCACAGCGAATGGTGTTCTTTCGCCCATTGGGCATCCACCTCGCCACTGGTCATGGCGGAGAGAGCGCCCTCCATCCCGACCGTGCCGATATAGATGTGGCCGAGAATGACGACGATCAAGAAGACCGCCATGATCGTGTGCCAAAGAGACTGATATTGCTGCTCCTGGATCGGCGCCAGATTGGCCTGCAGGTCGGTTCCGAACCAGGAATTGAGAACTGTGAACGTGTCGCCGAACATCGCCGTCTGAAACGGGTTGAGCAGCGCCCAGCCGGACAGTGAGATCGAAACGCCGCAAAGGATGACCAGCCAGAAGAGGATCTTCTGGCCCGCGTTGAATTTGCGCGCCTTCGGATGCCCGCCGCCCAAAAAGCCGCCGCCCCTCAGCAACCAGACAATGTCATGGCGATCGGGAAGATTCCGGAGGACCCAAAGGATCGCAACCAGCGCCAGACCGATCATGAAGGCAAAGGCCACATAATTATGGATGATCTTGCCGTAGATCGTCATCCCCGCGAACGCTTCCTTGCCGATGGCGGGGATCAGGAGCGTGCGCCCGAACAGGAGGTTCAATCCGGTCAGCGCCAGAACGATGAAGCTGGATGCAATCAGCCAGTGCGCGGCCCGCTCAAGCCCGGAAAAACGCGTTATCGTTCTTCCGGATGGCCCATGCTCGATCCGAATGCGCCCCCTGATCACGAAGAACACCGATAGCAGGAAGATCATGCCCAGAATTGCCCAGGCCGAAAACATGAGCAACGGACCATTGCGCGTCTCTTCCCAATAGTGCCCTTGAGACTGGATCATCACGCCGCTTTGTTTGTTCGGCCCAGACACGGTGCCCTGGAGACCATGCCGGATTTCCCGCCAAAGCTCGGAATCCGAAGAAGCACCATCCGTGGTGTTGCCGGGAACCGCCCCGGCCACCGGCTTATCCTGTCCGTTGACCTGGGCCATCGCCCCCGGAGCGGAGGAGATGAGAATGGCGGCGAAAAACAACGCGCAAATTATCGCCAGGATCTGCGTGCCTCTCGCGCCCACAACGCTCGCACCGGCCGGGTCGACGGTCGCCTTCCCGGCGTTTTTGTTTTGTCCGGAAGCCTTATGCTTCGCTTTGATCATCTTGCCCTCCAGCGCGGCCGCACACAGCTCGTCGACGCTGGCGCGGGCGCATTGAATGCTTTTGCGAACTCTAGAGTGGCGGATTCATAATCGGAATCGGAAGCGCCACTCTAACTGTCTGTTTTGGCATCGGATTTACCCGAAAAGTGGATGCCACTTTTCGGTCCGATGCCCTAGCGCAACGCGTATCCAAGTGGACGCGGACATTTGCGCTCACTTATCGATATCGATCAACTTAACCTTGTTCCAGTGTTTCCACTTGAACGGGGGCTGATCTAGGGAAACGGGGCAGCCGATTGCCGGCCGCCCTTGCTTCTTTGATGCCTTACCGGCTTAGAGCGACGTCTTCGTCCCGTAGGCCGTTCCCCAGCCCCAGGCGCCGGCGCCGAAGCCGCGCGCCACGACACGCTCGCGGTAGACCGCGGAAACGACGTCGCCGTCACCGGCAAGAAGCGCCTTGGTCGAGCACATCTCGGCGCAGAGCGGCAGTTTGCCCTCCGCCAGACGGTTGCGTCCGTATTTCTGGAACTCCGCCTGTGACATATCCTCTTCCGGGCCACCGGCGCAGAAGGTGCATTTGTCCATCTTGCCGCGAGAGCCGAAATTGGATGCCTGCGGGAATTGCGGCGCGCCGAACGGACACGCATAGAAGCAATAGCCGCAGCCGATGCACAGATCCTTGGAGTGCAGCACGACGCCTTCTGCGGTCTCGTAAAAGACATCCACCGGGCACACGGCTCGGCAGGGTGCGTCCGAGCAGTGCATGCAGGCGACCGAGATGGACCGCTCGCCCGGCTTGCCGTCATTGATCGTGACCACGCGGCGGCGGTTCACACCCCACGGCACTTCGTTCTCATTCTTACAAGCGGTGACACAGGCATTGCATTCGATGCAACGCTCGGCATCACAAAGGAACTTCATTCGAGCCATAGCAAAATTCCTCCCTATGCCCGTTCGATACGACACAAGGTCGCTTTGGTTTCTTGCATTTGGGTGACCGAGTCATAGCCATAGGTCTGCGCCGTGTTGCTCGCCTCACCGAGCACATACGGGTCTGCGCCTTGCGGATATTTCGAGCGCAGATCCTTGCCCTGGAAATGACCGCCGAAGTGGAACGGCATGAAGGCGACGCCTTTGCCGACCCGGTCGGTGGTCATGGCCATGACCTTGACCTTGCCGCCATTGGGCCCATGCACCCAGACCTGTTCGCCATTGCGGATGCCAAGATCATTGGCGTCCGATGGATTGATCTCGACGAACATGTCCTGCTGTAATTCGGCCAGCCACGGGTTCGACCGCGTCTCGTCCCCGCCGCCCTCATATTCGACCAGACGGCCGGAGGTGAGGATCATCGGGAAGTCCTTGGTGAAGTCCTGCTTCTGGATCGAGGCATAAGCCGTCGGCAGACGATAGAACTTCCGGTCTTCGTAGGTGGCGTATTTGTCGAGCAGGTCGCGGCGCGGCGTGTAGAGCGGCTCGCGATGCAGCGGTATGGGATCCGGGAAGGTCCACACCACCGCCCTGGCCTTGGCGTTGCCGAAAGGTGCGCAGCCATGCTTGATGGCGACACGCTGGATGCCGCCCGACAGGTCGGTCTTCCAGTTGGTCTTGTCGCCAGCGATTTTCTCGATGGTCGCGCGTTCGTCATCCGTGAGATCGCCATCCCAGCCAAGCTTCTTGAGCATGGCCATGGTGAACTCGGGATAGCCGTCCTCGATCCCCGAACCGACCGACCAGGAGCCCTCGGCAAGCAGGTTCTGGCCATTCCGCTCCACGCCGAAGCGTGCACGGAATGTCAGACCGCCTTCGGCCACCGGCTTGGACGGATCGTAAAGGATCGGGGTTCCCGGATGCTTCATTTCCGCTGTTCCCCAGGATGGCCACGGCAAGCCGTAATATTCGCCATCCACCGGGCCACCGATAGCCTGCAAGGTCGTCCTGTCGAAGGTGTGCTGGTTCTGCATATGGGCCCGAAGGCGCTCCGGCGACTGGCCGGTATAGCCGATCGTCCACATGCCCCTGTTGAACTCGCGCGTTACGTCTTCGACCAGCGGCTCGTCATTTTCGACCTTGATGTTCTTGAACATCTCGTCGGCAAATCCGAGCTTCTTGGCGAACTTATAGGCGATGGTTTGGTCGGGGAGTGACTCAAAGAGCGGCTCCACGACCTTGTCGCGCCACTGGAAGGAGCGATTGGACGCCGTCACCGAGCCGTAGGTCTCGAACTGCGTCGAGGCCGGCAGCAGATAAACGCCGTCCGTCCGGTCGTGCATCACGGCGGAAACAGTCGGATATGGATCGATCACGACCAGAAGGTCGAGCTTCTCCATCGCATCTTTCATTTCCGGCCCGCGCGTCTGTGAGTTCGGCGCGTGGCCCCATAACACCATGCCGCGCACTTTGGCGGGCTGATCCATGTTCTCGGGATCTTCCAGAACACCGTCGATCCAGCGCGACACCGGAATGCCGGCCTCGTTCATGAGCGGCTTGTTCTTGCCGTCCGCACCCTTGATCGTGGCAAAGCGGCCCTTGAGCCAGTCCAGATCGGTCTCCCAAACGCGCGCCCAGTGAGCCCAGGCTCCCGCCGACAGGCCGTAATAGCCCGGCAGCGTATGTGACAACACGCCAAGATCCGTTGCGCCCTGCACATTGTCATGGCCGCGGAAGATGTTCGTGCCGCCTCCGGCCTTGCCCATATTGCCGAGCGCAAGCTGGAGGATGCAGTAGGCGCGCGTGTTGTTGTTACCGATCGTGTGCTGTGTACCGCCCATGCACCAGATCACCGTACCCGGACGGTTCTGGGCTATGGTGCGGGCCACCCGCTTGAGCTGAGAGCCCGGCACGCCGGTTACGCGCTCGACCTCTTCGGGCGTCCAGTTGGCCACCTCGGTCCTGATCTGGTCCATGCCCCAGACCCGCTGGCGGATGAACTCCCTGTCTTCCCAGCTATTCTCGAAGATGTGCCAGAGAAGACCCCAGACCAGAGCGACGTCAGTACCCGGACGTAACCGTACATATTCGTCCGCGTGAGCGGCCGTGCGGGTAAAGCGCGGATCGCAAACGATCAGCGGCGCGTTGTTCTGCTCCTTGGCCTTCAACAGATGCAACAGTGAGACGGGGTGCGCCTCCGCCGGATTGCCGCCGATAAGGAAAATAGCTTTGGAGTTGTGGATGTCGTTATACGAGTTCGTCATCGCACCATAGCCCCAGGTGTTGGCAACACCTGCGACCGTGGTCGAGTGACAGATACGGGCCTGGTGATCGACGTTGTTCGAGCCCCAATAGGCGGCGAACTTGCGAACCAGATAAGCCTGTTCGTTGCTGTGTTTGGCAGATCCGAGCCAGTAGACCGAATCCGGCCCCGACTCCTCGCGGATCTTCAGCATCTGATCGCCGATTTCGTTGATGGCGTCATCCCAGGAAATCCGCTGCCATTTGCCTCCAACCAATTTCGTCGGATATTTCAGGCGGCGCTCGCCATGGGCATGCTCGCGGACCGAGGCGCCCTTGGCGCAATGGGCTCCAAGGTTGAACGGCGAATCGAACCCCGGCTCCTGACCGATCCACACACCCGTGGACACTTCTGCCAGCACCGTACAGCCGACGGAACAATGGGTGCAGACAGATTTCACGATATCGACCTTATCCTTGCCCGCGGACGCAGCGACAGCCTTGGTCGCTGTGCCGGTGTTGAGCGCGCCTATGGCGGCAAGTCCGCCGACGGTCAATCCCGAATTCTTGAGAAAATCGCGCCGGTTCACGGCGGATTGCGAAATAGCTGCGAGGCTTGACGACAGACGGGGGCCTCTCGCTACCCCACCTACCTTCTTCCTGAGCATTGACGTTCTCCCATTGAGCGCTCTTATCCAACGGAGCGCATTCTTTCAAAAGCCTTCGCGCGCCCTTTGCCTGCATCCGCGCGGCACAACATGCGTTGCGCGCTCACAGACAGAAGCAATGACGGCGTCAGCACAAGCGCTTAGAACCGCGCGAGTTTGTAGTAGGTCTTGACGTGATCGGTTTCGCGGTAACCGCTGCCTTCCGCCTTGTCGGGTGCGGCGGCGGCCTTCGCGGCACCACCTGCTGCGATGGCGGCGCCGCCCAATACGGTGCCGACAGTCGCGAGCTTGAGAAAATCGCGCCGGCCTGCGGCGGTCTTCTCCTCACTCTGTTTGGTCATGCTAGTCTCCTCCCTTCTGCGACAAACGAACCGGCGCAGCGTCCTCCCTTTCGAAGGGCCACAGCAACTGTTCGACAGATGCGGTGCAGACGACTGCATCCTATAAGAATCGCGCTATTCCATTGCGAATGCGCTCTTCTCAATTTCCATAAAAACGCGCCCAATCGTGCCTATCGGCTTGTAAAAATGGCTCGACTTTGCGGCTTCCAGATCTTTAAAGAAATGCCCCGCCCAAGGCTCGATGTGGGTCAGGAAAAACTCGCGTTGCGCCTCGATCGAGGCAGGCTCGCCGTAGCGTCCTGAAATCAGCCCCCCCATCATCTCCATGAGCGCGCCGATGTGGTCTTCGGGGTCTTTCACATTCTCGTGACGTCCGATGCCCAGCCGCTGCATGTCGTTGCGCAGCTTCGCAAGCGGCTTTTCGTTCAGGAATCCGGTCAGATAATAGGAGGCATAGGGCAGAAGCTCGCCGCGCGCCAAGCCGATGAAGAGCGCGTCATATTCGTCGCCAACTTCTTCCTCGCTTGTTTCCGCGGCAATGCGGGCAAGGGCGGAAAAGGCGCTTCCAAATTCAGTGTCATCGCCAGAAAGAGCGCTTGCCGCGGTCACGCCCACCGCATCCGGCTTTGCAGTCAGATAGGTGGCGAGAAAATTATAGATCTCGGCGCGCAGGCGATCTTCCTCCGAAATCGCTCTGTTCGCGGCAGTGCTTTCCAACGGGGGCTCCTTAATAGAAAGCCATTTCACCTGACGGAAAAAATTAAATCATAATAATTCTAAGTTGGCAATGTGTGCTGGTTCAAGCATGCCCGCAGCCCTGGCCGCCCCCGAGAGCGGGCGGTTCACTGCTCGATGATGATTTTCGGGGCGCTCGCGGCCCTTTCCCCACGCTCCGCCGCCAGCCGCTCGATGACCCCGCCGGCGATTTGCTTATAGGTCGCGGCATGGGCGCTGTCCGGATCGGAGACGACGATCGGCGTGCCGCCATCGGAATGCCGGCGAATATCCATGTGCAGCGGCACTTCGCCGAGGAACGGCACGCCAAGGCGCGTTGCCTCTTCGCGAGCCCCGCCATGCCCGAAAATATCGGCGCGCGCGCCGCAGTTCGGGCAAAGGAAATAGCTCATATTCTCGATAATCCCGAGGATCGGCACATTGACCTTGCGGAACATGTTGAGCCCCTTGCGGGCATCCACGAGTGCAATGTCCTGCGGGGTGGAGACGATGACGGCCCCTGCAAGCGGCACCTGCTGCGCCATTGTCAGCTGGGCGTCGCCCGTGCCCGGCGGCATGTCGACCACAAGCACGTCGAGCTCGCCCCAGGCCACTTCGCGCAACATTTGCGTCAGCGCGGAAATGACCATCGGACCACGCCAGATCATCGGGGCGTCTTCCTCGACCAGAAAGCCCATCGACATGACCTTCAGCCCGTAGCCCTCAAGGGGAGAGAGAATGCGTCCCTCGGCCGTCGGCTTGCTCGATATACCAAGGAGGCGAGGCATGGACGGGCCGTAAATATCGGCGTCCAGAATGCCGACGCTCAGGCCGTGCGCCTGTAGCCCCAGCGCCAGATTGACGGAGGTCGTCGATTTCCCGACCCCGCCCTTGCCCGAGGCCACCGCGATGATGGAGCGGATGCCGGGAACGCCGGCGGTCTGTGTCGGCGCTTTGGCCTGGGCGCGGGCAGCCTGGGCCTGCATCGGCGGCGGAACGTCCCCAGCCTGATCCAATCTCGGCGCGGATCGAACGGGGGCGGCGCCCGATTTCTGCTCGGCAGTGAGCACCACGGTCACTTTCGAGACGCCTTCGAGCCCGCTCACCACCTTCTCCGCCGCTTCGCGCAGAGGCTCCAGCTCCTTCGCCCTTTCTGCCGGCACGTTGATGGAGAAGATCACCCTGCCGCCGTCGATGAGCACATCGCTGACGAGGTTCAGCGAAACGATATCGCCTTCAAGATCCGGCCCCTTGACGCGGGAGAGCCGCTCCAAAACCATCTCTTTCGTGACCTGAGCCATCATTCCTCCTGATGCAGTCCGGGCGTTGTTCGTCCGTGCGCCACATGCGCTGGGTCACCCGCGATTTCAGCTTAGTCCTTGTTCGAAAGGCCGCGGCGCTGCGTCAAGCCTTGAGAAAACGCCGCCACCGATCCGCGTTGACGATGCGGGCCCATAGGAGCATGCTCCGTAACGTCAATCTTTATGCGCACCGAAAACGCTTGGTATATCCGTTGCGGCTTCGTTACAAACGGCATTATGGCAAAGCGCACATACGACCCCAACAATTATCTGATACCGCCGCCCAACCTCGATCAAGGGCTCTGTAAGGCGCTGAGCGGCGTCGACCAGAACGGCGAGGCGACCGATCTGTTCGTGATCAACGAGAAACCGCTGACGCTTTATCTCAATTCGCGCGAGGTCGTCACCATGATGACGATCGGCGATCACCCTCGCTTTCTCGCCCTCGGATTTCTGGCGAACCAGGCCATGCTGGACCCGGACAATCCGGTGACCGCCGTCGATTTCGATGAGGATCTCGACGTCGTGGTGGTGCGAACGAAACACGCGACCGACTATGAGGAGAAGCTGAAAAAGCGGGTCCGCACCTCCGGCTGCGCGCAGGGCACCGTCTTCGAAAATGTGATGGAGGCCTTCGAATCGCGGTCGCTGCAATCGATCGACGCCCCGCTGAAGACAAGCTGGCTCTATGAGCTTACCGCCAAGATCAATGTGACGCCCTCGCTCTATCTGGGAGCCGGTGCGATTCACGGCACTGTGCTATGCAAGGCAGACGAGCCGCTGGTTTATATGGAGGATGTCGGGCGGCACAATGCGGTGGACAAGGTCGCCGGCTGGATGGTCGATACGGGCACGGACGGCGCCGACAAGATCCTCTATACGACCGGGCGGCTGACCTCGGAAATGATAATCAAGACGGTGATGATGGGCATTCCCATTCTCGTGTCGCGGTCCGGCTTTACCGCCGCCGGCGTGGAGCTGGCGCGTCAGGCAGGGCTGACGCTCGTCGGACGGGCGCGCGGGCGGCGTTTCGTGGCGCTCTCGGGCGAGGAACGCATCGTTTTCGATAGCGATCCCGACGAGATCTCCGAAGAAGACCCCCGCCACCAGCGCAAGGGCGCGCATGTATGACTGCGGACGGCGTCAAAATTCTCGGCGTGATCATCGCCGGCGGCCTTTCCCGGCGGATGGGCGAGAAGGACAAGCTCTGGCTCGATTTCGAAGGCGAGCCCTTGATCGCCCGCGCCGCCCGGCGTCTTGCCCGGCAGACCGGCGGGGTCATCCTCAACGTCAACCGCTATGACGAGCGGCTCGAAGAGTTCGGCCTGGCCGTGGTCCCGGACCTCAATACGGACTATCAGGGGCCGCTCGCGGGCATCGTCGCGGCGCTACGCTGGGTGCAGGAGAACCGGCCGCGGGTCACGCATCTCGTGGCGGCCTCCGTGGACAGCCCTTTCTTCCCCGAGGATCTCGTCGCCCGGCTCGCGGGAGAGATCGAGGCCCGTCCGGACGAAATCGCCATTGCCTTCAGCGACGACGCCCCGCAGCCTGTCTTCGGTCTGTGGCCGGTCTCCTGTCTTGAGCCACTGAACGGCTTCCTGCGGGAAACCGACAATCTCAAGGTCATGGCCTTCGTCAGGAGCCGGGCCTGGCGGCGCGTGGATTTTCCACCGGGAGATCCATCCGCCTTCTTCAACATCAACACGCCTGACGACCTTGCCACCGCGCACCGGCTTCTCGAACAGGAGGCGGCGAGAGGATGAGCGTCGGCAAACTTGTCGATGATTGCTTTGTGCATGACCGCGACCGGCTGCGGCACGAGGAGGTGATTGCGCTCCTCCGAGAGCGCTTGCACCCGGTCGTCGAGACGGTCTCCATTCCCGTCGATCAGGGGCTGCGCCGTGTGCTTGCCGCCGATTGCGTCGCGCCGCGTCCGATCCCGGCTCACGACAACGCCGCCGTCGATGGCTTCGCTGTGCGCCACCAGGATTTGCGCGAGGATGCGCCAACGCGGCTGCCGATCGGCAACCGTTTGACGGCGGGCGTCCAGAAGAGCCTTCCCACGCAGGAACCCGGCACGGCAACCCGCATCTTTACCGGCGCCGTGATTCCGCAGGGCGCGGACTGCGTCGTGATGCAGGAGGATTGCGAGGTCGAGCATGACCGCTCGGGCGAACCCGCCTTCGTTACCATTCCGCCGAAGCTGAAAGCCGGCGCCAACCGCCGCCGCGCGGGCGAGGATGTCCGGGAGGGGGAAACGCTTCTCACCGCCGGCAGCCTTCTCCGCCCGCAGGATCTGGCGCGTCTGGCCTCGGCGGGGCTGGGAAGCATTCCCGTCTATAGCCGGCTGAAGCTGTGCATCATTTCCACGGGCGACGAATTGCGCGCAGCGGACGGCGGGGCTCTGCCCGTGGGGGCGGTCTATGACGCCAATCAGCCGCTGCTGACCGGCCTGGCGCAATCTCTGCCCGTGGACGCCCTGCCGCTCGGCATTCTCGCGGATCGGCCCGACACGGTCGAAGATGCGCTCTCCGACGCGGCGAGCCGATTTGACGTGATCATCACCTCCGGCGGGGCGTCGAAGGGCGAGGAAGACCATCTGCGCGAGACGCTGGAAAAGCTTGGCACCTGTCATCTCTGGCAATTGGCGATCAAGCCGGGCCGGCCGATGATGATGGGACAGATCCGCGGAACGCCGGTCTTCGGTCTGCCGGGCAATCCGGTCGCCGTGTTCGTCTGCTGGCTGCTCTATGTTTACCCCTCGCTCCTGCGGCTTGGCGGCGCGGCATGGCGCGAGCCGGAGAAGATCTTTCTGCCGGCGGGCTTCAGCATACCGCGCAAGAAACAGGACCGGCGCGAATTCTACCGGGGCTGGCTGGAGACGGCGGACGGCAGAACGGTGTTGCAGAAGTTCGAACGCGATGGCTCCGGCCTGATCGCCGGATTGCAGGCCGCAAGTGGGCTGATCGAGGTGCCGGAAGAGATCGAGCGCATCGAGACCGGCGATCCGCTCGCCTTTCTGCCGTTCTCGCAGTTCGGCATCTGTTAGAGCATCGGACCGAAAAGTGGCATCCACTTTTCGGGTAAATCCGATGCCAAAACGAACAGTTAGAGCGGCGCTTCTGATTAGGAATCCTACGCTCTATCCTGCTGAGCTACGGGGAGAAAATGCCTTTCCGCAGCTTCATAGTACCGATTTGAGGCTGATTTTTCAAAGAAAACGAGCGCGCATTCTGGTCTGCAATGGACGCTTACATCGCCTCGTACGTAGCGGCACCACCAAAGCGGACACGTACCTTCATGTCGCAATTGGTACAAATGTTCGCAAAGGAAACGGTAAAGTTTGACCCGACTCTGACCTTCCGCACGGTTGCACCTAGGCTTATAGTTTGTCTGCAGTTCGTAGCGTCCGAGGCGGGCAGAATGCTAAATTTTCCGGTAGATGTGGAATTTTCTGAGTGGGGTGAAGGGCACGCGCTCTTGCTGCTGCCCGGTAGTTTCGGGACCGGCTCCGGATGGAAGGGTGTAACAGACAGTCTCCCCTCACGGTACCGGTTGGTGACAACCAGTCTTCTGGGCTACGGAGCGACATCGGAGCGCCGCCCATTGGGCAACGCCACGATGCAGCAGCAGACGGAGATCATCGATCTCATACTCGATCGAATTGGCCAGCCCACTCATGTGGTGGCACATTCCTTTGGCGGCCTGGCCGCGCTCGCACACGCAATTCAAGGCAGGAGTAAGCCAGCGAGCCTAACTCTCGTGGAAGCCAATCCGCTCGGCATCTTGAGGTCGGCGGGTGAACTCCAGCTCTACGGAATCTTTGGCGCAATGATGCAAGTCTACTTCGCAGAATTCGAGGCCGGGAATCCTGACGCCGCCCGGAACGTCATCGATTTCTACGCCGGCGCGGGAACCTTTGCGTCGTTCCCTCCGAAGGTGCGCGAGTATGTCGTAAAGACGACACCGAGCAACATTCGTGACTGGTCGTCGGGCACCCCGTTCGAGCCGCCACTTTCCAGCTATCAGACGATCTCTGCACGCACCTTGGTTGTTCGTGGGGGCAATGGGCACCCGGCGATGATGCGCATAGCTGAGCTTCTTACGGAGAATATTCCGCATGCTCGTCTCGAAACCATATCGGGTGGCAGCCACTTCTTGCCGGCCACGCACCCGATCGAACTGGCACGCCTTATTGACGCTCACGTTCACACAAGCGCCAGCTGACGGCACATCTCCTGCTGCTCAAAGTGCGGACACCCGTTTATTTGAGCTAGTTTATGAGTCGTGAGTTTAGCGCGTCTTGTCATGGTCGTGCGGATTGTCCCGGTCGTGGTCTGCTTCCTGACGCGCTGCGCGATTGAAGGCCCGCTGCCAGGACGGATCGCGGGCGGCCTTTACTCCAGGATGACAATGATGGTTCACAAAGTCCTATCAGCGCTGACGCGCCGCGGCTTTCTCGCTGGTTCGGCGGCGGCCGGCGCGGGCGCCCTTCTTTCGATGCGGCTCGCCCCGGCGGCCAAAGCGGCGGTGCGGGAATTCAACCTGCGCTGCGGGCCGGACGAGGTCCAGCTCGTGCCGGAGGAGTACGGTCAGACGCCGGTCTGGTGCTACAATGGCAGCGTCCCCGGTCCGGAAATCCGCGTGAAGCAGGGCGAGCGCCTGCGGCTGACGGTCGAGAATGGGCTCGCGGAAGAGACGACGGTCCACTGCCACGGCATCCGCCTGCCGAACAGGATGGACGGCATCCCGCATCTGACGCAGAAGCCGATCGGCGCGGGTGAGCGCTTCGTCTACGAGTTCGACGCCGTCGATGCCGGAACCTTCTGGTACCACCCGCATCAACGCAGCTTCGAGCAGGTCGGGCGCGGTCTCTACGGCCCGCTCATTATCGAGGAGCACGAGCCGGTTCAGGTCGATCGGGACATCACCTGGGTGCTCGACGACTGGCGGCTGGAGCCGTCCGCCGCGATTTCGGATGATTTCGGCAATCTGCGCGATATGAGCCACAATGGCCGGATCGGCAATTCGGTGACGATCAACGGCCAAGTGCCGGAGACCTTCCCCGTCCGCAAGGGCGAGCGGATTCGCCTGCGCCTGATCAATGCCGCCAATGCACGGATTTTCGGCCTCGATTTCGCCGCTCACGAGCCGATCGTCATCGCGTTCGACGGCCAGCCGGTGACGCCGCACACACCGCAAGGCGGCTTCATCGTGCTCGGCCCGGCCATGCGCTGCGACCTGATCATCGACATGACGGGCGAACCCGGCAGCCGCATGGAGGTCATCGATCGGTTCTATGAGGGCGGCGAGTACCGGCTGACCGAGCTTGTCTATGGCGACACGCCGCTCAGAGACCGCGTTCCGGACACGCCGATCGCCTTGCCGGCCAATCCGCTGGCGGAGCCGGACATCGCCAAGGCGAAGCGCCACGAGGTCGTGTTCAATGGCGGCATGATGGGCGGCATGATGATGCGCGGAATGGGGCCACGCATGATGCGGGACATGCGCGATATGATGCGCTCCGGCAAGATGTGGTTCATCAATGGCGTCGCCGCCGAGGGCCATGTGATGGAACCGCTGCTGACGCTGGCCCGCGGCGAAAGCTGCATCCTCGCCATGACCAACGCCACCGCCTGGCATCATCCGATCCATCTGCACGGCCATTCCTTCCGCGTGATCTCGCGCAATGGCGCGCCGACGCAGCATCGCGAATGGCAGGACACCGTGCTGATGGCGCCGCGCGAGGAGGTGGACATTGCGTTTGTCGCGGACAATCCCGGCGACTGGATGTTCCACTGCCATATTCTCGAACATCAGGCGGCCGGCATGATGGGCGTGATGCGCGTTTCCTGACGGACTTCAGGCCGAGGACGCTCGGCCTGCTTGCGATGGCACGGAAATTTTGCAAGGTTGTGCATGATTCCGTCACCATCATGCCGATCAGGGGATATGGCAGAGTATCTGACCACGAAGGAACTCGCCGAATTGCTGCGCATCAAGGAGCGCAAGGTCTATGACCTGGCGGCTTCCGGCGAGGTGCCGTGCTCCAAGGCCATGGGCAAGCTGCTGTTCCCGCGCGAGGCCGTCGAGGCCTGGATCGCGGAACGCTCCTCCGGCGTCGAACGCTTCACCGCCAAGCCGCTGCCCAATGTCTTTCTCGGCAGTCACGATCCTTTGCTCGACTGGGCGCTGCGCGAATCGCGATGCGGCATCGCCACCTATTTCGACGGCAGCACGGACGGCTTGATGCGCTTCGCGGGCCGCGAGGGCGTGGCGACCGGCCTCCATCTCTACGATCAGGCGAGCGAAAGCTGGAATGAATGGCTGATCGCGGAAAAGTTCGCAGCCATGCCGGTCGTCCTTGTCGGCTGGGCGAAACGGCAACGCGGGCTGATCGTCGGGGAGAGGCTGAAAGGCGTGATCAAAGCCGTCGCCGACCTCAAGGGCCGCCGGGTGGCGCCGCGGCAAGCGGAGTCCGGCGCTCAGACGTTGTTTGCCCATCTCCTGGAGCGCGCCGGGCTCGGCGCGGACGATCTGGAGATGACGGCGCCGGCGCGCACCGAAGCCGACGCGGCGCTTTCCGTCCTCGAAGGCAAGGCGGAGGCCGCCTTCGGACTCGCCTCGCTCGCCGCACAATACAGGCTGCCTTTCGTGCCGCTCACCGGGGAGCGCTTCGACCTGCTGGTCGACCGCCGCGCCTGGTTCCTGCCGCCCATGCAGGCCTTTCTCGATTTCTGCCGCTCCAAACACTTCCGCGCCCGCGCCGGGGAACTCGCGGGCTATGACGTTTCAGAATTCGCCAAGGTGCGCTTCGTCGGTTCATAACCCCGCGACACGACGCTCTGGCATCGAAATCCCGGTTTCCTGAGACCAAGTTAGCGTGTGGCGATGAATCGCTCTATCAGAGGGCGAACGAAGAGCTCACAACAAAGGAGAATGACATGCAGCTCAGTGCACGCAACACGCTGAAGGGTAAGGTCACGAACGTTGCAAAAGGCGCCGTCGCGGCCGAGGTTCAGGTCGATATCGGCGGCGGCAATACGATTACCTCCATGATTACCGTCAACTCGGCGGAACGGCTCGGCCTGGCAGCCGGCAAGGACGTCACCATCATCATCAAGGCGAGCGAAGTGATCCTCGGCGTCGAGTAGTGCGTCCCGCGCCAGTTCGGAGGACGGTTGGCGTTTTTCGGAGCGTTTCTGCCTCGTCATCCCCGCGCAGGCGGGGTTCCAGTATTCCGAAGAGAATCATTGGGTTACTGGATTCCCGCTCCCTGCCTCCGCGGGGCGAGCCTTGTGGGAATGACAGTCGTCTCGCTTTCTGAGCTCAATCCAGCAGATCGACCGGGACGCATACCCGGTGCCCGTCCCGGAGTTGCTCGACGGCAACGGGCACGCCATAGGTCCGCGACAGGATCTCCGGCGTCAGCACATCCCCCGGAGGGCCCGCGGCCTGGGTGGTTCCGTCGGCCAGAAGATGCACGCGGGTGGCGCAGGCGAGCGCATGGTCGGGATTGTGGGTCGAGAGCACGATCCCGAGTCCGGACGCGGCCAGCTTGCGCACCTGCTTGAGAACCAGCACCTGATTGCCGAAATCGAGACTGGCGGTCGGCTCGTCCATGACGACCAGTTGGGCATCCTGCGCGAGCGCTCTGGCGATCAGGGCGAGCTGGCGCTGCCCGCCGGAGATCCGCGTATAGTCACGGTCCGCCAGCGCGCCAATCCCCATCTGCTCCAGCGCCGCCGCGGTTCGTTCATGGTCCTGCGCGCCGGGCGCGGAAAACACGCCGCGATGAACGGTCCGGCCCATCAGCACCATGTCCCGCACCGTATAGGGAAAGACGGCCGTATGCGCCTGCGGCACATAGGCGACGCGCTGCGCGATCGTCTTGCGATTGAGGTCGCCGATGTCCTCGCCGTCCAGCTCGATGCGGCCA
>Ga0315553_10001741_pt1 | contig 17868 bp, 16 predicted proteins | sample SalMarSW160140MG_FD_203099 | JGI IMG/M metagenome (GOLD analysis project Ga0315553, IMG submission 203099) | Salt marsh sediment microbial communities from the Plum Island Ecosystem LTER, Massachusetts, United States - Salt Marsh Sediment SW1601-40 ... | reverse complement strand
GATTCCTACCGAGCACACCAACCCGGCAGGATAAAGGAATGGACTGCTCCGATTGGGGCAGCCCTTTTTGTATGTTCCGCTAATTGTTAGGAATTAGAGGGACTTGACGTTGGTGGCCTGCAGGCCCGGCGCGCCTTGCTCGATGGAGAATTTCACCTTCTGGCTTTCGCCCAGCTTGCGCAAGGATCGAATTGATCTTCCTCGATCCCTGATTTGTCATACCGCTTCGATGGGTGGTTTGAAAACCTAAGGTCTGGATCCAGCCAATTCCACTTCTAACCAAGATGAGAAGAATAGCCCTCCAAATTCGCTCTTCTCCACGAGGCCACATCCAGATGGCCGTGAGCATACCTGAAGTCGATGGTTGTGAACATACCTGCCTGCCTTTCGGGTCCAACGGCACCGCTTGGGCTATAATCTCCTTGGGATACCCAGCCGCGCAACTTATATGCGGGCTGGATGAGGATGGCGATGGATTATCAACGGCTCGAATCATTTCTGCATGCTGCCGAGCGTCTCAGCTTTTCGGAGGCTGCCAAGCAGCTTCACCTCACCCAGCCAACCATCAGTCGCCATATCAAATTGCTGGAAACAGAATTGGGGGTTGAGCTATTTAACCGCAGCGCATCCAGACTGCAGTTAACGGAAGCCGGCCGCTCCCTTCTCCCCTGGGCCCGCAAGCTGATCCAGGACTCCAACGAGCTGCATGAGATGGCTTCGTCCTTGCAAAGCGGGGTTGTTGGTCACTTACGAATCGCCTGCAGCACTACCGCCGGCAAGTACATCCTGCCGCAGCTGGCGGCGCGTTTCTGCAAGCTTCACCCCGGCGTTCGGGTAAGTATCCTGGCCTGCACCCCGGACCGTGCCATCCCTCAACTCATGGGGGGCGAAGCCAACCTGGCGGTCGTCAGTTATGAACCGATTGACGACTCGCTTGAGCGGCAGGAATTCATTGAGGACTTAATCACCCTGATCGTCCCCGCAAATCACCAATTTGCATTCCGCCACACGATTGAGCCCGAAGAACTCCTCAACGAAAACATAATCGTACGTGAGAGCAGTTCGGGCACGCGCCAGGTAATGCTCACAGAGTTAGCTAAATTCGATATCAGCCTGGATGACTTGAATGTCTTCCTGGAGCTTGGTAATGCTGAGGCCATCGTGCGTACTGTATCGGCTGGTTATGGTGTCTCCTTCGTCTCAACTCTGGCTTCCGCCTGCCCGCTCGATCGAGGCAACGTCCTGGATATTGAAGTGCGTGGCCTTAATCTGCGGCGCACCATCTATATGGTGCGAAACAGGCTCGAAGCCTCCAACCGGGCACAGGAAGCATTCTGGAGTTTTGTGCATGACGAGTCCAACATCGACTTGCTGCGGTTATCCCACAGCCCAACTGCCTAAGACCCAGTCCACAGAGGACTAAACGGGGCTCCCTTACGGGAGCTCCGTTTTTTGTCATACTCAAGCAGGTTTGGGATTCTGCGGGCTTGGTTATCTAAAAAGTGTAGGTCATGCATGCCCCTTCGGCATCCATGAGGAAAGGTGGAGCCTTCTCAATCTTGATGCGTGCGTCGCGCAGGTCCTTGGGATCGATGCCCTTATTCTCCAACGCCAGTTCACACAGCACCACATTTGCATCTTGTTCCATGAGTGTATCCCACAATCCAATCGGATCCGGTAAACCCTTTGGTTGGCCTAAAGCTTCCAGTTCGCCCTTGAGAGCCCACTTGGCGCCCGCCGGGCAGAGGAATACGTGCACCTCATAATCCAGCGCGATCCCGGATGAAGCGAAAATCAAAGTCGGCAGGATGTTCTTTGCTTCGTCTCCATTGCAAACCACAACCATTTTCTCAGCCATTTTGGCCTCCAGTAGAAGATTTTCGGCTCGCCCTTACTGTGTTGCTAAAGGAACTAGATGGCAGGCGCGGTGGCGCCGTCGATTACTACTTGCTGCTCCAACGCACGAGCCTGAACTCTGTCGAAGTAAATTGCCAGCGGGCGGTAGTACAGGTGGGACCATTTTCCGAAAGGCACCTCCAGGATCAGCATAGGTGCAGCAAATGCCAGATGGATGACGTAGGTATAGTAGGTCGCCAATGGGTAGCCCAGGTAGCGAAGCGTGTGCTGGACGATCCCCGTTAGCGTGACAACCAAGAGCAGGATGGGGAAGATCCAGTCGCTGGCGTGCGAAAAGCGATGCAGCTGAAGGTCTTTTCTGAAGCGACCCCAGAGCGCCTTGCCCGCCCCAAACAGGAGAACAGCCGTCGCATAGTAGCCCAGCCAACGCTGTGGATGCGTGATGGGGTATAGGTTATCCGTTTGAAACCATGGCAGAAACAGCACGACCAGCACGAGCATGAGCACATACCCACTGACCAGGAGCAGGTGGCTGATCCAGGCGTTGCGCTTCTTTTGTTTCAAGCCGGCATTTTTCTCGTCTTCCGCACAATCTGACCACCGACGTTGGGTGGCGGCCTGGTAGACAAGGTTCCAGGCCTCGGTCAGGTACAAAATCAGCGGGATGCGTAAGCCTCCCTTCACCAGGATAGCGTGGTGCATCTTTAGAACGTTCGCGGAAATAAAGAACAATAGACCACCTGCCATGATCCAATCGGCGAGGTGGATGGTGGATATCGGGGCGAAGCTGTTCAAGGCGACCTGGTTCGTAACGAGCGGCCCATGAAACAACCCAAAGAACAACACAACCAGCAAACCCACCAGGACCATCGCACCGATTTCCCACAATTCGGAGGTATAGAACTTGCGTGCCAGACCAGTCCAATCATATTGGGCTGTTAACCACCGCCGTGCAGCCATCATCGTCTCGGCCGGCTCGGCCCCCTTCGGGCAGGTATCGGAGCAATCCCCACAGTAGTAACACAGCCAGGGATCAAGACTCTGTTCGATTCGATCGCGTTGGCCGATTTGTGCCAGCCGGATCACATTACGCGGGAAGGCATGCTCGCTGTCTGTAAGCGGGCATACCGCGGTGCAGTTGCCGCAGTTGAAGCACTTTTCGATGCCCAGCGCTCCATACTGCTTAAGCTCAGTGACGAATTCGGGATCGACGCGAGTATTCATCCAGCCTCCTGCTCCGCCATTTTGTAAAGGAAATATTCACCGCACATCTCCGACTCGACGATGATGTTGTAGCGCTTCAAGGCGGTCAGGTGCCAGAGGGTCTCATGCGTGGGAAGATCGATCACCTCTGCCAATTCCGGCACAGCCATCTCTTTCTCCCGCAGTGCTTTACAGATTGCCTGATGGATCTTCTTCTGTTCACGGAGAAGGAGTTGGGTAATTTCAACCGTCTCTTTGTGCTGCTCTCGCAGGACCTTCAACATCTCGGATCGCTCCCGGGCGGTCATGGTCTCTGTCATGCCGACACCTCCAGTCCACCGGGCAGATCGAGCGCGAGCGCATCCACCATTGCCTCATACTGCTTTAAGGTCCAGCCCTGGATATCGATCGCTCCATGCGGGCAGGCGCTGACGCAATTACCGCAGCCGGAGCAGTTAGCCGCACTTACCACCGCACGCCGGATTTCACCACCGTTTTGCCGGATTGTATCCAGCGAGATTGCGTTCTCGTATGCGCAAACCTCGACACATGCACCGCTGCCTTCGCACAATTCGGCATTCACGCGTGCGACAAACGGCTCAAGCTCCACACGGCCCAGACTGAGCAAGCAGGCGACTTTTGCTGCGGCAGCCTCCGCCGCTGACACACTCTCCTGAATCGTCATCGGACCCTGGGCGGTGCCCGCCAGGACCACACCCGGAACCGCCGTCTCCACCGGCCGCAACTTTGGATGCACCTCGAGTAGAAAGCGATCCTTGCCAGGAGAAATCTTAAGCATGTCGATCAGATCTTTGACCGGGCGTGGCATCATCCCGACTGCCAGGACTACCATGTCGGCCGGTATCTCGATCGTCTCTCCCCAGGTGAGTTGATCCTCCAACCGCACCACGAGCGGATGTGTGTCCCCGGCCTCCAGCGCCTCGACGACGGGCGGGTTCTCGCCCTGGTAGCGCAGGATGACTGTCCCGTTTTCCAGGGTCTGGCGGTAGAACTCCTCATGCCCGCGCCCGTAAGTGCGAATGTCCTCATGTACGTCATAAAGGTGGATATCTGGAAAGCGCTCTTTCAGCTCCAGGCTCTCATAGAGGGTCGCTGTGCAGCAAACGCGCGAACAGTAATTGTTGACCTGCCCATCGGGTTGCGGCTGATGGATCCCCTCGATCTGGCGGCTGCCGACACAGTGCAGCAAAACAATGTCACGGACCGCATGTTCATTGATCTCGAGCTCGGCACCCTCCTCAAGCAGCGCTAACTTACGTATCAGCTGTGGAAGCGTGACCACCTCTGGCAGCTCGCCGTAGCCGTACTCGCCTTGAGCAGGTTCATAGGGGTTGAAGCCGGTGGCGATGACAATCGCTCCGGCGGTGAGCTTGATCACTTGTGGTTGGTTTTCAAGCACAATCGAGCGGCCATCGCACTCGATCGGGAGGCCGTCGTAATTTTCCCAATCCACAGCCGGCGAAGGGGGAAAGCAGCCTGAGTAGGGCCGGTAGATGATCCCGCGCCGGGTGAGGCCGTAATTGAACTCGTCGGGCACATTCTTTTCACAGGCAGCGATCAGCTTCTCTCCCAGTTCGGAGGTGACGCCGCGCGACTGCTTCGTGATCTCGACTTTGAAATCGCCGACATTACCCGAGACAGAGGTGAGCTGTGCTCCGGTGTGGGTGGTGATGCGCGGATCCTCAACCACGCTCTCGATCAAACCAGCCAGCGCAGTCCGTGCGTGCTCGCCGGTTGGGAAGGTATTCTCAAGCTGAGCCATGCGCCCACCCAGGAAGGGAGTCTTCTCAATCAAAGTGACCTGCATACCACGGCGGGCACAGTCTAATGCGGATTTCAACCCGGCCACCCCGCCCCCGATCACAAGCGCGTGCTTTTCGGCGTGCAGACGGATAGCATCCAGCGGCTCGAGCAGGCGCGCCTTGGCCACACCGGCTGCCATCAAGCGGATAGCCTTCTCGGTTGCAGAAAGACGATCATGGCCGTGCACCCAGCTATCCTGTTCTCTCAACCCGACGTGATGATAGTAGTAGCGGTTCAAGCCAGCTCGCTCGACGGTATTGCGGAATGTGCTCTCATGCAGCGACGGTGCACATGCTCCGATCACAACCCGGTTGACACCCATCTGGCGGATGTCTTCTTCGATGATCGATTGGCCAGCATCAGAGCACATCGACATGTTCGTGCGCGAGACAACCACGTCCGGGAACCCGCCCAGGGTTCGCGCAACGAGCTCGCAATCGACCGCATCGCTGATGTTGCCACCACAGTAGCATGTATAGACACCGATGCGTAGGGCTTCGCTGCTCGTTGGCAGGCTTTTGTCCAGGCCGTTGCCTGCTGGTTCATCAGGCATGGGTGACCTCCATCTCAGATTCGGCGATAGAAGTGCCGTTCATTCTTATCAGGAAGGATTCAATGTAGGAGGCCGCACTTGCCGCAGCTGCGCCGGCCATGATAATGCTGTCTACAATGTCCATCGGCCCGGCCGCGCTCCCCGCAACAAAGATTCCGGGACGTTCGGTCAAGCTCGGTGATAGGTTCGGCGATAACTGCTCCACAAATCCATCGCTGGCGACAGGCACCTCGTAGAGGGTTTGCGGGTTGTACTGGGGCAGCATTCCGACCGAGAGCACAACCAGATCATGTGTACGTTCGGTTACATTGGGTTTTCCATCGATGCTTTCCAACCGCAGCACCGGGTTCCGATGCTCGTCCTCGTGGATGGAGGCAATCTTAGCTTTCACAAATTCGACGCCCATCGAGCGAGCGGTCTGGTAGAACTGCTCATAACCCTTCCCAAAGGTGCGGATGTCCATGTAGTAGATCGTGATGTCAGCCATCGGCAGTGATCCGGATATGAGCATGGCCTGTTTGATGGCGTACATGCAGCACACTCGCGAACAATATTCCACACCCAGGGTTTCATCGCGCGAGCCGGCACATTGGACATAGGCGATCGATTCAGGCTCCTTGCCGTCCCCCGGCCGTAGAATGCGGCCGTATGGACCGGTCGGTGCCAGCAAACGCTCCATCATCAGCCCATCGATAACGTTCAGGAACTCTCCCGCGCCGTATTCCGCTTTTGCATCACGCGGCGTGGTTTCATAGCCGGTCGCCAACACAATAACTGTCGCCTGCAATTCGAACATCTTAGGCGTCTGAGTAAGATCAATCGCTTCGACCGGGCACGCCTTTTCGCATTTACCACACAGCAGACAGTATTCGATATCGAGTACGGCCGTTTGAGGCACGGCGGTAGAGAACGGCACACGCACGGCTTTCGTCGCACTCAAATTAAGGTCAAACGAATTGGGCATGTAGATCGGGCAGGCGTATTCACACTGCCGGCAACCCGTACACAGGTCGGCGCGCACGTAGCGCGGCTTCTCCATCACCTGGATCTTAAAGCCGTTTGTATTCTCTTCAACGTTTTGGACATCACAATAGGTGAAGAGCTGGATGCCATGATGATGAGCAACTGCAGACATTTTCGGTGTGGTGATGCAGCTACAACAATCTAGGGTCGGAAATACCTTGCTCAACGCAATCATCTTTCCGCCAATGCTGGCCGCTCGTTCGACCAGCGCAACACGGTAACCTTGGTCGGCCAGATCCAACGCTGATTGCATCCCGGATATTCCACCGCCGACAACGAGCGCATCATAAGAGTCAATTACCAAGGATGTTTCTCCTTCTGTTTTATTAGGTCGAAATCTGGAGCATCGTTCAGGATACTTTGGTCTCCACAATTACATTGGCCAGGTCACGCTCAACGGGTCCGATTTCCGCCAGCACCTCGTTCATCAGATTCACTTCCTTCAAGAACGGTTTGGTGCAGACCGTGCAGATCGCAGCCAGGCGCAGGCGGCGCGTATCGATGCCAGCCTCCTTCATGCGTTCGTACGTTCGGTTGATTAATTGCGCTGTACGCTCCGGACCACCCTTGTAGGGGCTATCGGTGCCGCTGTACATCACGATGATCGCATCAATGCCCTCCTTAAATGACCGCAGATAAAAATCTTCCGGGAACATCGAAGGGCATTTGACCGGCAGGATGTAAGTATTCGGAGCGTAATCGACGTGCAGCTGGCCAACCGAATCCGCGCCGGCATAACCTCCCGAAAGCGTCGCCAGGATCAGGATCTTGGTTTTGTGATTGGAATCTTCAGTCGCCATACTGATCTTTCACCTTCCTCGGTCAGCCTGGCTGCCGCGAGGAACCTGCCGCAAGGGCTCATTTCATTCGACGGATAAAGAGCCTATCGTATCCTTCGCTGGTAACGTCACCCAGGTATTCATGTCCAACCTTCTGACACCAGCGTGGCATATCGTTCTTCGTGCTGGCATCGCCGGACCAGATCTCGAGCACCTCGCCTACCTTCACAGCGCCAATGCTCTTTTTCGCCTCCAGCAGCGGGCCAGGGCAGGCCATCGCCCGCGCGTCGACGACCTTAGCGGCTTTCATATTGGCTAAAGCTTCATCAGTCATGTTAGATCTCCTTGATCTTCAGTATCGGGGCCAGGCAATTGAATGCCCTGCCCCCGGTGCGGGAAGGGTATTTCCAGCCAGGAAGTAGCCATCTGACCGGCAAGCCCTTCAATGCGATAGTAGATAGCTTGACCTTGACGGCGTGAACACAAAATGCCGTGCTCACGCATCAGGCGCAGGTGCTGGGACGTGGACTGCAGCGAAGCCCCGATTACCTCGGCGATCTGACCTACCGAGAGCTCCTGGCGCTCGAGTGCCGACAGGATTATTAGCCTGCGTGCGTTGGCCAGAACTCGACAAAGACTGGCCGTCCGCTCTGCCCAATCCTCTTGTCCCGACATCCTTGCCCTCACAGTCCCAGACAATCAAGAGAGTGCTTAATTGCGGGATTGGTTAAGTTTTACTTTGTGCGGGGAGAAACAGTTAGTGACGCTTGTCACAAACCAGATCAGGATTGCGTATCAGGTTCGATACGAATTCTGCATAGGTCGACGAAGGGATCGCCATCGCAACCCCAGCTCAGAATATGAAAAAAGGGGCTGCCCTGGGTAGGGCAGCCCCTTCGCTTGTACCCCTAATGGGTATTAGAGGGACTTGACGTTGGTGGCCTGCAGGCCTTTCGGGCCTTGCTCGACCGAGAATTCAACCTTCTGGCCTTCATCCAGGTTGCGGAAGGAACCGTACTGATCTTCCTCGATTGCTGAGAAGTGGACAAAAACATCCTCGCCACCTTCGCGCTCGATAAAACCGTAGCCTTTGCCACCATTGAACCACTTGACTGTACCTTGTATTCGTTCTGTCATTACTTTTGCCTCCTTTAGGCAAGTTATTTGCAGTTGCTAAACTCGTTCTCGGGTGTCTCCTTGTTGATATACAAAGCGGCCCGGACTTTTGCAGCTCGGGCCGTGATCTCTCGACTTCCAGACTGAACGTGCATGCAACTTACTGTCACCTTTATAACATGATATCTGGGATCTGCATAGGGTAAATGATAAAGTCGTTCTTGCCTGATATCATCTGAGTTTACCCCACAAATGGAGCAAACTTGCATACAGCATAGGGGCGGGGTACCCCCTGAACAGTCTACACTCCTCTGTCATACCGAGGCCGTAGGCCGAACAATACCCGAGATGTCCTCTACGGAGATCGTGGATGGGAGTTGAAGACAAGCAGGAATTTCAACTGCAACCACCGCCACGCTTCAATCATCATGGGAATTCCTCGCTTCGCTCGGAATGACATTAAGCGGGATGAGCCCGCCCCCACACGGCTACTCCCCACCTGTCTTTCCGAGGCTGCAAGCCGAGGAATCCCCAAGATGCTGCAATCTAAAGAGTGGTGGCGAAGAAAACCCTTCCACATAATTATGGCTCGATAGATCAACGGTTGACATCCGAAACGTTTCGGTCTATGCTGTAGCTACTCCAAAACGTTTTGGAAGAAAGCAAACAACCCTGCTCTCATGAACCAACGCGCAACCCTGAAAACCATCGCCAAAGCCACCGGCTACTCCATCACCACTGTTTCGCGTGCCCTGGCGGGGTATGACGACGTGGCAGAGGCGACTCGCGCGGTCATCCAATCCAGCGCTCAACAGCTCGGCTACTTCCCCAACCTCACCGCTCGACAACTACAGAAACAACGCACCGACACAATTGGCATCATCCTACCCTCGGTTGGACCGCGCTTCGCCGATCCATATTTCAGCCTCATCCTGGCCGGCATCGGAGATGAAATCGCTGTCAGCGGCTATGACGTCTTAATCTCCGCCCGCCCTCCCGGGCCGGCGGAGTTGGAGGCCTACCGTTCCATCGTCGAAGGCCGACGCGTCGACGGCATCGTAGTTATTCGCACGCGACTGGAAGATGAACGTATCGCCTATCTTGTCGAGCGCAGTTTTCCTTTCGTGGCTTTCGGAAGGACGGCGCTCGATCTGGATTACCCTTATATCGATGAAGACGGCGAGGCTGGAACCTATGAACTGATCCTCCATCTGGCCCAATTAGGTCATGAACGCATCGCCTATATCGCTGCGCCGCAGGATCTTACCTTTGGATACAACCGTCATAAGGGTTACCAACGCGCCCTGGAAGAAACCGGCCTAGTCTACCGCCCCGAATATGTTGAAGTGGGAGATCTCACCCGGCGCGGCGGCAGCGCCGCGGCTGAGAAGCTGCTAGCTCAGTCGATGCCACCGACGGCCATCGTTGCCGCGAACGATTTGATGGCGTTGGGCACCATGAACCGCTTGCAGCAAAAAGGGCTAAAAACTGGATTTGATATCTCCGTTGCCGGATTTGATGACATCCCGACTGCAGAAGCTCTGGGTCTGACCACCCTCAACCAACCGATTTACCGGATCGGGCACCAGCTCAGCCAGATGCTCCTGGCCTTGATCGAAGGTCAGCACCTGGCCGAGCCGAAGATGGTGCTAAAACCGAAATTACTAATACGCGCATCTGTCGGACCACCGGCATGAAAGCAGCGTTTTCTCCCGAGCCACGACCTAGGAAAGGAGCCAGGATCCCCCCAGCCTACTACCCAACCTGTTCGTTCTCACATTACCCCACCAGAATAAGACAAGGAGAAGTTGAAGATGTCTCGTAATAGACTGATTACAATGCTTCTGGCAATGGTGCTCGTTCTCGGCCTGGCAGCCTGCACGTCTCAATCCGGGACGGTAGATACTGGAAAAGAGGCTGAGCTTCAGGCACAGATCGATGCACTGCAAGCCCAACTAGGTGAAGCTCAATCCGCTTCTGGAGACACGGCCGATCTGGAAGCCCAACTCGGAGAGCTGCGAGCCGAACTGGATGCTACACAGAACCCGGTCGTGATCGAATTCTGGACCACCGATAATGAGGAAGCTCGCGTCCAGGTATACGAAGCCGTGGCAGCTCGCTATATGGAGGCCAACCCCGGCGTCGAGATCCGTATCGTTCCGATCGAAGAAGCGGGTATTTCGCAGCGCATTTCAACTGCAGTTGCCGCTAACCGCTTGCCGGATATCATCCGCATGGGCATCGAGCGGGTGGCCGCCTTTTCTGCCGATGGACTGCTTGATGAGGACGCCGCCATGGCGACCATCCAGGCCATCGGTGAAGACGATTTCCGCACCGGGCCGTTGCAGATGGTCGTAGATCCGGCGACCGGTAATTACGCCGCGCTCCCGTTCGATGGTTGGATCCAGGCGTTATGGTACCGACAGGACGTTTTCGACAGCCTGGGCTTGAGCGCTCCAGTTACATGGGACGAGATCACGACCGCATGCGAAACCCTCCCGGGAAATGACGATCTACTCTACGGCATGACCCTGGGCACGGATCCCGGGCAGAACTACCCCCATCAGGTGTTCGAACAGGTGGCGATCTCCAACGATGCCTGGCCCTTCGATCAGGCCGGGAACGTGACGATGGATACGCCCGAGATGATCGCAGCGCTGGATTTCTATACCGGCCTGCGGGACTGCTCGCTGCCTGGCCCACAGTACTGGCGCGGCGCGCGCGAAGCCTATGAATATGGTCAGTCGGGCATGATGTTCTACTCGACTTACATCATGGATGATCTGGTTGACGGTTCCGGCCTCGACTCCGGCGGTAATGTCGAGCTGGCATACTCTGATCTGCCCGCCCGAACAGGTTTTGCTCCGTCGATGGAAGGCCCCAATGGAGCGGCCACCTATGGCCAGCTGGTAACCTTGAGCATCATGAGGGGCGCCGATCCGGTTGCACAGGATGTGGTTAAATTCTTCATGACCGGCGAGAACTACCAGGAAGTCCTGGCGCTCGCCCCCATGGGAAAGGTCCCCGTGCTCGAGAGCGCAGTTGAAGAATGGATGTCCGCCAGCGATTACTTCTCTTACTATCCGCCCGAGACGCTGGAAGCCATCACTGTGGGATACGACACCATGCAGCGCTGGCTCTTCCGCCCGGACTATGATGCGACCCAACGCGCGGTAGTCGGCGATATCGAAGGCCGTTTGCTAATCCCTCAGGTGATCAGCAATATCGCCATCGAGGGGACCATGACGTCCGCCGAAGGCGCAGCCTGGCTGCAGCAGCAAGTTGAATCAATCTACGCAGAGCGAAAAGCAGGTTCGTAGCATACTCTTCACCTTCCGATGTACGATCAGTTCGCGAAGAAGCCCCGCCCCCGGGGCGGGGCTTCTTCCATCGGATATCCATCGCCGTTTGAAGATTTAGCTGTGAGCCTATCCTGTTATAAAATATGCCTTTATCCCGCAAAGGATGGTTCGGCTGGGCAATCGGCATTTGAATTGAAACTCGCGCCGCTGCGGTCAACAACTGACTGAAGGTTTCAAATGGCTACAAGCAACCCCTCGCGCAGAAAATTGTTCAATTTCAAACGCAGTCTGGCTGCCTCAGAAGCGCGGCTAGCGTGGTGGTTGATTCTCCCCACCGTGCTGATCGTCTTCGGTCTTGTGCTCTTCCCGGCTTTCTTCAGTATCTGGATCAGCTTTCACGACGTAGGTTTGAAGAATCTGAATGATGTTTTCCATGCTCCCTGGGTGGGTTTGGAGAATTACCGCCTCGTCTTCAATGACTTTGCCTTCAAGTTCGAGGGCCTGCTCAACTGGGGCGCTGCCGTCACCACCGTTGTATATTCAGTTCTCTCCACGATCTTTGTCCTGCTGCTCGGGCTGCTCGCTGCTCTGCTTTTAAACCGAAAATTTACCGGCCGCGGGATCGCGCGCGGCATCTTCTTGTTCCCGTACATAGCTCCCGTGGTCAGCGTCGCGTTCGTCTGGCGGTGGCTGCTCGATCCCCGGCCTTCGGGGGTGCTCAACCACATCCTGATCTCCTTGGGGTTACTTGAAAACGCCAAGGCGTTCCTGGCCACGCGCGGTTTGGCCATCTGGTTGGTGATCATATTTCAAGCATGGCGCTATTTCCCATTCGCCATGCTGATGCTGCTGGCACGCTTGCAAGCCATCGATGAGGCCTTGTACGAGGCAGCCAGCGTTGACGGCGCAAGTATCTGGCAAAAATTCCTTTTCATCACCCTGCCCGAACTCCGCTATGTCATGGGCGCCATTTTCCTTCTGCGATTGTTGTGGACGTTCAACAAATTCGACGACATCTGGCTGCTCACCGGTGGCGGTTATGGCACGAATGTCCTTCCCGTGCTGACGTACCAATTCAGCTTCGGATCCTTCGATTTTGGAAAGGGATCCGCCACGGCCATGATCCAGCTTGTTGCACTTATCCTTTTTCTTGCAATTTACGCCTCTACCATAATGCGGCAGAGTGGAGAGTAGGAAATCACAATGGCTGAACGAACACCGGCAAAAGGTAGCTTCCTTGATCAGCTGGCCCTCCACCTCTCCTGGAACAGGCTGCTTTTCGCTCTTGGCTTTTTTATTTTTATCGCCATGATCCTCTTCCCATTCTATTGGATGGTGAGCTCTTCCTTTAAATCCGGGGCCGAGATTGCTGGAAGAGCTCCGGTTTATTTCCCCAGCAGTCTGCGGCTCGATGCATACAGGGAACTGTTTGACACGGCCTCCCCCCACTTTCAGAACTTCACCAGAAATATCCTTAACAGCATCCTGGTTTCCGTTCCGACGGCGATTCTGGCTGTCATCCTTTCAACGATGGGTTCCTATGCGATTGCGCGCCTCACCTTCAAAGGCAGAGGGTTCATGCTGAACAGCATCTTGATCGTCTACCTCTTCCCAGGGATCCTGCTCATCATCCCGCTCTTCGCGTTGCTATCCCAGGTGGGAACCACCTTGGGGTTTCAAGTTCAGGATAACCTCAATGTCTTGATGCTCACGTACCTGGCGCAGACCTTGCCTGTTGCTCTCTATATGCTGACCAATTACTTCCATACGATCCCGGTCGAAATCGAAGAAGCGGCTCTGATCGATGGCTGTTCTCGGCTGCAGGTCATCTGGCGGGTGACCTTGCCATTAGCCATCCCGGCCCTGGTCACGGTTGGGATTTACACTTTCATGATCGCGTGGAATGAATTCCTTTACGCGTTCGTCTTCCTCAACGACCGGAGCATGTTCACGATGCCGATCAAACTAAACACAATCTTCAACGACCCAAGCCCGCGTCCGAACGTCGTGATGGCCGCCTCTACCATCATGACCCTCCCGGTGATCGTGCTCTTTCTGGCTTTTGAACGCTTCCTGACTCAGGGCCTCACCGCTGGCGGAGTGAAGGGCTGATTGATGCAGATCGGTTTTGTCTCATTCCGCCTGGCCGGGACCGATGGTGTATCGCTTGAAAGCGCCAAAATTGCCCAAATCCTGCACCGCCTGGGGCACGACATTTATTACTTCGCCGGCGAATTTGACCCTGAGCATGTTGACCAAGATCTCTTCTTCTGCCCGCTGTCCGGTCAGATGCTGATTGGTGCAGCTCACTTTACGCACCCCGAGATACGCTGGATTACCGAGCACGCGTTTGGATCCCAACCCGGGCATCCTGAGCTGCGCCAGCGAATCGAGTCGGCAGCGGATCAACTCGAGGACGCTCTACGCCATTTCATCGGGGACTACGGATTGGATCTGATCGTCGCCCAGAACGTCTTCGCGCTGCCACTTAACCTGCCGCTCAGCATCGCCCTCCAGACCATCATCGACGAGACCGGCATCCCGACGATCGCCCATCACCACGATTTTTACTGGGAGCGCGATCGATTTGATCACACGTGTGTCGAGGACATTCTTCTCAACACTTTCCCTCCCCGGCTGCCGAGCCTTCGCCATCTGGTCATCAATTCCCGAGCCCAAAACGAACTGAGCCGGAGAGGCTTTTCAAGCCAGATCCTGTCAAATTTCCTCGATTTCGCAAGCGAGCCGCCCGGTCCGGATCAATATAACTCGGACCTGCGAAGCGAACTTGGGCTGCAGGATGGGGATTACCTATTCCTCCAGCCAACCCGGGTGATCCCGCGTAAGGGGATTGGATTTGCCATCCAACTGGTCAGCCGCTTGCGTGATCTGCCCATCAAGCTTGTCATAAGCCATCACGCGGAACTAGATTCGATCGGTTACCTGGATGCTATCCAGGCTCAAGCGCAGGAATCCAGCGTGGCCTTGATCTATGCGCCGGAGAAGTTCGCCCCTTTTCGCGAAATAAATCCAAATGGAGGGAAAGTCTACAGCCTGTGGGATGCCTACATCCATGCTGATTTTGTGACATACCCGAGCCTATACGAAGGTTTCGGTAATGCCCTCATCGAGGCTATCTATTTCCGAAAGTCAATGCTCGTCAACCGGTATCTTGTTTACAAGGAAGACATCGAACCTAAAGGTATCCAGACGGTTACCATTAACGGCAAGATTACAGATGCCACAGAAAAAAAGGTGCGCGATCTACTGAGCGACTCGGTCCTGGCCGAACATATGGCAGCGCGCAATTTCGAGATCGCAAGCAGGGAGTTTTCGTTTGAGCGTGCAGAAACGATACTGAGCGGAGTGCTTAAAACTTACTAAATATGATGGATGCGTCGAAACGGGAATACTTTCTTCAGCTGCTGAACTTCCTCTACGGTCCAACCATGGGTAGGCCCACTGGAGATCAGCTGATCGACATGCTCGAGCGATTCAGACTGAACACCACCCGTGTCCACAGGTCGACGCAGGATCCCTTCAGCGAACGGGATGTGGTCTTGATTACCTATGGAGATATGCTCCGCCGTAAAGGTGAGGCGCCGCTGGAAACCCTGCACCAGTTTATCAATACGTGGCTGAAGGACTTCGTAAATACCATCCATATCCTCCCCTTCTATCCATATTCATCAGACGATGGTTTCTCGGTCATTGATTATACGTCCGTCGATCCCGCCCTGGGGGAATGGGAGCACATCGAGCGCATCAAGTCCGATGGTTTCCGGCTCATGTTCGATGCGGTGATCAACCACATATCCATCCAGAGCGATTGGTTTCGCGCCTTCCAGGATGGCAATCCGCGCTACAAGGATACCTTCATTACAGTTGATTCAGAGACTGATCTCTCGCAGGTGACGCGTCCGCGTGCACATCCGCTGCTCACACCCTTCGAAACGGCACGGGGTAATGAACTTGTCTGGACGACTTTCAGTCCCGATCAGGCGGATTTAAATTACAAAAACCCGAACACACTGCTCGATGTGATCAAGGTCCTGTTGACCTACATTGATCGAGGAGCAGATATCATACGACTCGACGCCGTCGCCTACCTTTGGAAGGAAATCGGCACCAGCTGCATCCATCTGCCGCAAACCCATGCCATCATCCAACTTCTTCGGGCAATGGTCGATACGGTCGCCCCTGGCGTGCTGCTCATCACCGAAACCAATGTTCCCCACCGGGAAAACATTTCCTATTTCGGGAATGGATCGAACGAAGCCCAGCTCGTCTATAACTTCACGCTGCCACCGCTAACCGCCCACGCTATCCTTACTGGCTCGGCTAGCCATCTGACCAAATGGGCACAGGACCTCGAAGCCCCTTCACACGGTGATGCATTTTTTAATTTCACGGCTTCGCATGACGGGATCGGCCTCATGCCCCTTACTGGAATCCTCAGCCAGGATGATCTGGACATGCTCGTGCGCCAGACGCAGGCAGGCGGAGGTTCCGTCTCATATAAAAAAGATGGCAACAGCTCAACCATTCCGTATGAGCTCAATATCTCGTATTACGATCTGCTTAATGGAAATGGATCAGGGACTATTCATGAGTTTCAGGTGGAGCGCTTCATCGTTTCGCAGGCGATCATGCTGGCGTTGGCCGGTATACCGGGCATCTATCTTCACAGCCTGCTGGGATCACGAAGCTACCCTGCCGGGGTGAAGCAAACTGGCCAGGCGCGCACGATTAACCGCGAGAAGCTTGCTGTCGATTCGGTTGAGACTGCCCTGCAGCAGGCGGGAGATCTGCGCTCGGCTGTATTCCGGAGCTACCGTAGACTGCTCGAGCTCCGCTCTCGTGAACGCGCTTTTCATCCCGAAAGCCCTCAACGCATCCTGCGTTTGGATCCGCACATCTTCGCCATCCAACGCCAGGTCAAGGATAGCCTAGAGACGATCTTGGCGCTGCATAACATCTCAGACGAGTTCGTCTCGCTCTCCACACCCTTTTCTCATTCGAATCCAACCTGGGTAGATCTTCTGACCGGGGTAGAAGTTCACCTTCAGGGTGAGATCCTAAACCTTGAAATGTCCCCTTACCAGGTTGCCTGGCTGAAGAATGATGCTGGCGCCTCTCAATGAGCAGGTAGAAAGAAGTGCATTTATTTCGGTCAGCGGCTAAGGCCATGCCACTAGGGAATTGAATTCAGCGCTGTCAAATGCGCCGTCGAATTATTGCGTGATTTCCTGGGGGATTGATGAAAATAGAGGCTCCATTTCAGCCCCCATTGTCGGCGATGGGGGCAAAACGGATTCCAAGCCTACAGATTAATCGATCTGAGACCGAAGCGAGTTGTGCAGGTGATTAGATTGATAATCGGGAGCCCAGCAGAACCGGCCAGAAGTTCCGGCCGGTTCAACACAGGTGAAGAACCTGAAATTACGTCCTGGGCTCGCTTAGCAGCTACCAGGAAGCAGTTGTCTTGTCAGCGGTATTGAGGTTTTGAAGGTGATGCGGTAGTTGCTAGGGTTTCTGAATTGGAAGTGTCAGCTCCAGCGTGAAACGATCTCCCCCGTCACGGAGCCGGGTATTACCCGCCAACCCATCGATATAGATGTTAATGTTTTTCTCACCGGCCAAGGTGGCCGATGGAGATATGATCGCGACGTAACCCTGAGCCCTGAGCGAGTCGGCAAGTGCCCAGCAGGCGGAAAACGCTCGATTCCGAGACAAAGTAGCCTTCCTGGTCTGTGAACCGCTAGGCCAGCTGCCGGGCAGACTTCTCTGGCTGGTCCAGCGCTAACTGGATGATCTGGTCGCACACTGGCTCGGGCAGATGGTTCCCCTGGCCTAGTCCACCAGGACAGGCAGAACTGCCGGCTCTTCGACGGCTGCGGCTCCTATTCCCCGTCTTGTTGGTATTGCTGGTACCAACGATAGAAACTGCCCCGTCCGCCAATCCGGGGCGGGCTGCGTGGTACATCTAGTTCGGCCAGGGTGCGTCCGACCGGCAAGGCGGAGTGTTCGACCAAGTCGATGATCTCCCGCTTCTCGGACGCCGAGCGCCGCATCATCTGTCCCATGGCGGTTCCTTGCCCAGCAAGCTTTTTTTCTCTGGCACCGCCCGCCAGGGCAGATGTGAGCACGCGGTTCTTCAGTGCTAGCTCAGCCACCAGTTGTTTCAGTTGTTCAAGCTCCGCCCGCATCT
>Ga0315553_10001740_pt1 | contig 17868 bp, 15 predicted proteins | sample SalMarSW160140MG_FD_203099 | JGI IMG/M metagenome (GOLD analysis project Ga0315553, IMG submission 203099) | Salt marsh sediment microbial communities from the Plum Island Ecosystem LTER, Massachusetts, United States - Salt Marsh Sediment SW1601-40 ... | reverse complement strand
AAAATAAAAAATGAACAAAAAGTTAGAAAAGAAAATTCAAAACTTAATTGATCATTATGGTTGAAGAAGATATTGAAAGTAAAGCAATAGATAAATTAAATAAATCAGAAGAAGCAAAACAAGAATCAAGAAAGATTAACTACTTCGAAAAGCTTCTTCCTATATGGGTGGTATTATGTATCATCATAGGTTTAATTCTTTCCCAGTTTGTACCAGAGATAAGTCAAGCGATAAATTCTTTACAAATTGGAGGTATTTCTATACCAATTGGGATTTGTTTATTTTTAATGATGTACCCCGCAATGTTGAATTTACAAGCATCAGAATTGAAGAAATTAGGTAGAAACCCAAAACCTATAATCTTGACATTAATTTCTAATTGGCTTGTTGCTCCTTTTGTGGGCTTGGCGATGGTTAATATATTTCTACCAGGCACAACTGAATCTATAATACAATTGAAAGTTGCGATAATATTACTCTCAAGTTCGCCTTGTACGGCTATGGTTTTAGTGTGGGGATGGATGGCGAAGGGGAACCAAGAACAAAATGTGTTAAATACGAGCTTAAATACGATAACAATAATCTTTTTGTACGTAGGAATGGTTTCCTTATTAACAGGTATTCAAAATATTCCAATTAATCCATGGTTATTATTAATCTCTTTAGTATTCTTCATTGGTATACCATTATTATTAGGAATAGTAAGCAAGAGATTAATCATCTCATCAAAAGGAATATCGTGGTTTAATGAAAGCTACAAACCATTTGTTGGAAAGATTTCAATTGTTGCTTTATTGACAACTTTAGTTGTTTTATTTTCTCTAAATGGCGAAGTTCTTCTAGATAATCCTGATTTGTTACTACTAGTCTCAATTCCTCTTTTAGTAGGTTTTGTTATTGTAGTTGCTTACAACGTTTTTATTACTAAAATCTTCAAAATGAAGTATAAAGAGGCAGTTATTACCGTAATTATCGGATCATCAAGTCACTTTGAAATTGCCATTGCAACAGCTATCGCTATATATGGAGTTGGTTCCATAGCAGCTTTAGGAACTACAATGGGTTTATTTTGGGAAGTACCTGTTATGCTAGCAATAGTATATCTTGGAAAATTCCTTGAGAAACGAGGTTTCTGGAAAATTAATTAATCATAATAAAAAGATATTAAAAAATGAAAGAGGTTTAATATTAATGGCAGTAGTATATATGCGTAAACTAGAGCAAGAACCTGATAGTTATGATTCTAAATTCACAGCACTTACAAAGGGAGTAAATTTAGAAGTTAGAGAATGGATACTTGATAAGGTTGGTACGTCTAAATCCATCCTAGAAGTTGGATGCGGAACTGGTAGTCTCGCCTCTCAAATGGCGTTAAACGGAAATAATGTTACCGCAATTGATATAAATTTTCAAATGATCAACTACGCCATGCAGAACTATCCTTCTGATTTAAAAGAAGGTTCGCTTTTATATCAAAAGGGATCTTTTTCCTACATGCCAGTAGAGGTTAATTCCCAAGATTTGGTAGTTAGTACCTTTATGTTATCTGAACTTCGGCCTTTTGAACAACAAATCTTTCTTAGAAATGCCTGGAGAGTTTTAAAACCACATGGTAGCTTATTAATCGCAGCAGAATTTGTTCCAAATGGTTTTTGGAAACTGATATTTAAAATAAAAAGATGGAGATATAAAAAAAAACTGAGGCGTCTTAAATTGCGGAGTACTTTTCTATTAAAATGGTTCTTCAACTATATTGAACCAATTGGATTCAAAATCAATGCAAAAGAAGCCTGGAAACATGGAACAATTCAAGCTCTCGAACTGATAAAGGATGGCGATAAAGGAATCAATGAGCCAGGATATTATCAACCTAACCCAAAACGATTCAAAGGGATAATATCACAGCTAAGAATATATCGCTGCATTTACACAGGTCAAATTGATCTCGTTCCAATAGATCCTGGTATTTACAAATCTGGTAATCCTACTGAATCCTCTCCTATAATAGTGACAGCTAACTATGAATTCACTTACATTAAAGTAATGAGAGATTTAAAGGGTATTGATGCATGGGTATTATGTGTTGATTCTAACGGGATTAATGTGTGGTGTGCTGCGAGAGGAAATGATTTTGGAAATAATCAACTAATCGAGGCTGTTGAAGCTACTGGTATTGAAAGGTTAACAGACAAAAAAACATTAATTCTCCCACAATTATCTGCAGGAGGAGTTGCTACTCCAGAATTGCAGAAAAAATCTAAAAATTTTCCCTTTAGGGTTGTTTATGGGCCTGTTTGGTCTAAAGATTTACTCGAGTTTCTTGAAAAACGCCCCGCTCGAAAACCCGATAGAATGAAACTTGCTAAATTCACCCTAAAACATCGATTTCGTGGTTTTATCACGCACACAACATTTCTATTAAGAAAGATTTTCATGCTACCTCTTATAAGTTTATTCGTTGTATTCCTTATACTTAATGCTCTCAATATATCCGCTAAATTGTGGTGGGTTGGTGAATTATTACTTTGGATAATTACATCAAATTTCATTATAATTTTTGCATTTCCGATAGCAAATTTCACTCGTCGGTTTATTATTAAGGGAATCTTCTTTGGAACTTTGAATGTTTTTATTTTGGGAATAATCTCCTATTTATTTCATAATTCGATAATTTTTACACTTTGGAACTTAAGTTTTTTCTTTTGGGTTTCATTTTTTTCAACAATGTCTTTAAGTGGATATACGATGGCCACTAGTCCTAGCGAAATACAAGAGGAGTACCCCCTTTTTAGTATTTTAAATAAAGTTTTATTAACAATAAGTATAATTTCATTATTAATTGGAATCATTTTTCTCTAAAAATAAAAATAATGCAAAAAAATAAAAAGAAATTGATATTTAGGAGGTATGTAAAATGACTGAAGCAAAATTTAAAGCGAGTTTAGATAAGTTATCTATAAAGGATTTTAAAATCTTTATAAAGGAAGATATTTGCAACGGATGCGGTTTATGTGCAGAATTGTGTCCCTTTGGGCTTCCACAACAAATGGATTCTGGGAAATACGAAATTAATAATCCTAAGCTATGTACTGAATGCAGTGCTTGTAAGAGGAATTGTCCCGTAAATGCCATCATTATGATGGAAAAGAAGGGGTGCGGTTGTTTATGGAATGCAAGAGCAAAAGCAAAAAATTCCAATTCAGGAAATAAAGACATTAATAGTTGCGCCTGTGATCCAGAAAATGAAAGTGAAACAAAATCAAATTGTTGTGGTTAAAATGGTATCAAAAATTACTCTAATTTAGAATTAAAGAACATTAATTTAAAAGGTGATAAAAATGGAAAAAGAAGGATTAAAAATATCGGTTAGTGAAAATAAAAATTGTCAAATAAAATTAGAAAATTCATGCTGTGGTTCATCAAATTCTTGTTGTGAGGACTTAACTTCAAAAGAATCGTCTAGCACTCACGAAATTAATTTGAAAGAGACAGTAAATATCGATTCGAATAAATTATCAGTAGATGTATATGTTCCTCTGAATGCTTGCGAATGCGTTTGGTCTCAATTTATGAACCTTGTATTTTCGGCACTTAGCCCTTACATGAAACACATAAGGTTTGAAACAAAAGACTTAGATTCTGAGGAAGCTCGCAAGCTTAACTTAACGGGAAATTGCGTTGTTATTGACGGTACAAAGAAATATATAACTTCATTCGCATTAAAGAAAGATTTACCTATACTTCTAAAAGAAAAAGGATTATTATAAACTTAAGTTGTTTTATTCTTTTTTCTATAAAAGGTGATACTATATTAAAAAAATTAAATTAACAATTTTTGGACCTGAAAAAGAGCTATCAAACGGAATTGAGTATGAAGTTTCTATAGAAGAGGAAGGAACGATAATTGAAGCATTGGCGACTCTAGATAGACAACTTCTTAACAATCCTAAGCTTTCACCGTTTCCTTTATATAAAGGTCTGATTAAAAGCTATCTCCAATTAATCTGGGATCCACAAAAGAATGCGATTTATGAAGACTGTGCAAGCAATGCCTATGGACCAAATAAAGCGTTTATGCCTCTTCTGGACGATGTAAGCTTCAATCTGTATCCGAACAGCGACATAACTCTTATAGTCCACGCTGATTGATGAGCTGATAACATGAGAGAACGCTTAGATTTTGGAACATTCAAGAGAGTAATCATGAAAAAATATGGAAAAGAACACGATACTTTTGCTCATTATTTTATAACAAAAATAAAAGATTAAAAGCAAGGATGATATCTTTCAATAAATTTTAGTGGAAGATTGACCACGGGATTGCTTCCCTCATGCTTTATATTACTACTACCTTTTTTTCAAACCTAAAGGTCTTTATTTGAGTTATTATTCCATCTACATTAAATGATTCGTTTCATTGATTACCCAAGCATACAAATTAATGGCATCAAAACTCCCAACCGCAGAATAAAGAGGTTCATGATCATATCTTGCAACATAAGCGTTCCAGAATGGAACGGATACGGCTATTTTTGAAATATTATGCAGAAATAATAGAATTGTCTCGTAACTGCAATTTCCACTTGAATCTGCCCAAAATGTATCAAGTTAAGATTGGACATCAATTTCTATAACAATAAAACTAGGTTCAACACCAACGTATGAATAATATTAAAGACTAATGATGATTTTAATTGTATTTTAGAGTAATAAAGAAATAAACACAAAACAAGGAATTAAAAAAAAAAAAACATAATTAATTTTTTTGATATCTCTTTATGGATTCCAGGTCCATGTTGGATGAGCTACTACTGGTGTTTGATAGGATCCCGTAGCTAAAGTGTTTGGATAGGGATTACCATGAGCGGGTACTACAACTTTCGTACCACCTGCTTGCCATTGCACGAATAGCGTATAACCATAGGGATATCCTTCTTGAATGTCATGACTAGGCGTAAAAGCACCCATTCCTCCAGCGCCAGGGAGGTAATTTGCTCTAGTCAAAGTCTCAAGCTGGGCCACTATAGTATCAGCATTGAAGGATTGAGATTTATTGATTGCCCACGAATACATTTTAATTGCATCATAACTACCTACTGCCGTATAGAGGGGTTCGTGGCTAAATCTAGCAATAAAAGCATTCCAGAACGGAATGGAAACCGGTGTCTTTGCTGTCGCGTGCAAGGATTGTAACACAGTCTCAAACTCACAAGCTCCAAGAGAATCAGTCCAGAAGGTGTCGAGTTGAGATTGGACATCGATACCAATCACGACAAATCCGTATCCTGGTAAGCCTGCTTTATAAGATTTCATCATCAAAATACCACCCTGGGCAGAGATGACAGGAATTAAGATCTGGGTACCGTTTGTTTGAAGTTGAGCCACGTACCCATCCATATCAGTTTGAGTAGCGGTAATGGGGTAGGCGACGGAAGCGACTATCTGACCTCCATATAAAGGAAGAACACCTTTTAGCGCACCTACTAGCGGGGTGGTCCAATCTAAATCTTCATACAAAATACCGACCTTATAATGGCCTAATACATACATATAGGTTGCAAGAAATCCGATAATTTCAGCTCCTAAAGAACTCGAGTTGATTGGGTTGTTTCTAAAGAAATACTTGTATTTCGCATAATTATCCAAAACATTTTGACAGAAGGAATCAGTTGCTGCTCCGGTATTGATGAATGGAATCTTTGCGGCCATGACTGTCTCGATATAAACTGCCAATGATTCTGTTCTAAACCCTCCAGTAAGGAATTGAGCTTGCTTATAATTAATAATTCGTTCAGCAGCGGCAACTCCTTTGGTGGTATCCAGGTTTGGATTGGATTCATCCGTGTCTTCTGAAGTAACTCCAATATAATAGGTTTTACCTCCAACATTGATCCCTCCAGCACTGTTTATCTCATACGCAGCTTGAATTGCCCCTTCTACTTGTCCTGCACCTTGAATCTCATAAATGCCACCAAGAACACCAATTCTTATTATCTGATCTTCCGTTATGTTTGCAGGTGCACCAGGACAGTCTTTAGCTCCCCAAGAATAGGGCGCTACGAATATCCAGACGGTTACACCAATACCCACACCAATAACAGCAATCAATACAATAGCTAGGATTCTTTTTGTTAATTGTTCCATTTTTTTTGTCACTTTTTTTTAAATAAAGATTTACAAGTACTATTTCAGATAAACATCTATTTAAAGATTTATACTTTTATAGGTAATGTTAAGTTATGATTAACTGGTATACTTTTTATACAGTCAAAGCTCCATAAAATAAAAAATAAGTTTTTTATATTATGAAATCAAAGTAAATATCAACATAAAAAAAATGGAAGTTTCTATGAATTAAATCCATTATGTTGTATTTTAATAGGTGAAATAATTTGTCTGATGCTCTTCTTAATTTTTTAATATTTGGAACCATTCAGGGTTCCATTTATGCTTTATTGGCGATGGGATTTTCATTAGTATATGGCGTAGGGGGTATTTTAAATCAAGCTCATGGCGCATTTTATGTTATAGCAACCTATATCTTCTATTGGTGTTTTGTTAATATTCCCCAGTATGGATATTATGCTGGGATGATTATCGGGATAATTGCTACAACCATAATTGGAGGATTGATTTATATATTGCTAATTAAACCATTAAAAGAAAGCCACGTGGGAGTCGTTATTGTTACCTTTGCTTTCGCTTTCTTTGTCGAACGATTAGTAAGTATTGTTGTCGATTCAATTTATCACAATATGCCGTATATAATCCCTGGATCCTTTAATTTTCTCGGTGTGAATATTCAATATCAATATATCATAATTCTCATTGTATCACTATCTTTATTAGCGCTCATCACGCTTTTTATCAATAAATTTAAGTTAGGTAAATCCATCCGAGCAGTAGCTCAAGATTCTGAAGCAGCTTCGTTAATGGGTATAAATGTAGATAGAATTCTTGCATATACCTTAATGATATCTGCATTTCTTGCGGCAGTTGCAGCCGTGTTATATGTGCCAGTTGAGACAGTTGCCCCACATATCGGATGGAACATTCTACTTAATTCATTTGCAATTGTAGTTCTTGGTGGCTTAGGAAGTTTACCTGGTAGTGTAGTAGGCGCATTTGTTTTGGCTTATGCCAGAGCTTTTACGAATTACTTTATCGATCCCGTTTTAAGTGCCTTAATCCCAATAATCGTAATAGTATTGATGTTAGTTTTAAGACCAAGGGGTCTTTTTGGCAAAAAAGAAATTAATTAATGTTAATATTAACAAGAGGTTAAAATTGTGAAAGAAACTAAGCACGATAAAATCTCTAACTTTCCAAGTTATCTTAGAGATTGGATTAAGACATTTAGAGGAAAAGCAACCATTATTTGTCTTATTGGATTAGGCATCATTCCATTCATTACTAACAACTCGTATATTATCGGTATTTTCAACACATTTATGATTTATACGATTTTTGCCGCTTCGTGGGACTTTTTAGCAGGTTATGTGGGGCAAGTTAGTTTTGGACACGCTATTTTTTTAGGGATTGCCGGATACACAACTGCTTTTTCTACCCGATATTTGGGATCGCCATGGTGGATCGCTTTATTGCTAGGTGCTTGTTTTGCGGTAGGATTTAGCCTGATCGTGGGTGTTCCTGCCTTAAGACTAAAGGGACCTTATTTGGCCTTGGGAACCCTCGCAATGAGCTTGATCTTGTATCAATTATTCTTAATGGGTTCCTTAGGAATTCTTTGGGAAAACGCTTTTCCCGGAACTGAATTATTTGGAACGGATGGAATAGGACAAGTTCCTCCAATCTCAGATATTCCAATCGTTCAATATGTCGCTATTTTTTTAATAATGTGCGCTTCGATGTTAATTTTTACTCATCTCGTTAAATCAAAGACCGGGACCATATTCAAGGCGATAAGAGATGATGAAACAGGCACTAGCGCTTCAGGAATTAATACGACAAAATATAAAATTTTAGCATTCTTGATTAGTGGCTTTTTTGCGGGTATTGCTGGAGGTTTATATGCGTTAAGATTTAGCGGTGTAAATCCAGGAGTTTTTCAACCATTATATTCGTTTTATGCGATTATCATGGCAGCCGTTGGAGGGATTGCTTCAATTTCTGGAGCTGCTCTAGGAGCATTTATTTTTGTATTCCTCGGTGAAATTCTCCGATTGCTTGGAGATATCCCCCAACTTGCGGTATTTGGGGGTTTTGTGGAACCTATATTTATATTTTCTATATTATTAATTCTGATAATTCGATTTGCAGAACAAGGAGTATTAAAACCAATGTTAGAGAGATTGCAAAATATGTGGGATCTCTTATTGGGAAGGTAATTTAAATTTATAATAAAAAATAATAAAAATTTTGATGTATTAATATGGGAGTACTTTTAGAAGTAAAGAACCTAACTAAAAAGTATAGTGGATTAACAGCAGTCAACGACTTTAGTTTTGAAGTTAAACGTGGGGAATTTACTGGCCTAATTGGTCCAAATGGAGCTGGAAAAACCACTTTATTTAATCTTATATCAGGATTTGAAAAGCCTAGTTCTGGAACAATTCGGTTCGATGGGCGTGATATTACTGGGATGAAACCTCATAAAATTGTAAATTTAGGTATTGCGAGAACTTTTCAACTAGTTCGATCTTTTAAATTTATGTCACTATTAGACAATATTTCTGTATCGTGTCTTTCACCTCGCGGTAAAAGACTCGCAAAGGAATACGGAATAGATGAATCTGCGAGCTCAATTTTAGCAGCTGTTGGTCTTATTGATAAAGCAAGAATACCCCCAATAATCCTACCTCATGGTGATTTAAGAAAATTGCAAATTGGAAAAGCTTTAGGTACTAATCCCCAGCTACTCCTATTAGACGAACCATTTAGTGGACTTTCTCACGAAGAACAGAAAGGCATTACAGAATTGATAATAAAATTGCACGCTGATGGAGTAACAGTTTTTATGACAGGTCATGTATTACGTGAACTAATGCACCTAGTCCCGAGAGCAATCGCTATGCATCAAGGTAAATATATAACAGAAGGACCTCCAGAAGAGGTAGCAAAAAATAAAATAGTATTGGAAGCATATCTAGGAAAAGGAAGTGAAAAACTTGCTTGAAATGAGAAAAATATATCATTATTATGGAAAAGCTAGAGCCCTTGAAGAAATAAACTTAACAATAGAGGAAGGAGCTCTTGATGCTGTAATTGGGCCTAACGGAGCAGGGAAATCAACGCTCCTTAGAGTTATTGCTGGGTTGGAAGAACCAGATAGAGGTAAAATCGAATTTCTAGGGGAGCGAATAGATGAACTAAAGCCTCATAAAATAGCAAAGAAAGGAATTGCTCTTTGTCCTGAGCGTAGAAGGTTATTCTACGATATGACTGTAATGGAAAATATCGAAATGGGAGCGTATTCGTTAAAAGATAAGAAAAAATTTGACGAGCTCTTAGAATTTATTTTTAAACTTTTCCCTCGCCTAAAGGAAAGAAAAAAACAAAGAGCAGGTACATTGAGCGGTGGAGAACAACAAATGTTAGCAATCGCTAGAGCGATTGTAGCAAATCCAAAATTGCTTCTTTTGGATGAACCTTCTTTAGGATTAGCTCCTAAAATCAAGGATCAAATATTCGTTGCGATCAATGAAATTAAAAGAGAGGGGACAACAACTTTGTTAGTTGAACAAGATGCTGTGTTAGCTATGGATGTTGCTGAAACTATTTATTTATTAGAGGAAGGAAAAATAGAAATGAGAGGAACAAAGGAAGAACTTGAGAAAGAACCTCGAATTAAAAAAGTTTATTTAGGAATTTAAGGTGATTAAAAATGTCGGCTACCTTAGAACAGTTATTAAGAGATGCGAGAATAGATTTAGTTTTAGCGAGAATAGAAAAAGAATCTACTGTTATTGAAGAAGTTATTAGAAATGTAGATAATGAATCACGTTCTATCCGCTTTAATTCGATATTTGTTCTCGGTGAATTAGGAGAGAAATCAGGTGAAAAGGCTGTTCATAAAATTACTGAATATTTAAATGATGACGATTGGAGTATTCGTCGAGAAGCAGCTAGATCACTAGGAAAGATTGGAAAATTAGCAAGTTCTTCAACTAACGAATTATCTAAGTGCTGTTCAGAAGAAGAAGAATCAATTCGCCTTGCAGGGGTTACCTCCCTTGGCACTATTGGTTATGTTTCAGAAGAGGTTTTAAAAACTCTTAGAAATGCATTGAAAGATAAAAGCGAGCAAGTACGAATTGAGGCCGCAAATGCCTTAGGGTTATTAGGCTCCGAAGCATTCGAAGTTATGCCTGATTTAATGAGGAGTATTAGCGATCCAAGCTGGGCGGTAAGAACAACTTCAGCTCGAGCTATGAGTGGTATTGGCAAAGGCACAATTAAAGCAATTCCTACCTTAGTAAATGCTCTCGATGATAAAGATTGGCGTGTACGGTACCACATTGTTAATACTCTTAGAGAAATTGGTGAAGAATCTATTCCTCACTTATTAAATGCGTTGAATCATAAAAATAGAGTTGTAAGAAAAGATGCGGTGGATGCTTTGGGAGAAATAGGGATAAAGACTCCTGAAATTATTGAAAAATTGACTTCAATGTTGAAAGATTCCAAAGAAGAAGTAAGAGGAAAAGCTGCTAATTCTCTTCGAAGCTTAGGTAAAGAAGCAGTCCCTGCTTTAATTGAAGCTATAAAAATTGCTAATACGAAGATGAAAATTGTTATTATATCTGCGATTAGTGGGATTGGATTAGAGGCAAAAGAAGCGATTCCCGACTTAATAAGCCTATTAAATGATAAAAAATCTTCTGTCCGAGTGGAAGCCGCCAGAAATTTAGGATCAATTGGCATAGATTCAGAAGAAACGATGATAGCCTTAGAGAAATCTTTAAAAGATCCAAAAGCAATTGTTAGGCGAGAAGCAGCTCTTTCGCTTGGAAAAATTGGGCCTATAGCAAAGAAAGCAGTTCCGTCTTTGTTAATCGCATTGGAAGATAATAAACCTGATGTCCGATGGAGAGCATCTGAAGCCTTAGGAAAAATTAAGCTAAATACGCCAGAAGTAATATCAGCTTTAAAAATTCTAATTCATGACGAATGTGATTATGTTTGTGAATCTGCTGATTTTGCAATTGATGACATCACAGAAACTATTTAAATTTTAACTTATTTTATTTCAGATATATTATATATTAAAAAGAAAAAATAATATTAACTCATACAATCAAAAAGGACGGTTAAAATGATGAATGAAAATCCATATGCTGCTAAGCCTTGGTTAGAGCATTACGATGAAAATGTGCCCTCGCATATAGAATATCCTAATATGAATATTTTCGAATTTTTGGATAATTCTGCAATGGATTTTGGTGGTCGAACAGCAATTTGGTTTATGAAAAACAAAATTTCCTATAAGAAATTTAAAGATATAGCTGATAGACTCGCAACTGCTCTCGTTGAATTAGGAGTAAAGAGAGGCGATGTGGTTGCATTAATGATACCTAATTTCCCTCAATTTATTTTCAGCTATTATGGGATATTGAAAGCGGGAGGAATAGTTACTGCTTGTAGCGTTCTCCACACAGAACACGAATTAGCTTACCAATTAAACGATACAGGAGCAGAGATCATCATAGCATGGGATAACCAAGTCGAAAAAATAAATAACATACGAGCTAGAACCCGATTGAGACATGTAATAATCACAAATATATTTGATTATACAATGATGGCACCAAGAAACCCTCCTGAAATCGCTGGAACAAAGCAATTTATAAATCTCATTAATAATACGAAGCCTGATCCTCCAAAGTTCGAAACAAATGCAAAGGAAGATATAGCCTGCTTACAATATACTGGTGGTACAACCGGATTGCCTAAAGGCGCAATGTTAACTCATAATAATATTGTATCCAATTGCATAGCAACTCACAAATGGTTAGGTGCGGAAGTTAAAAGAGGTAAAGATACTGGGCTTACCAACTTACCATTATTCCATATATATGGTCAAACAGTATGTATGAATACCATGATATACAATGCCTCAACCATCGCTTTAAATCCAGATCCGCGCGATCAAAAATCTCTATTCGAAATAATTAAGGCAACTAGCCCTGCAATGTTTCCAGGAGTGCCAACAATGTACATGCGTTTATTAGAACGGGATGACCTAGAAGATTACGCTAAAGATTTGAAATCTATTAGAATATGCAACACAGGAGCAGCCCCCATGCCTCCTGAAGTCCTTAAAGAATTTGAAAAGAGGACAGGTGGTAAAATTATTGAGGGTTACGGACTGACAGAGACGTCACCGGTCGCTACTACTAACCCTGTTCAAGGAGAAAGGAAGATAGGTTCTGTTGGAATGCCAATTCCTGATACGGAACTAAAAATCGTAGATATTGACGATTATACCAAAATTATGCCTCTTGGCGAATCGGGTGAAATTATGATAAAAGGACCTCAAGTTATGAAAGGTTATTGGAACAAGCCTGAAGCTACTGCTAATCAAAAAAAGGGTGACTGGCTTTTAACAGGAGATATCGCGAAAATGGACGAAGATGGCTATTTCTTTATAGTTGATAGGAAGAAGGACATGATAGATGTTAGTGGTTTTAAGGTATATCCCAGAGAAGTTGAAGATATATTATTTGAATACGAAGCTATTGAAAATGCTGCTGTTATTGGAATCCCTGATCCTAATTTACCTGGTAGTGAAAAAGTAAAAGCCTACATCGTTCTTAAAGACGGATACAATGAGTCTGAAGAATTAAAAGCTGAAATCAAAGATTTCTGCAGACAAACCATGGCACCATATAAAGTACCTAAGTTTATTGATTTTAGAAAAGAACTACCCGAAACTCTCGTTGGTAAAGTTTTAAGAAAAGATCTGAAAGATATTGAAGCTAGAAAGCGAGGAGAAGAAGTTTAATCTTTAGTAAATTTTAATTTTTAACTTTTTTATTGGCTTTTAGTTATTATTAATTGCGTTGTTAATTACTATATTTCATTTAGGATAATAATTATTATGGATCTTGAAGATATAATTGCAAATGTTCGCTCATTTGCATATGAAAATTCCATGAAAGACGATATTCACGGTTTTAAACATACTGAAAGAGTATTAAAACAGAGTTTAGAAATAGGAACGAGTTTAAATGCAAATTTAACAGTAATTAAAATAGCCGCGTTACTTCATGATATTGGTAGAAATATTAAAAACGGGGAATTAGTAGAAAATCACGCTGAAATCTCTGCAGACATCGCAGAGGGATTCATTTACAAAAATAAGTTTGACATAACTAAAAATGATATCAAAAATATCCTTCACAGTATCCGATCCCACTCATTTTCGAATGATAAAATACCCAAAACTCTCGAAGCAAAAATATTGTCCGACGCAGATAAATTGGATGCAATAGGGGCGATTGGTTTATATAGAACTATAGGATTTACTATTCAAAATCAGGGAGGAATTGACAAAGTAATTCAACATTTGGAAAATAAAATAATGAAATTGAAAGATTTATTATATCTGGATATCAGTAAAAAAATCGCAGAAGAAAAACAACAAATTATAAAGGATTTCTATGAAAAGGTTAAAGATGAGATTCACCGTTAAAGGTGGTAAATATATATTTGGATAGTCCAAAGCAAGAAATTTTAATACTTGAAAATAAATTATTTAATTTCTTTTTTAGCCAGATTTAGAAATTATCATATAATTAGCAATTATATCAATTAAAGTTTCAAGTATTTCAGGATACTTTTCTTTACCAATATATACGACAGTTTCTTCGTCTAATCCTATAGTAAACAGAGATTTTAGTATTCCTGCTAGAATTTGAGGGTCCTTATTGATAATAAAGCCACTATTTTGCCACATTTTTATAAATTGTGGGATATATTCATAAGTTTGCATTATTTGCTTTATATTAGGATTATTTTGTAATTTTCGAATCAAATAATCTCTTGTATTTTTGTCTGCTACTTGTTGGATTATTGGTTGCTCTTTTGGGACCCGAAAATGAAACCTTATAAAGTCTTTAAATGTTTCTTTAGGATTTTTTTTCATATTTTTTAGTAATTGCTGTACTTCTTTTATTACTTTTTTTTCTGTTCGCTGTAAAATGTCTAGAAATAATTCTTCTTTAGAACTATAAAAGCTATAAAAAGAACCTTTAGCAATATTTACAGCACTTGTTATTTCTTCAACATTAGTCTTTTTCAATCCATAAGTTCCAAAAAGATCTGTTCCTTTTTCAATTAGATTATCTTTTATAATCTTTTTTTCCTGTTCAGTAAAACCCTTCGGCATTATATATATAAAATAGTATTTAATCCTTATAAATTTATGACTATTTGACTATATGAATCAATGACCAGAAAGTTTAAATAGTCCTTTTAATATTTCTAGAATTATATAAAAAATAGATGGTTAAGAAATGTTTATAGAAAAATTAGGTTTATCACAGGACTCTCTTGTAGATAAAGTCGCAGTCATTACAGGAGCTGGAAGAGGAATCGGGAAGGAACTTGCTAGAGCCTTAGCATGGTTAGGAGCTAAAGTTATTATCGCTGAAATTAACGATTATGGTAAAGACGTTGAAACTTTAATCAAATCAGAAGGTGGAACCGTTTTATTTGTAAAGACTGATATTTCTAAAGAAGAAGACATCAGATTCTTAGAAAAAAAAGTTATTAAAACTTTCGGAAAAGTAGATATTTTGATTAATAATGCATATGCTTCTGCATCGGGTTCTGTATTGGAAATTCCAATGGAAGATTGGGATAAAGTATATCAAGTCAATATCCACGGCGCTGTCTATGCAATTAAAACTTTTTTGCCTTATATGATGAAACAGAATGAAGGTGTAATCAATAATCTTACCTCTGCGGAAGGATGGCCATATATGGCACCTTATTTTGCTACTAAAACTGCTCTAACATCAATTACTAAATCCCTAGCAGCCGAATTAGATGATACCAATATTTCTGTGTCTGTATTTGGACCTGGAATGGTTGATACCCCTGGATTACAGGAATACTGTCGTATTCTAGCTCCTAAATATGGTATGACAGAAGAAGAGTTTAAGAATCAAGGAGTAAATCCAGGTTACGAAGGATTAATGCCGGCAGATCATTGTGCAGCAGGATGGGCATATACAATAGTACATGCTAAAGAGTATCACGGACAAATTACTGAGCCATTTTCACCACTCTTAAAATTGGGTTTTATTACAACCAAAAAAAAAGAAATTACATCTAAAAAACAAATAATAAAAACTCAAGATGATTTGAATAGTTTTATTTCAGAGACTATTGAAAACTCCAAAAATGTATATGAAATCATAAAAAAACTTCAACAAGAAACAAATGAATTAGGTTTATTTGCAAGAAAATGGATGAATCGCACTTTTTCGAATAGGTGTGGAATGAAAATTGAAAAATGTGTTGAGGTTATAACAGAACTTGACAGTGAAATTCAAAAAATATCTAATCACGTCCAAAACCAAAAATTAGATAACTCTCTTCCTATATTGAAAAAACTATCTTGGTTCATACTCGTTTTGGAAAGCCTTACAAAGCATTTTCGTGAATGTAAAGATGACGCTAAAGGATGGATAAAGGATCCTAATGATTTGAAAGTGGCCTTAGACACATTAGATATAAGAGAACAATCAATACTAAATTTAATCTCTAAACTTAATCAAATCGAAAATCTAATCTAATTTTTTTTTATCCTATTTTTAAAATCATATTCACTAGAAGAGTAAATTTTTCTTTTGAACCCCAAACTACATAAATTTTATTATCAATGGGAATAGCTACTAGTTTTATAATAGTAATAAAATCATTGCCTAAATTTATTGCTGAATTAGTTCCTTCTCTAAATTTTACAGATATTTCTGCCCCTAAATAATTCTTTATAGTACTTTCTAAAACTTTTATTTCCTCTAAGTCAGGATGTTGTACAATTTCATTTTTAAGTTTTTCTGTATACAATCTAAGCTTTACCCGATCCAGGTTTTCTTCATCTTTTATTATTCTATCATACTCAAAAATTACAATACCACAGTCTTTCTCAAAACCAATGATTTCGTATATATCAATATCAAATTGCATTTTTAGATCTTTATTGGCGTCAGATATTATATGCCATCCATTTTCAGGAGTTTCACTTAAAATTAATCTGATTCCTTTTATTATTTTTATTTCATCTTCCTTCTCTTTTATGATTCTATCAATTATATCCGATAATGGTCTTGCAGAAAAGTATTGAGCACTTTCTGGCAAAATTGATTTTTTTTCAACCCATCCCTTTTCCGTTAATCTTTCAATAATTCGATAAATATGAGTTCTTTTTAAATCTAGTTCCTTATTTAATTTTCCTACTTTTTCTCCTTCAAAGCCTTTTCTTAATAGAGATAAATAGACTTTCGCATCTGCTTCACTTAAACCAATACTTTTTAATCCTAATTTCTCTAATATATGAGAGTTTTTAGATAATATTTTCGGTGTTAAATCCACTTCTTTTTCTCGTATAGTTTCTTGCTTTTCTTTAATTAAATAAGGTTTTTTAGAGCTAAGATATCTTAATATTTCAGCTGTTTTTGGTACTGCTAATAACAAGAATTGACCTGTGGGATCTTGGGGGATTTTACATAGTATTATCCTTTCATTATCTTTAAAGCCAACTATACTTTCTTGGTTGACAATTTTATTTTTAATTTTAATTAGGGACACAGCAATCAGTCTTTCTAATGTATTTTGTAATATTGTATATTTATTTCCTGAGATAAATAGATACCTTTCCTTTTTAGAACCCCAAATAGATTTAATATGATCGAAATCTTCACTAATATCCCAATTATCCGTCGTATAAACAATTTTATTTTTACCTTCAATTATTGCCGCAGCTATAATCTCTGGGTCTTTTTTAATATCGTAATCAATTTTAGATATTATTTCTTCCATTCTTTCCACCTCATAATAAAAAAAAAAAAATAAATTATAATTAAATTAAAAACATCTATGTATTACTTCGGGACCCATTTCCTTATATTCTCTTCTCGTTATCCACATTCTATTAAAAGTCTTCAGAGAGCTTAATATTGACCCCCCAATCCAAACCGAATACATTCTCTCAGGTGGAGCTATGATTTTTACGTCGATTGACTCTGGAATCAACTCTTTTATCTCCTTTGTTAATCGCTCTTTAACTCCAGGAAACATTGTTGAACCCCCTGAAAGAACGATATTACCATACAATTCTCTACGGAGATCTACATCACATTCAGATATTGCTCCTACGATAAGATCATCTAAAGGCTCTAATTCTTTCCCTAATACTGAAGGATTAAAGAAAGATTCAGGACCTAAAAATCTCTCTAACCCTATGTTGATAACTTCACCATCGGGCATCATATAACTTTTCTCCATACCAGATACTCTCTTCGAAAGTATTACTTCTTTTTCAGGATCCATGGCTACATAACACAATTTTTCTTTGATATCTCTTACGATCTCCTTTTCTGCTGAACTCGTGAAATTATAACCTCTCTGTCTTAACAACCTTTGTAAGTAAGTTGTAATATCTCTACCTGCGAGATCAACTCTTTGAATTGCATGACTAAGCGCGAATCCCTCAAAAATCGGAACTATATGCGATACTCCATCCCCAATATCTAGAACGCAACCCGTTGTTCTACCAGACGCATAAAGAGATAAAACTGCTTGGGTTGCTACGTAAAGTGCTGGTACATTAAATGTTTCAAACATTATTTCTGCTAATTTCTCTCTATTTAACCGAGGATTTAAGGGTGCCTCAGTTAA
>Ga0315553_10001738_pt1 | contig 17871 bp, 15 predicted proteins | sample SalMarSW160140MG_FD_203099 | JGI IMG/M metagenome (GOLD analysis project Ga0315553, IMG submission 203099) | Salt marsh sediment microbial communities from the Plum Island Ecosystem LTER, Massachusetts, United States - Salt Marsh Sediment SW1601-40 ... | reverse complement strand
GCGCTATGCGCAAGCTGTCATCGTAAAGCACGCAATCCTCGAAGCGAGACAAGTCGCAAGATTACCAGAAATTACCTTGGAACTGGAGAGCCGGATGAGGTGAAAGTCTCACGTCCGGTTCGGGAAGAGGAATAGAGAAACCTACCTGTGGAAACACGGACAAGGCGCTCTATTCCTACTTCACACCTTGTAATCGGTCAGGCACGCTTCGTATCCTTGAAAGCCCGTGGTCTGGGTTTCTAAGCGTTTGAGGGCGAATATTATATGGAATATCAGATAATCCTCCTCCCCCGCAAGGATTATTGGACCTGGGTGCGCGCCAGCCAGGAGTATGTATTGCAGTATGGCGCTAATCTGACCCAAGATCCAGGCACGGCCGGGCGGTACATGAACCCGGCCCAGGTCATAACTTTTCCGCTTGTCGAGGATGGCTATCCCAGCGAAGGTGAACTTGAGGCCTGGTTCCAGGCTCAGTATCCGGGCGTGCGATTGGACATCGTCGACGCGTCAAGCCCAGATAAGCTCGAACGCGAGTTTAAGAAGCGGATTGAAGATCATGATCGTTACGGTCAAAAGCGAAGACCGTTCTACTTGCTTTGGCCAACCGATTTTCCAGTCATCACCCAGGCATTTGGCGTAAACCCGCAAATTTACTGCAGGTTCGGCGTTCCCGCGCACGAGGGGTTGGATATCCGGGCGTTTTCAAAGTCTAAAATTTATGCGTGTGCACAGGGTGAAGTCTTCCTGGTACATCTGAACCCGCGCACGCATCCGTATGGGATTCATGTTCGCATCCGGCATAAGGATGGATATAAAACAATTTATGCGCATCTTGCAAAACCGACCGTAGTGGTTGGAGAGGCTGTCGAGGCAGGCCAGGTAATTGGCCTGGCTGATTCAACCGGAGCATCAACAGGATCACATTTGCACCTCACGCTCAAACGAGATGGCGCGACCGAGAGGGGAGAGACCAACTTCCCCAAGGATATCCTTGATCCGACGCCCTTCATGGTCTGGCCAGAGGGTAGCTACCGCAAATCGATCCAGTCAGTGGCGTGGGCACCAGCTCGCTGCCTGGTAGGCGCCCATGGCCGCATCGATGGTCCGCTAATGGAACAAGATCTTGAGTTGATCAGGGTGGCACGGCTCGAGGCAATTAAGCTGCACCTGGAGGATACAGAAAGCACGCTGGAAAGTCTACGGGCAATACATCCAGGGATATTCATCATGGTTAGGGTGACGGCTGATTTCACACAGGATGCAGTCAAACCGGACGAATTTATCAAGGTGGTGAAGAGCAATCTCGACCGGCACTATGAGATGGGTGTGAGGTATATCGAGCTGCATGCCAATCCAAATACACAATACGCAGGCTTAGGTCGCACATGGAAGGATGGAGTGGAGTTCGCCGATTGGTTTTACGAAGTGCTAATAAAGCTCCGACAACTTTATCCCGGGAGCAAGATTGGATTTCCAGGAGTCTCGCCTGGCCACGCCATCTCAGGCTGGCAAGCAGATGGGATGCAGTTCCTCGAGCAAGCCGAAGCCTCGGCCTATGAGGCGGATTGGATCGGTGTCCATTGTCAATGGCGCGACCATTTCGGAATGGATTCGATGGATGGTGGTCGTTTGTACGAATCCTACCAACACCGATTCCCGGGAAAGATGTTCTTTATTACCGAATTTTACAATCCCACCAGCGGTATTGGTGGCCAGGTCAAGAGTGAAGAGTATCTCACCTATTTCAGGCGACTGCGTGATGAACCGGGAATAGGTGCAGCGTTTTCATACGCATTGTCCGCGGCAGCCGGACACAATTCGATGGTGTGGCGTGCTGAAGACGAGGTTACATCCAAGATCGCCGCTATGATTGGTGGGCGTAACTTCTGACGCCCTCTCTACCAGTTAACAGCCACTCTGCGGATTCCCCCGCGCCGGTCGAAGTAGCACAGGTGGCCGTGCTCGCGTCCATGCTCCCACAAGCGATGTGTGACCCTGACATCTTGCTCGCAGTACCTGAGCACTTGATCTAACTCCCCCGCCTGGAACCATCGAACGGATTGCAATCCATCTGCGCTCTTGCCCTCGCCGAGGGTGGCTTCTGCGAGGCCAGCGAGGGGGAGTCGAAAGCCGAGATTTTGCTGAATTATTTGCAGCATATCTAGCGTCTTCGCTTGAAGCTTCAGGTCAATAAGCAGTCCATATGGTTTGAGTACTGTGTAGTCGAAGCGAAGGAGATTGAACCCGATCACCCGGTCGGCGGCTCCAAGAGCATCAAGAAGGGCAGGTACGTCAGGCTCGAGAAAGTGCCTTGTGGTGTCCGTCTCGTGCTCAAGAGCCACGCCCGCCGCGAAACCCATCCTTTCGATGTTCGACCATCCGCCGACATCCCGGGCCAATCGCTGTGTTTCCAGGTCAAAAAAGAGAGTAGAGGTCATTCTGACATCTCCTCGCCCGACGGCTTAGCTGAGGTGGATGAACCCCTGTGACGGCGGAGGTAAAAACCGAGTGCAACGAGAACAAGCAGGGCCAGTGCACCCGTCCATACCAGGTATGCCCGGGATGGTGGAGTTTCCATAGTTGCAGCTTGCCATTCGGATTGAAGCTGATCAAGCGAGCGCTGGAACACACGCTGAACACCACCGGTGCAGGAAGTTCCTTCCTGGTATGCGCCGAGCAACTGGTGGATCCCACCAACTCCGTAGACGTCGACAATGTAACGAAGAAACGACGCACTCTGGGCATAGGCAAGTTGGGCTTCTCCCGCGGAAATGGGGAAGGTTGTGCAAAGATCGACAAAGCGAAGCAGCTCACCTGAATGAAGCGCAGTATCGAGGCTAGTTCGATTTGCCGGAGAAGGGGCACCTTCAACCATGGTCGCCATGCCTTCCGATAACCACGCGGGATATTGCACAGAATCGGATGGGCTGCTTTGTTCCAGTAGAAGATGGACCAACTCATGTGGGATGAGTCGCTCTAATTCAACGAGCCCTTGCGCTCCCCCGGATACGGAGATCAGGATGATGCCCAGGTCTGGCTCGGCATGACCGGTGGTATGAGAGAGCCCAACGTTGCTTAGTGCCGATCGGAGTTCCTGAGTTGAGTTGTAGATGATGATGCGGAGTGGTGCCGTTTGCCCAAGCGCAAAAGCCTGCGCTATCTGACCAAGCGCGAACTGGGTTGTTTCGAGGATGGCTTGACCCTCGCTCAGGCTTCTATCGTGCCAGCGAACACTCACATCGCCGACTGAGCGTGATTGCCAGGAAAACCTATCATCCGCGTATTCCAGCTGCATGACATCTGTAGTGACTACCTCACCTGTATCGAAGTCGATCTGCCACCAGTAGAAGAGCGTTTCGAAGGCAAAAATTGAAAACTGCGCAGGATCGACCTCCACCTCTGCCAGCCCTGGATCTTGGGTAGCCAGAGTTGCCAGAATGACCCGGGATGTATCAGAGGATTCGGGGCGTAGAAAGACTGCTGCCCGGGTGATTGTTGGTGCCTGCTCAACTCGTACCGAAAGCCGGATTGATTCTCCGAAACGATACGCTACATCCGATTCGATGGAAATGCTCTGAGCGTGGGTGACTTGCTCGCCGCTTGTCCAGAACAGGGCCAGCAAAACAAAAACGAGAGCTGCGCGGGGAGCTCTCATCCTAATCCTAGCAATATCAGGATCGGTGTGATGGTGAGGGGTGACAGTAATGTGGTAATGACCACGGCCGAAGTGACCACTTCAGGTTCTGCGTCAAATTCTATTGCCAGAATCATCGCCAGGACAGCAGTGGGCATGGCCGCTTCGAGCACGGCAACCTGCGAAGGCAGCGTGGTTAATCCAATACTCCTCGCTAGAAACCAGGCGATCGCCGGAGCAACGATCAACTGCAGGCCTGCTGCGACACCGAGGATGTCCCAGCGGCGAGGTACGCCAGCTCTGCCGATCTGCATCCCGAGGACGAGGAGCATAAGTGGTACGGTTGCCTTAGAAAGAAGCTCGACGGGCTGGAGCAGAAAGCCAGGAAGGCTTACCTGGAGCAGACGAATCAGGAAGGCTCCTAAGGCCGCATAGATTGCAGGAACCCGAAGCAAACCCACCAGCGCGGACTTCAGTGATCCAGCGCCGGATCGTGCGATGAACACGCCGAGCGAGTTGGTCCAAACCGCACTAATGATGAAGAAAATGCTCGCCCATGCAAGACCGGGTTGACCAAGTGCTATCTGATTAAGGGAAAGCCCGTAATTACCAGAGTTGATAAAGGAGGCGCTCAAAATTAACGCTGCGGTCATCCGTGGATCGAGCTTCAAAAGCCGGCTCATGCTCCAGCTCAGTAGAACCAGCGCGAATATTACCAGGGTAGCAATTCCTGCTATCCGCAGCGCGCCGTCGACAGGGATCGAGCTGCTCAGCAATAGATCAAAGACCAGTGCCGGGGTTAGCACATTGAAGATGATGATGGAAAGCGGACGTGGATCAAGACCAAAGTGGCGCTGAGCAAGGAAACCTGCGGCCGCTACAAGAAGGATTGGGATGAGGTTGTCGGCAAAAACCTGGAGAATGTGGGCCAAGAGGGAAAGTCCTAGGTGTCCTCGTCGTCCAAGTCGAATAAGAGAAAGTCGGGCGTTCCCTGTAAAAAGGCGATGTGATCGAGCGCGTCCTCGATAGATTGGTACAGTGGTTCTTCGACGCTTGTTGCTTCAAGCAGGTCGGTGAGTGCTTCCAGTGCCGAGTCGCCGCCGATCTGGCCAAGCGACCAGACCGCATTTTTCAAGGCGAAATCGTGGACATCATCCAGCAGTTCTATCAATATTGGTCGTGCGGTACGGATCTCTAATTCACCAGCCGCCCGAGCAGCTTCCGCCCGCACATCTGGTGAGGAACTGGAGAGCTCCCTCAGGACAGCCTCAGTCCAGCGCTCATGATAGGATCGACCCATAGCGATCAGCGATGACATCTGCAAGCCTTCATCACCGCTCTGATAGGCACTCTCAATTGCATCATTCGCCTCGTCACGCGAGGAATATCCAATCGACTCGATGATCGATCCGCGCAAGTTCAAGTCGGGATCACAGGAGAGGAGGGCGAGTAGTTCATCCTCGATGCTCGCAAGTTGTACATCCGCTAGCTTCCCAAGTTGACCGAGTAAAACGTACCGCCCCAAGGCTTCAGCCGCAGCCGCCTGAACCATGGGGTGTGCGGAATCATGTAAGGCAGTGATAAAGGCAGGGATGAGAGCCGTATCCTCGCATTCCCATAGGTTGCTGATCGCAATCCGGCGAATATCAGGATCTGGGTCATCCAGCATGGCTTGGTTGATGACATCGAAATTCAGTTCATACTTTTCGTCCGCTTGCTGTCCAAGCAGAGCCAGGAGCAAGTGGCGGCGATCGGGGGTGAGTGTGTCCCAGAGTGCCAGGAAACGCTCGAGATGCTCGGCATCAATGTCCGAAACGCTCTCGAGGTCATCAAGTGCAATGGGGAAGTCTTCATTGGCAAGCGCGTCGAGAAACGCATCGAAGTTTTCATTCATGTAGAATCAGCCTCCTAGGGAAGCTGGATCGGGTTGATGAAATCCTGTAGGTTAAAATACACCATCAGGATGATAAGCAGGGCGAATCCGACGGCGTGAGCGTACCCTTCCAAACGGGGTGATATCTTGCGGCCGATCAGCAGTTCAATAAAGACAAACAGCAACCGCCCTCCATCGAGAGCCGGGAAGGGCAGCATATTGGCGATAGCAAGGCCGACGCTGATTATACCGATCAGGTTCAATGTGATGAATGGACGTTCGGAGGATCTATCCACGGAGCTTGCCCAGGCAAGCATATCGTGAATCCCCTTTAATCCGCTGACACGGGCTTCTTCTGGTGCAGCATCTCCGCTGATCAGGCGTGCGGGGAGGCGAACGATGGCCATGACCTGGGATCCGATCGAGTCAACGCTAAAGCGGGCAGCTTCACTCCAGGACATCTGTGATACGGGGTAGCTCAGCGTTACGCCAATGGGACCCTGTCCTTCAGGGAAGTCTGCGCGCGGAACGAGCGTAATCTCGAGTTCTTCACCCGCACGGCTCACACGGATGGTCATCGGTTCTCCGAGATGTTCGCGGGTGGCGATCTGCATATCTTCGAAACTCGTGATCGGCACGCCTTCGATCGAGTTCACGATATCCCCGATCTCGAGCCCAGCAGTTTCCGCAGGCGTTCCGGGGGTGATCTGGCCAATGCGCACACGTCCGAAATCAGGTGCGGCGAATTTAAAGGCAAGCGAAAGCACAATGAAGGCGATGGCGATATTTGCGGCTGGACCTGCAATTAGCACCAGGGCTCTGGAAAGCTTGCTCGCGCTCGAGAGGCCATTGGGGATATCCGGATCATCTTCGCCAGCAAGTCGGACGAACCCACCGAATGGGATCCAGTTCAAGGTGTAACGGGTATCTCCGGCTACAAAGAGGGTTGCTAGCCGGGGTGGATACCCCAAGCCGAATTCCTCGACCTTGATCCCCCGCCAGCGTGCGGCAAGATAGTGGCCGAATTCATGGCCAAGGAGAAGGACACCCAGAACCCCAAGAAACAAAAGAATATCAGACACCTTGTACCTCTAAAGCTAGGCAGTGCGACACTGCGTGGGATTATATCACCGGGGTATCGATCAACTCAGGGTACGAGGTGGGCGCCCTCACCGATACCGGCCTCGAGCACGTCAATCGTTCCTGGAAGCTGCTCGATCAGTGAGCGAATCCTGGATCCCGCCTCAGGCAGGGTCAGGCAGTGCACATTGGGTCCCGCATCGATTGTATAGAAAACAGGTTCCCCCTTCGCCCGAAACCGGCGTACAGCCTGCATGATTGTCACAGTGGCAGGAGCCCAGTAGAGCAAGGGTGGGGTGGATGTCTGCATCACGGCATGCATCAGGTTTGAGTCAAGTTCACACACTTCAGCCAGGGCTTCGAAATCATGAAATTCCAGCGCTTTGAGCACGCGCTGCAGCCGGGAAGGCGTATCGGCGATCCGGGCCGACTGTAGGGGACTCGTCTCTGCTAGAGCATGGCCGCGCGTGGATCCGACAGACTTGTGGTCCGGGTTCACGATGGCGATCAGATCGACCAACGGCCAGTAATCGGAAGGGAATACCTGCTCCGCAAAGCTAGATTCTGAATTGGCGCCGGCATACAGACGGACCGCTCCACCAAACACGGATCTTGCCGCCGATCCCGAGCCCATTCGGGCCAGTACGGAGAGTTCACGTGGTGTTAGCTGTAATCCAGCTGCCGTACTGGCGGCGAGGGCGAGCGCGGAAAAACCGGATGCAGAGGATGCGGCACCTGCACCAATTGGGAAGTTGCTTTCACTCTCAATCTGCGCATGAAGAGAGCTCACACGGAAATGCGATAGGAAACCTTCCATGCGTGCCTGGGTTTGCTCCGAAGCTGGCTGGCCATTGATCGTGATGCTATCGCGCTCAAGATCGGGAAGGAAGCGGACCGTAGTTTTTGTCTCTAATCCCGAGAGCGTGAGGGAGAGCGAGTCATTCGCCGGGATCCTTAGGTTCGCATCTCGATTTCCCCAATACTTAATCAATGCAATATTTGGGGAGGCGATGGCCGTCGCTGAGCGGTCGTTCATGAAGATATTGTAGCCTTTATTCGTTCAGGGTTAGAAAATCAGGTTTCGATAACCTCGACGCGCGTACCTCCGGGCATCGAGACCGTGACATCTCCAGGATCATAATCTACATGGGGTGTTGTCCAGCGAAATATCCATTGGGCATCAACAGGCCGGGCATTGACGCATCCGTGTGACATCGGTACGCCGAAGTTGTTGTGCCAGAAAGTTGAGTGTATGGCGACGCCGTTCCCGGAGAAAAGGGTCGACCAACCAATCCCAGGAAGATCGTATCCACCGCCGGTGGTGCCTCCGCTCATATGGAGAGATACAACCTTTCTCCAGATCGGGTGTGGACCGATTGGTGTGGCCCACTCATCGACGGCATTTCCGGATGAATCGAACTTGGCTCCTGTCGAAACACGGCAGTAGTGCACCTCAGTTGTCCCCTCATAACAGGACATCGATTGACGGGTGACATCGACGACAACCCGCTTTTCCTCAACTTCAGGATGGATTGGTGCAAGATCCTCAGCTTCTAGCGGCCGGAAAGCCCGGGCAGAAGCCAGGAATATATCCCCATAACCATACTTTTCGGTTAACCTGTACAGAGCAACACCGGTTGTTTCGGATACAGCGATTTCGTCCACCCATAGGATCTGGCTGTAGTACAAACGTGGCGTTGGATTCTCTTTCAGGGATGGAGATCGAGCAGGTGGGTTGGCGAGGTAAATATCTACCCAGGGTACAGTGACCTCGACCCAACGGCCACGGCCCAGACTGGTCTCCGGTAGGTCAGAGAGAGGAACGTTTGGCCGGTCCAGGACTGGCTGCAGGCCGCCAGCCCAGATATAGCCTTCTGAAGTCTCAACCCAGCGCTGACTGAAGCGGTATGGGTTATATCCAACCAGCTCGCGATACCAGGCGACCACCATGTCTCCGTACAACCGGCCGGAGGGCGTAGAGGTGGCATCGGGTCGAGCGTAGGTATCCACACTGGCCAGCGCAACGCGGCCGAGCCGCTCAGACTTTGGAAATTCGGTCTGGCCATGCCCGAAGGAATATCCCTGCGAGGCTGCTGCACCGGCAAGAAGGGTGCCGGCCTTGAGTGCGTCACGGCGGGAGAAAGGAGTAGAGCGTTTCATAAGCAGGGATAGTATCACGCTCGACAGGATTCGTGTGTTTTTTAGGCGTCATGTATGAATCATGTTGTTATAGTAAAGGATGATGCGAGAATATCGAGGATCGCCAGACAGAGTAGAATTAGCCGATCATGAATTCCTTCAATCGCTGGTCCTGCCCAGGACACTTCCGCTTGATGTACCTGCTGCCCTTCCTTCTTAGACTGGGGGTTGCCCTGGTTTTGACCGCGTGCGCGGGAGGGCAGGATCTACCAACAGAAACGCCTCAAAGCAGCGAGACGGCGAGTGTTGCGACTATAGCGCCAAAAACTTCCCCGACCAAGGCGCCCCCCAAGGTTCTCTACTACCAGGCCGGCGATTTGTATCCCGAGCTTGGTCAAAAAGTGCTGGCCACCTTGCAAGATCTTACACGGGATTCAGGCATGGATCTGGTCGTGAGCGAAAACCAACCCGGAACGGCTGAGCTTGCGGAGTACCAGGTGGCGGTCCTATTTTGTCCAGAGGAGTCTTTGCTCACGAGCATCCAAGCGGTGTCCGGGATATCGCTTGTTGTCATCGATGCGGTTTCAGCCGTCCAGGGTAGCCAGACGTGGATGATCGGGGATCTTGAGGCTGCACGCGAGCAGGCTGCCTTCCTGGCAGGCTACGTAGCGGCCTTGATTACACCTGACTGGCGCGCCGGTGCGATCGGATCCCCGCCAGCCGAGGGAGAAGCGAACTTGCTCGAGGCTTTTGTCCAGGGGGGGCAGTTCTTTTGTGGTCTTTGCCGGCCTGCGTATCCGCCCTATTATGATTACCCGGTTGCGATACCGATTTCTTCGATTGAAGCTGATTCGCTCGAACTTGGTTTGGCCGAGGCGGAGACTCGGGCCCTCAAAGTTCTCTTTCTGGATGAGGGGGTAGCTGAAATCCTTGGCACGCTATCTTCAGGCAATTTCCAGTACCTTGGCTTGCAATCACCTTCGGATAACCTGCGTGCGGATTGGATCGCGACGCTCAGGCCGGCGCCTGAGCAAGCCTTAGCCAAAAACTGGACCCTGATCTTGAGTGGATCGCCGGTTCAGTCGATCGACATTCCGATCCTGATTGAAGATACGAACCCCGAGTTGCTAACTCCCGGGAAGCTCCTGCTGGTGCAGGAAATTCGCGACGATCTGGTGGCTGGTTTTATCCAACCTATAGGTATCGTGCAATAACAAGGAAAAACGCCCTTGCGGGCGTCCTGGGTGCCTGACGGGTTTCGAACCCGCAACCTCCTCAGCCACAGTGAGGCGCTCTGCCGTTGAGCTACAGGCACCATCGAGCTGCCGGTATTCTAACATGAAGGCTCAAGACAGGCCAAGCCTTACAGCTACTCTGAGTCGGAAGAAAGCAGTTTTCGTATCTCCCAGGCCAGATCGTTTTGCTTGACCACGACCTGGCTGCCTCGACGCAAGTCCTTCAGCGTCGCTTCCCCAGCTGCGATCTCGTCCGGGCCGAGAATTACGGCAATGGGTATCGAGTTGCGATCGGCGTATTTGAGCTGACGCGCCAGGCGAACGGGCTCCGGATACCACTCGACGTCAAGGTTTGCAGCTCGCAGCGTGGCTGCCAAGCGCATCGAATCGAGATGGGTCGTTTCGTCGAAGGTGGTGATGAAGACGTCGGATGGATTGGAACGAATTTCAGGTGCAACTCCGCTCTCCTCAAGGACAAGCCCGATGACTACATCGCCCATCGCAAAACCTGTTCCCGGGATTTTCTCACCGCCCACGTCTGCGACGAGGTTATCATAACGGCCGCCACCGAGGATTGAACGGTGGTTCCCCTTCACATCGCGTGCCTCATAAACTGTGCCAGTGTAATAATCAAGCCCCCGGATGACCGTGGGATCAAACTCGACGTAGTCGTCGATACCGAGGGCGCCACAGGCCTCAAAAAACGCAGCAAGCTCAGTTGATTCCTTCCAGGCATCGAGATTCGTAAGGTAGGTAGAAAGTGCTTCGTACTGAGCCTTATCCAAGCCGGATTCCAGAGCGTATCCCTGCCAAGCAGTTTCATCCATCTTGTCGCGACGATCGATGAGTTTAAAGGCGAGATTACGCAGCGCTTGCGGCAGCCCGCTGCGCTCAAGCTGGGACTCGGCTAGCTTACGGTTGTTGACTTTTATGCGGATCACTTCGGAAGAAAGGTTAATATTACGGAATAAGTTCGCGCCGACGGCTACGATCTCGGCATCGGCCTGGGCAGACGCAACCCCGATCAGGTCGATATTCCACTGAAAGAATTCACGGGATCGCCCTTTCTGTGTACGCTCGTACCTCCAGAATGGTCCGAATGACCACCAGCGGAGCGGGGGGATAAGCGCCTTCCCGCGTTGAGCGACCATGCGGGCTAGTGAAAGGGTGAGCTCGGGCCGAAGCGCAATCATCGTTCCGCTTCGATCAGGGAAAACATAGGATTGCTCGTTGACGAGCTCTTCTCCCGATTTGGCAGCGTATAGGTCAAGTCGCTCGAGGAAAGGGCCGTCGTATTCCTGGTAGCCGTAGCTTTCAGAGACAGTGCGGATACTGCGATAAAGCCATTGACGAAAAGCCATGTCCTCCGGGTAGAAGTCGCGAGTGCCTCGCACTGATTGTATTGTTGACATTAAATACGTCCTTTTACGTGATGTAGATCACACATGCTAACCGTAGCCCAGGATGTCAGCTTGGGCAGTGGGTGAGTATAGCATAGGGGGAATTAGCTCGGGGAGCAGGGGTATGGAGCACAAAGCCTCAAAAGCTGCGTTGGTTTGCCCGTATGAGGTGGCACGCGAAGTTAAAGTGGCCTTACCTGGTTAAACCTCACTGGTTGTCACGGCATCCCCGATTGAGATCGATCCACCCTGGACTACTGAGGCAAGGATGCCACATCTTCCACGTATCGCTTCCTGTAGTCCCGGCTGTAGGTCGTCCAGTTTCGAACAAGGTGTACATTCACCATAAACTCGAAGGAGGGTCTCCCCGATCTGGATATTCATACCGGGTTTGAGGGTGTTAAGTTCGATACCGTCAACAGTATTGTTTTCCCTCAGGTCACCTGGTCCCAGGCCGAAATCAGTCAGTACAGCATGATCGACGAGCAGGACCTGGCGAGTAGAACGACCAAACGATCGATCACCCTCAATGCCACATTAAGCGATGGCCAGTACCTCTTCAACAGGCTCCATTGGTACGCCGGATCCGATTTTCAGGAATAATGAATTAACGGTTGCTTCCAAGTTTTTTCCACTATGATCGGCCGAAGTATAGCACTTCTATTCAACCATGGTATGCTATGCGCCAAGCTCGCTAAGCAGTGCGGAGATTGTCTTGCCTTTCCTTCCTCTGATTGTCCTCGTTCTTGCTGCTTTCACAACCTGGATTTTGCGTAGTCGCGCTGCCCGGACACAATGGGCGGTCAGCGCAGGTTTTGGCATTCTCATCTGGATCGTCACAATGGCGTTAAGTGCATCCTTGCCGGCCAGTGTGAGCTTTTCCGTTTGGCAGCCGGAACGCCTGTTTCAATCACCGCTTCAATTCAGCCTGGATCAGACCAGTTGGGCATACATGTATGCATGCTCGACTGTCCTGCTTGCCATGATCCTTGCTGCAGCAACCAGACAGATAATTGCCCCGGCAGACGTGCGCGCTTTCTGGTTTATCTATACCGCTCTGGCAATGATCGCGATGCTTGCGGCGAACTTGGTCACACTTACGGTTTCATGGGCCTTGATGGACTTTCTGACATTGATCTTTTTCATACGATATGCGGAAAGTCCGGAAGACGTACAGAGAGCTTTGATTCGCACCGGGATCGATATGGCCGGAGTTCTCCTGTTGCTGGCTGGGGCTTCTATGAACTATCAAGCAGGGGGAGACACCTCAATTACGACAGCCTTCCAATCGACTACGGGGGTATTGCTTGTTATCCTGGCTGCTCTCTTCCGGCTGGGAGTCCTGCCTCTTCACTTTGGGATTCCCACTTTTGAACCTCTCCGTAGGGGGATGGGCACGCTTTTAAGGCTGTTTCCGCCGGCTGTTTCGATGATTCTGCTCACACGACTTTTTGGTCTTGGGCTACCGATAGAGACACGCAACTGGTTGATGATAGCGGGGATTGTCGGGGTCATGATCGGTGGAATTCGCTGGGTGCTCGAGGATGATGTCATTGAATCGCGACCTTATTTCGTATTAACGCTCGCATCTCTGGCGGTCCTGGTTGGTGTTGCCCAGTGGGGGGTTGAAGGACCTCGGGCTGCCGGAGTAGCCATGCTGCTTATCGGGGCGACACTGTCACTTAGCGAAATACATTCTCCCGCACACCGGGTGTGGCCACTGCTTGGCGCCCTCATCCTGGTCGGCATGCCCTGGTCGATCGGTGGCGTACTGGGAGCCTCATTCGGCATGGTTCTCCCCACGGATGGGTCGATCCTAACGCTTATCGTGGGGGTAATTGGCATGACCCTGCTAGGGCTTGGTTCCCTGCATGCTGTCTTGGAGCAGGAAATCCAATGGCCCTCTTCCGAAACCCTTGTGCGTGTGATGTTTGGAATGGGCATTGCGCTGCCGGTGCTGGTGAGTATTGGTCTCGGAATATGGCTCCAGGCAGAACCAGGTCTTGAAGGGTTACTGGTTTTTGGGATCTCGGCCTCTCTGGGTGTGTTGCTCTTGTTCGTCCTACGACGCTTACCGGCTGAGTTGGTTCAGCGTTGGCAGGGAGCGGCCGGGAGGATAGATCCCCAGCACGTCTATCGGGCAATGTGGAGCCCTCTTAGGATTCTCGCCAGGATCGCCCGCATTACCGGCGCCGTTTTTGAAGGCGAGGGAGCTCTATTATGGATGACAGTTGTCATACTTTTCATCATTCTTGCTCTGGGAGCTGGTTAGATGATGTGGTTGCTCGACTGGCCTGAAATTCCCACTTTGCTCCTGGCGTTATCAGGATTGTGTATGTTTCTTTTCGAGGATCGGCGGGTACTGATCGGATTGCTTGCCGGAGAATATATTCTGAGCTTCTGGCTCATGCTTACCACAATTCCGATAGTTGATGCAACGGCATTGCTCCTGGCGGGAGCTTTGGCTGTCGTAATCCTCGGATTAAGCGCAAACGTGTTCACCGGGAAGCGGGATGTGAGACGAGTTACCCTTCCTGGAACGCTTGTCTTCAGATTCTCAGCAGGAGCGATTGGAATATTGGCGGCTGTAGGAACACTGCGAGCTGAAATTGTCCAACTATCGGATCTCAACAAGGTCTACACCCTGGGTGGATTGATACTCATCCTGACGGATTTTCTACAACTCGGGTTGACAACGAATGAATTCAGAATCGGCATGGGATTACTGGGTTTGATGACCGGTTTCTCGCTTCTTTATACCGCCGTTGAGCCCTCACTGGCGGTTGTTGCCTTGCTCGCAGTTGTCCATCTCGGGATAGCCCTTACAGTTTCCTACGCCATGCTGCAGTCGGATCCCTTTACCTTGGTGAAGGGTGGGCGGGAATGAACGCTCCCTTTGTATTGTTTCTTTTCAGTTTAATCATCGCTGTCGTCGCCTTTTCCTTGCGAGCTCAGGTGAGATGGTCCTCTGTGTGGGTCTCTCTGGGAGTCGGCGTTCTGGCGGGGTTGGTTCTACTTGTGGGTTTTGATGAGCCCTATGGTTTTCTCGGGCTTTCATTAAAGCTGCCGAGTCAGTGGGTTGTGCTCGGCCGGTCCTTCGGCATCGGTGGTGAAATTCGCCCCATGATCAGCTACTTGTACCTGGCAGCAGCATTTATGATTGCCCCAGCCTGGATCGTCGGAGTTCCGAGGTACTTCACTGCGATCGCGCCTCTTATGCTGGCTGCCGTCGCTGCTTCGCTCATGGTCAAACCGTTTCTCTTTGCAGCGATATTCATTGGGTTGGCCGCGATGGGAGCTGTCCTTCTGCTCGTGGTTCCGGGTACATCCTCGACAACTGGCTCGATGCGGCTCTTGATCCTCTATTCGCTGGCGATGATCACGGTGCTGATCACCGGCTGGCAGTTGGAGATCGGCGGGGTCACATCAGCATCTCAGGCATTAGCAGTGCAGGTGACCGCACTGCTTGCTTTTGGATTCGCCATTCTACTGGCAGTACCGCCATTTCACCTCTGGCTTCCACGCGTGATTCAGGAATCAAATGTGTACGTTGTGTCCTTCGTTGCAATCATCCTTCAAGCCGCAGGCTTGTTTTTCCTCTTCAGGTTTCTTGACACATACCCTTGGCTCAGGGAGAGTGAAGGTCTCTTTTCTGGTATTGAGTGGGCAGGTGCCGTAACAGTCCTCTTGGCGACATTATGGGCAGCTGGCCAGCGTGATCCGAGAACATTGACTGCCTACTGCTTGCTTGTCGATTTGGGCGTGATGTTGATAGCGATTGGAACTGGATCACAATTAGGGTTGGAGCTTGCGCTTGGCATATCGGGTGCGAGGGTTATCAGCCTGGGAGCGCTTAGTTTGGGATTGGGCTACCTAATCCGGATGGAAGGTGAGCATTCCTGGCGTGGTATGGGTTTCAGACGGCCGGTTGCGAGTAGTACCTTTCTCGTTGGTTTATTATCGATGACCGGATTTCCACTGACGGCGGGTTTCCCGGCACGTTGGTCTCTTCTGGCGTCGATAAAAAGTGTGAATCCGCTCATCAGTTGGGTTGTACTTCTGGCGATGGCCATCTTAACCGGTGTGACTTTACGTTGGGCAGCGTTTCTTTTTAGTCCTTCTGAGGACATGGAGCGGCGTGATACCCCGTTGCTCGTGGCAGTTTTCCTATACGGAGGTATCGCAATTACGGTCCTGCTGGGTGTCTTTCCACAGACGGTATTCCCTTGGGTCGTCGAGACAGCTGCGGGGTTGACGCGCTTATTCCCATAGTTGCTACCTTGACCCCTGGTTCAACAAATCGGAGGAGATAAGAAGGCTATCATGGATCCTGATCAACTAGAAAAACGGCTGGCATGGTTGGATGAGCAACGCTTAAAGGATGCGGAGACGATACGCCAGCTAACTAAAACAGTCGAGTCACTCGAATCAGCCCAGGCGGCGCTTTCAAAGCAGCTACAAACAGTATCGGAAGAAAACTCCAAGCTAGCAGTGCAGGCCGCACGTCTACATCAAGTGGACGACACCCTTGCGAAGCATCGCAAGGAAGTTGCGAAGCAGATGGAAATTGCGGAATCTCGACGTTCCGAGAAAGAAAAGCACTTGGAGACGTTGCGCAAGACGGAACAGAAGGGGATTTCGAAACAAGTTGAAACATTAAAGATGGAGTTATCCAGAATACGCGAGCTTGAAGAAGCTCTTGAGACAAGGCGCGAGGAACAAATCAGATTGAACCGCGATCTGGACGGGTTAACGAAAAAGTATGACAAGGTGGAATCAGAATTCCAAGAAACGCAAATTCAATTCAAGAGCATCCAGGAGTCACAACAGAAGGAGCACAAGCAGCTCGGAGATCTCGAAAATGAATTGGCCGAGGTCAAGCGACGGGCGGTCGGCACTCGCACTGAGCTAGAAGGTCTGGCTGATGATGTACGACGTGTGGACGTGCGGACATCCGAGGCAGCCGCTGCCGAGGACGAGCGGAGCCAGGCACAGGCCGTCTTCTTTGAGAGGCAAGATCTTAAGCTGGTCGAGTTTGATAAAGCGTGGGCAAGCTGGGAAGAACGTTTTGAGGAATTTGAACGTGACGCGGCAACCATCAAAGAGAAAGTTATTTCCTATGATGAAACATTCCGAGCAGCACTCAAGATACAAGATACACTCGAAGGGCTCATGGAGCGCATCGAACGCAGAATAACCGAAGTCAGTGAAATGCAGCGTTTGGCTGAGGATCGGCTTAAACAAGACTGGAATAGCGTTCAGGCGGAAGATCACAAGCGGTGGAACACATTCAAATTGACCAACGATGAACATTGGCGTGATCATGATCGGTCTCACATAAAGCTTCATGAAACCATAGCTTCGCTAGAAAAGACCATCGCTTCTGCCGCACAGGATCTTTCAGCAGTACGTGAGCATGATGAGAGTCGTGTTCGCGAGTTGGTCGTAATGATCCGCGAATGGGCTTCAGAGATTGAGAGATCGAAACGATGACCGTTATAGCCAACATTGGTATTGAGGGAAGAGCTCATACGCCATGAAGGTAATCGCGACTGCAGGTCATGTCGACCACGGTAAGTCGGCTTTGGTTGAAGCCTTGACTGGAACACACCCTGACCGCCTAAAAGAGGAAAAAGAACGGGAGATGACGATCGATCTCGGCTTCGCCTGGTTAGATCTACCCGGCGGCGAACGGGTCGGGATCATCGATGTGCCGGGGCATCGAGATTTTATCGATAATATGTTGGCGGGTGTTGGCGCGATCGACGCCGTGATCCTGGTTGTCGCTGCAGATGAGGGCATTATGCCCCAAACGCGTGAACATCTGGCAATACTCGATCTGCTTGAGGTTGAGCGTGGCATTGTAGCTATGACCAAAGTTGACCTTGTACGCGATGAAGAATGGCTAGATTTCGTTAAAAAAGACATCTACGATCTATTGGAACCGACGAAACTAAGCAAGGCCACGTTTGTGCAGGTCTCCGCGCTTACTGGCATCGGGCTTGATGAGCTGCGAGCAGCGCTCGAAACGGTCCTGGCAGAATCGCCGGTAAAGGTAGATGCGGGCAGGCCGCGCTTGCCTGTTGATCGAAGCTTCTCCATAGCGGGCTTTGGAACCATTGTTACTGGCACCCTCGTGGACGGGTCTTTTTCCATCGGTGATGACATAGTCCTCCTTCCGAGCGGGAAACATGGACGGATAAGGGGGCTCCAAACACACAGCGAGGAGATCAAGATCGCAATCCCAGGCAGCCGAGTGGCAATCAATATATCCGGGCTCGATGTGGATGATGTACAGCGCGGCCAGGTCGTCGTAAAACCCAGCCATTACCAGGCTACAAGAAGATTAGATATAAAGTTCAGGCTGTTGGGGGATGCGGTTCAAGAGATCAAGCACGATCAGCAGGTGAAGCTGTTTCATGCCACCACGCAGAGGCAAGCGCGTATCCGCTTGCTTGGCCTTGATCGGATTGAACCGGGTCAATCAGGATGGATGCAGATCGAGCTTTT
>Ga0315553_10001735_pt1 | contig 17890 bp, 21 predicted proteins | sample SalMarSW160140MG_FD_203099 | JGI IMG/M metagenome (GOLD analysis project Ga0315553, IMG submission 203099) | Salt marsh sediment microbial communities from the Plum Island Ecosystem LTER, Massachusetts, United States - Salt Marsh Sediment SW1601-40 ... | reverse complement strand
ACTGAGTTTCTGACCTGCTTTGTGGAGAAGAAGTGCAGCATATACATATTCCATAATATTTTCCTCTCTGTTTTTTTATCCAAATAGGTCTCCTAGACCTACAGTTGCTTCTTCCTCTTCCTCCTCTTCTTCTTCAGGTTCTTTATCTTCAACCGGTGGTGCTGCTGTTGTTGGTGCAGCTGATGCCACTGCTGATTGAACCTGACCAAGAATGTCAGAAGGTATTGCTTCAGGATCTCTCTCCGCAATAGCACTCACTAGAGCGAATGCCTCGGAGTTTGCTTTCGCGAGGAACTCATCAAGCATATCTGGCGTGAAGAAGCTGATGTTCAGAGCCAGACTCTTGGATTCAGAGTTAGCCATCGCGAGCAGTACTATGATATTGTCCACAGTTGGATATGCAACATTGACTGTCAGATTAACAGCATACTGATGTCCAAGAATGAGTTGATTGAGAAGATAACTTAGATCCACATCAAAGGCTTCGGTTGTTAAGACTGAACCATCTGAGTATGCAGCTATCAGCTTCAACTGAAGCTCCATAGGTTCAATACCTAACCTTCCAAGCATTGCTGCCATAGCATTTGAGATTGTTTCTCCTTTTGCAACAGCGACTGTATCATCAGTGATATGAATTACGCCCCCCCTAACCCTTGAAGGGATTTTCAGAGCGGCTAACTCACTGATGAATGGACCTGGTGCAACACCGGTGTTCATCGCGGGTATGACAATATCTTTGGGTGCAATCTGACCTCCTTTTGCAGGTGCAGATGCCTTGTTTTCACTAAGGAAATTACTCAATACGAATGGATCTTGATCACTAAATACAAAGGCGATTGGGCCTTTCACATGTTCTATCAAGCCATCGATGCCTTTCTTTTTGGCATCATTTAGAGCACGAATCATCAAAGTATTTCTAGCCATTTTGATAGTGGCTGATTTCCTTAGACTTTCTCTTATTCCTTGGAGCTGTTTGGCACCGACTCCCTCTACATTGACGAGACCTATCATCTCGCTTTCGGAGATTTCCTTTGCGAGTTCCTTGACTGCATCCTGTTTCCATTGTGGTATGTGTCTTTCATACACTGACATTCCACATTCACCTCTAGAACGGTACCTCTATTGCTGGTCCCATGGTAGTCTTGACTAGCACACTACCCACACGTTCCATTAGACCCTTACTCACTACAAAATTCAAAACTGCCAGAATATTATCTGCAATCTCTTTGTCACCCATCTTCACGTGACCCACTTTAGCGTGGAATGTAGGAGTGTTCCTCATTCGTATCCTAACTGTTCGTTGATACTGACTTACGATTGGGCCAAGATCGACCTGTGTTGGAAATGGTCTTGGCATCTTACCTCTAGGACCAAGTGCTTGACCGAGATATCTACCAACAAGTGGCATAGTATCAGTTGATGCTATGAAGAAGTCGTAGGTTATAGCTAATGTCTTTCTACTCTTCTTATCTTCACCAACCTTGGGAATTTCCTCCTTACCTACAACATGCTCCACACCGGCTTGAGTTGCCTTCTCTGCGAATTCTCCATCGCCGAAGGCACACACCTTCGCAGGTGGATAAAGTTGGTTTGGAAGTGATAATTCCTGGTTTAGTCTGTTTTCAGGCTTTGTTACGTCCAGTTCCTTCTTTCTAAAGTTGACTGCGATATCGAAGCTCTGCTCGAACTTAATACCACGTTCTATACCTTTCGCACGTGCCTCTGCCACTGCGGCTTCAATGGACTTGAGATTGAATGACATATTGTCAGTCCTCCCTCAGTGGTTCGTCTAATTGACTGTCCCAGGTTCCATCCCTTACCTCTTGTTGGAACTCCTTTGGGGTCTTGCCTTCAATGGTAACTCCCATTGAAACACAAGTTCCAGCTACTATCATAACTGCTGTTTTCATTGTCAGGGCTGAGATGTCAGCTGCTTTTCCTTTGGCAATAGTCTTCAATTGGTCAACTGTCATATTTCCAATGATAGTCTCGTTGGGTAAGGACGACCCTTTAGGTTGTCCGATCTCCTTGAGAATCAGAGCACTTGTCGGTGGGGTACCTACCTCCACTTGAAATGTCTTATCTGATGGGTTTACAGTTATTTTCACAGGAACTTTCAATCCTGCGAATGGAGCTGTTACCTCATTGATTTTCGTGACAACTTGGAATATATTGACACCAGTTGGACCTAGTGTACTTCCGATTGGTGGGCCACCTGAGGCTTTTCCGCCTTCTACCATTACCTCTACTATAATTGGTTTTGATTCACTCAATTTTCACACATCTCCAGATGCAGTATACGTGACTCGATGAACATCTCGCCACTTTGGACGACACATAGGCTACAATGAGTACAATGGCCTATGATGTCTACTGCATACATTATCATTTTTTTCACCCCAGACATGATACTTACTGTTCATGTCAGATTAAGGAGTGGGCCTTCCACTACTAGTCGCGTTTTAAGCATTATGGATTGGCATTGAACCTGAAGTTGTTCTTCTTTTGTCTTTTAGAACTAATCATGAGCCCAGAATGAATCATCATCAAATTCATCTTGTTCATCACGCTCTTCCTCATCTTTAGAGGGTACTTGTACAGGCTCTTCACGTTTTGCTTTCTCAACAATCTTGGCAAAATCAGCATGTACTCTGATTGGAATAGTATGAGGACTATCAAGCAATTCAAGAATAAGTTCTTCTTTTGCTGAATCAACTCTAGCAACTTTGGCACGCTCACCCTTGAATGCACCCGAAATGATTTCCACCACATCACCTGGTGCGATGCCCTCTGCTGCTGGTTTTGGAACTAGGAATTTGTCTATCTCGTCAAGACTGACTTTTCCACCTACACGTCCTCGGACATGTGGTACTCCTGAGATAGCTATCTCAACATCTCTAAACTCCAATGTTTCAATGAAGACGTAACCACGAAGGGTTTCTGGTACCAGGATTGCCTTTACACGTCCAAGAAGTTGATTCTGTGAAATTAATCGAGGTTCCTCATCTTTCTTCTTTTTCTTCTTACAGCTCTTCATATGGCGCTTGGTTGTCTGACTAGACGAGAACTCTTCACCACAATACGGGCAGATCCACACATCAGTTTCACCAATTACTGCTGTGGTAATTAGATCAGTTACTCCTTTTTCCTGACCAATGGTTGTTCTTACTGCATATATGCTAGTGCCAGATTCCAAATCAATGCCTCCGATGATGTTCCAAAGTATCATTATAGTGCTAACAAGGCCACAATTTCTAAATCATTTTACAGCTAGGATGTTGTACCCCACTTTGCAGTTAGAAGTGACATTACAATTTGAATGACAAAACTGAGCATTCCAACAAGAAACATTGCAAGAATACTGACTCGAGCGCTCATCCAGAGCTCTTTCTTTGAAGGTTTTGTAGCAAGTTTCAGTATACGTCTGCTATCATTGATAAAGCTGCCAACACCCATTAGATTTCACATCTTTGTTAAATTAGTATGACTAACTGGGGAGTCGACTGCCAACAACGGAGTTTTGCTTTTAACATTTGCTGAGTGACTACTATAGCTCATCCAAGTCTTGATAAACCTAATTCGGATTTCAAATCACTAGCAAGGGGGGTTACTGTTTCTGTTGCTGGTGAGAATATGTATGGTGAACTCACGCCAGATGCTATTATTGTGACACGAAGACGATTCTCAAGCTCGGGGATGATTAAGGCTCCATAGATTACTTCTGCATCTGGATTAACCTGCTCTGTTACAAGCTCTACCACGCGTTTTGCTTCTAGAAGTTGCATGTCAGCGCTTCCACTAACATTAACAAGGATGTTACGTGCATTTTCAATTGAAACGTCTATCAGAGGATTACGCAGGGCATTGAAAACAGCTTCTTCTGCTCTATCTTCACCCTGACCCTCACCAAGAGCAATAATAGATACTCCTCCGTTTTTCATTGTGGTTCTAACATCTGCAAAATCCAGATTCACAAGACCTGGTTTAGAAATCAACTCTGCAATTCCCTTCACTGCACGAACCAATACCTCATCTGCTACCATGAACGCTTCAGGTAATGATAGGTCTGGTGCAATCTCCATGAGCTTCTCATTTGGAATTGCAATCATTGTATCTACATACTCCATGAGCGCATTAAGACCGCGAGTTGCATTCTTCTTTCGAATTGATCCCTCTACCTCAAAAGGAAGACAGACAATCGCAACTGTAAGTGCCCCATTTTCTTTTGCAGCCTTAGCAATGTGAGCTGCTGCACCTGTACCGGTACCTCCACCCATTCCTGCTGTGATAAAAACTAGATCGCCTCTTACGACATCCTTAATCACTTCATATGTTTCAATGGCTGCAGCTTCTCCCAAATCCGGATCATTGCCCGCTCCAAGACCACCACAGGTCTCTTTTCCGAGAAGCAATTTATGATTCGCGTTACAGAAATAGAGGTCTTGTGCATCCGTATTGGCGGCAAGAGTTTCAGCACCTTCGACACCGACTTCCATAAGTCGAGTCACCGCATTATTTCCAGCACCTCCGACACCCACTACTAGTATTCTGGCGCTTACAGTTTCCAATAGACTTGCAAGTTCATCATCCGTGATGGCTGATTCGTATTTCTTCTTCTTGTTGTCTGTACTTTGAACCCTTTTCGGATTTCCAAGTACTTCTTCTAGTAGTGGATGCACCATTGAAATTCACCTCTAATTGCTGTTATAACTGGTGTATTATGCTAACAAAAAGTAGAATACTACCGAGGTAATACTCACCTGGGGCGGCGTCCGTAACGCTTTCCAGATGTTCTAAATGTACGACTAATCTCGTTGATATTTATTCCATGTTTCTTCATGAACGCTGATAGTTCTTCTAATGATGGTTGTCCATTCTGAGCCCCTTTTTGTGTAATAGTGAGAGCAGCTATCGCATTACCAATGTGCAGTGCTTGTTCTATATCTTCACTTCTTGTCCAGGCTGTTACAAATCCGGCAGCGAATGCATCTCCTGAACCCAATGTATCCACTACTTCTACCTCAAAGGATGGCGATGAACAATACTCGAATCCATCAGTTGCCAGAGCACCCTTTTTCCCTCTCTTTACAATCAGAATTCCCGGAAATGTCTTAGCGAAACTCATAAGCTGGCTCTTCGAAGGAGCGATATTGAAATATTCCTTTAACTCTTGAGTGTTTACAAAAAGCAAATCGACCTTTTTTAGTATCTTCTCAAAATCAACAGAGGACGCTGCTCGTCCCGGATCAAATGACAGTATAATCCCCTCTGTATTTGCTATCTCTACAGCCATGGTTGTCATCATCGGAAATCCGCCTGCGACATGAAGTACTGTTGCTCTATTGATATAGCTCTCATCTAACGTATGTTTATCGAGGAATTTGTTTGCTCCCGGATTAGCAAATACCATTCTAGTGCCTGTTTTGTCCGTAGCTACAAAGAATAATCCAGTTCTTTGCTTCTCTAGAACAAGGACTCCTTTTGTATCAACGCCCTCCTTTGAAAGAGCCTTCATTGCCAATTGACCATATTGATCATCACCAATACAGCTTACCAACCCTGTTTTCACTCCCAATCGAGCGCTCTGCATTGCAAAATTAGCTGCAGAACCTCCCACTGAGATATAACCATCATTCGAAACAACATGATCTGGCTGCTTTGGTAACCTATCAACGCTCATGGAAATATCGATGTTTACTCTGCCAATCGCAGCGACCTCGACGGTCAATTATATCGCTCCTATACTATCAACGCAAGAATTGCTTTTTGTGCATGAAGACGGTTTTCAGCTTGATCGAAGACTACACTATATCTCGCATCGTCCATTATATCACTTGTGAGTTCCTCATCTCGATGAGCTGGTAGGCAATGCATGACAATGACTTCTTCATTGGCATATTCAACCAATTTCCTGTTTACTTGGAATGGCATTAATGCGTCTTCCTTTTCTTTTGACTTTTCTTGACCCATGCTAAAGAAAGTATCAGTATAAATCACATCTGCTCCTGTTACTGCATCCTTTGGATCATTACTAACGGATAGGGTTGTTCCATATCTTTCACTGAGTTGAACGCTTTTCTTCATTATTTCATCAGATGGTGTGTATCCTTTGGGTGAACCTATGGTAACATCCATACCCATTATGGTACATCCCTGCATGATTGAATTGCTAACATTATTTGAGTCTCCAACGTATGCAATTTTTAGCCCCTTCAATTGACCCTTATGCTCCTCGATTGTCTGCATATCCGCCATAATCTGACATGGATGGTTGTAGTCTGAAAGTCCATTCACAACAGGAACGGTGGCGTATTCTGCAAGTCCTGTTACATCACTATGTGCAAATACTCTAGCCATAATTGCATCACAATATCTGCTCAAGACCTGTGCAGTATCACCAATCGTTTCTCCACGACCTAATTGGGTTCCACTAGGTTGCAGATAGAGTGCGTGCCCTCCCAATTGTGTCATTCCAACTTCGAAAGACACTCTTGTTCGTGTTGATGACTTCATGAAAATCATCGCAAGTGATTTGCCTTTTAGAAGCTCATGTGGTTCATTACGTTTCTGTTTTCCCTTAAGGTCATGCGCGGTATCCAATATTCTTCGTAACTCAAATCTTTCAAAATCTGCTAAATCGACAAAGCTTCTACCCTTCAGACTCATTGTTGACACTCCAGAAGATATGATTGCGCAACGTCTGAAGTCCATTATAAAATTGATGTTTAATCAATACTGACAAGCCTTCGTGCAAACCACTCAGGATCAAATTTCTGAAGGTCTTCGTAGTTCTGCCCAACACCTACATACACAATTGGTCTTCCTGTGATAAATGCTATTGAGAGTGCAGCACCTCCTGATGGGTCTGCATCAACTTTTGTAAGAATCGCTCCATCTATTCCAATTGCCTCATGAAACTTCTGAGCTTGCGAGAGCGCATCATTACCTGCTAACGCATCCCCCACAAAGATCTTCAAACTTGGTTCAGCGACCCTTGCGATTTTCCGCATCTCCTCAAGTAGATTCCTGTTGCTCTGCATTCTTCCTGCAGTGTCAATTAATACAACATCAATGTGTCTTGCTTGAGCATGTGCAACTGCATCATATGCAACGGCTGCAGCATCAGCACCATAATCCTGTTTTATTATCCGAACTCCCAAGTTCTGTGCATGTTTTTCTAGTTGCTCGATACTTCCAGCTCTGAATGTATCTCCTGCGGCGATAACTACTGAATAATTATTTTTTTTAAAGAGATTGACAATCTTTGCTAAAGTAGTTGTCTTTCCTGTTCCATTCACACCCACGAACATTATTGATGTCAATTCACCCTTCTCTTTCTGGGCTGCAGCGAATTCAAGCAGGTCCAAAGGATGTATCGGGGTTAGAACTTCAAGTACTGAATCAAAAATCGCTTTCTTGAAGAGCCTAGTTAGATTCTCTAACCTCCCCGTTCTTAAGCCTAAAATCTTCTCCTTTGTGCGTCTACAGACCTCCTCAGCTACTTCTACTGCAACATCATTCTGGATGAGGACAAGCTGAAGCTCCCACACTGCATCATTAAGATTCTTATCGCTCAGTTCTTTTGTTGTAACTTTGGTGACAGCTAAATCTAGCGCACCACGAATCTTGTCAAACACCGGTTATTCTCACTGTCCTTGACCTTGTATCTTCTCTGCTAGTTCTTGAAACTGTGAATTTAGTATCGAAAGGTTTGTGACAAGCTTCTCATATTGCTTTGAGAGTTCCTCATATTGCTTCTCAAGAGTGGTTATTGAAATTTCAAGTGCCTTTTTAGCTTCTTCAACACCTTGCTCGATTCTTACACCACTGCCAATGCCACGTATGACTACAGATGGATCTACAACTCTTGCTTTGACAAATATGCTCCCTCCCACATTCATAAGCATCTCTTCGTTCTCGGTTCTTCCTTCCAGTTCTTTGAGTACCTCAAGTCCAGACCGATAATTTGTTAGATATGCAGAAACCAGCTCTAGACGTTGTTGTACAAGCCCTATATTTGATTCAGCCATTTTCTGCTCGACGTATATCTGTTGAAGATGTTGTCGTTGTTCTTCGCTCATTAGAACTCAGTCTCCAAGCCAAGTGCTTTTCTCAACTCTAGATCAGTCACTTCCTCGGGTTTTATCTCCTTGATCTCGGTAAATTCGACACTATTTCTTTTCACCCGATGTCGACTACCTAATTCAGACAATATCTTCTCTCGGACGTGTGGTTCTTTTTCTGCAATCATTTCTTTTCCGAAGACAAAGACACGATTGCTCTTTCGATATTTTCCTTCTACTCGCCAGATTTTCATACTCATCATTTGCACCTCTTTATACGAATCCTAATACCTGTGAGATGTGAGCAAGCTCGACTCCTGTGGTTTCAGTACCTGCAACCATTCCGTCTATGTTAGCTATGACACCAAGGTTTGTGTACGGGCATCCTCTGTTGACCGTACCCACCTCAACATGAATTTTTAGTAATTCTGAAACAATTTCAATCTCTTGGTCTGACGCCATTGGATGTACTACTGCACCTTGATTTGTCACTATCGCGTTCGCTCCTACAATAGGAAGTCTTGCCATAGTACCACGAACAACTTCAACATCCAATACATCAGAAATCTTCTCTATTGCTTTGTTGTCAAACTCAGGATGACACAATGCTGCTTTATCATTAGTAAGGATGATATTGCCGAGGGCTGTCATCTTGCTATCAATCCAATCCACTTTCACATCATCGTATCGCTTCAGTTCAGCTAATTCATCATCGGTTGTAGTATAAGGTAATAATATTCCGTTAGAATTGGCTACAGACATGAATCCTACTGTATCTAGAGTAGCCACTGTGCTTTGAACAAGTGGTAAATTGAAGGTCTTCTCAATTGTTGATAGTGACTTCTCTGACATATTTGACGATACAAACACGAACCTATCGGTAGCTGTTCCAAAGGCTCCAACATTTGAATCGCCCTCGAAATCTGTTCGGGCGATCAAGGAATACTAGCCCTCCGCGAGATATACACGGACTAGGTTGTCAGCGTTCTTTGTAGCACGAATCCTTATTCTCCGTGGTGGTTTTTGAATACCACGATTCCAGATTCTCTCGTTGACTTCTGGTTGAATAAGTAGCTCCTCAGGTTTCATATGTCTCTCGACAAATTGCTTGAGAATTCTAACCGCCTTGTTAGATCGTCGGAGTCTACTACCTGTCCAATACGCTCTTCGTAGGGGAACTGTATAGATTCTCTCATCAATAATCTCCTCTTCCTCTGCGACTTCTTCTTCAGTAGGTTCTACTTCTGCAGCCGGAGTTATCTCAACATCTTCCTCCAACTCAATGTCCGGTATATCAACCTCTTCTGATTCGTCTATTTCTGGTTCCTCTTCAGAGGTTTTCATTTCCTTCTTTTTGTCTGACATCTATGTACACCTATCTATGGTTTCAGTTTGGATTGACGCCAGTTTCGCTGCCCTGGAGTTCTTCGTACCTTTCCACCAGTCTTTACAACAGCCCATGTAGGAACACTACTGTTGCTTTTCATGGCTTTTGCCATTCTCAATTTCTTTGCAAGGGGTTTGTTTCTTGCCATTCATATCACCTTGTGCAGCGTTATCTGAAAGTAACTTTCCGTTCTCTTTCTCTACCTTGTAGTTGTTGGAGGAGATTCCTGAGTTGCTCATCTGTGACTCGGCCCTTTAGACGGCCGCTTCCTGCTAGCTGTATCAGCTGCATCTCGATCTGTTCCGAGAACTGTGGCTTGACCATTCTTATGTTCATCAGGCGAGATCGTGCCTCTGGAGTGAGTATCTGTCTCAAGATTGCTTCCTTCTGGGCTTGTGCCTCAGCCATCTGCTCCTCCTGTGACTGATCCTGAATTGCCTGATCTCTCATCGCGGCACGTTTCCTCTGCCGGATTGCTTCAAGCTCCTCGTCACTCATTTTAATCACCGAGAAATTGGTTGAGCTCTCAATATTTCTCTAGTTCCGGTATAGCCTTCGTAAGTTCTGTTTTTAAACCGGTTGACAGCTTGTCCATGTACGACCTGCCAATATCAGTCATCTCTCGCCCCTTAGAACCACGTTTTTTGATGAAACCGGCTCTTTCAAGTTGCTGAAGAGAAGTTCTGACAACTGCACCACTTCCACGGTGAAACTTATTGGGTCTTACGCCTCGTCTCTTCCTGCCACCATATTGAATTCTCAGCTTTTCTGTACCGATTGGACCTTGAAGATACACTTTTCGAAGTACACTAGCGCATCTCACAAACCACCAATCCGGATCATCTGGGGCTCGCTCTGCGTAAGCACCTGTCTTCACAAAGGCCGCCCATTCGGGAGGGCTGATCTCATTACGAGATTTCAGGTCTTGCGCAAGACGCCTTATCAATATACTAGCTGGAATGTCATACACTGTGGGCATAATCTGTCACCATGTCATCATGATGGGCATCCGCACTCATAGTCGGCGGATTACCTACCTCAGAAGGCTGGGCACACCCATAAGAATGCGCATAAAAGGCTTGCGTTAAGGATTTCAAGTTTTACGAAACACATCACTCTTTTACGAACTCTTCATCCCCTTCAATTTGTAAATTACTGCTGTATTCCCACGAATTCCTCCCGATCTTGCACCTGTCTTCTCACAGACAAGATCGACTATCTGTTCCTTTGATAATCCTGCATCTAATGCACTTCTGAGAATTCGTATCTTCATGTACTTATGTGCCTTAAGCAACCTGTTCAATTCACGAACCGCACCATCTGTGACTCCTGATTTACCAATCTGCATCATCGCTGGATCTTGCCATACAATCTTAATCCGTGCCGGGTCGACTTTCGTACTCATATCAATCGAGCTCCCCCTTTCATATATCAAATTGCACATTAAGCTTGTCTTGTGATTGGAAATCTCCTGATAGAACCACACTCAAGACAGGTTACAGTGAGATGTGTGGAGCGATTGTGTCTGACTCTGATTCGGCATGTCTTTCCTGGTATCAACAAGTATCCACATGTCTTGCAGATTCTTCTACTCATCGCAAGTGGTAATCTTATGTGTGCCTTAGGTGCAATCTTCTGAGCAATTCGTATCCATCTCTTTGCTAAATCTGGTCGAGAATCAGCAATCTGTAGAGCCCTATCCCACAAGATTCCAATCCTTTCTCTCGCTAGGTCTTTGGACTGCCTCTTTGGATATTTTTTTGGGCTCACTCTAATTTTCCTCAGGTCTATTGAAGTGAGTCATATATCTTATATCGTTTTCAGCATGTGAATAAGATGGGCTACTCAGATGCTTTATGTGATACTTCTTGAATCAGCATTGGAACTTGTACCTTCAGAGATATCCTCACAGAAATCAATACAGCGTCATGCTGGAAAACGAGGCAAGAAACCAACGGAGCTTCTCCTAGATCAGAACTATCACGGTGAAGCAATGTTAAAGCTGAATAATCATGAGCGTAGAGGGCGTCCTGATATAGTATACCTTTGTCTTATGACGCTGCTTGAGTCTCCCCTTTGTAAGACTGGATTACTGCGAGTCTATATTCATCTACAAGATGGGCGAGTAATTGAAATTGACCCAACTGTAAGGCTTCCTAGAAACTATGACCGCTTTGTTGGTCTTTTCGAACAGATTCTCATTCATGGACAGGTACCACCTAAGGGAGAGTCTTTACTCAAGCTTTCTTCTAAAACTCTCACTGATTTCATGGATGGGTTTGCTAAAAAAGAGGAGAGCATATCTTTTCTAGCAATTGAGGGTGGAGCCAAGTCTAGCACACAGTCATTGTTTGATCTATTTCCATCCAATCCCGAAAAAACAGTGATAATTGGAGTGGGAGCTTTCCCTCATGGTGATATGGCAGACTCAACAAAGAAACATTTTACACACCATCTCGAATTAGATTCTGAGGTGATGATGGCTTGGCACGTCTGTGGAGAAATCACATGGATCTACACTCATAAAATGGGAATTATAGCGAAACGATACGAGTCACTCATTTAGTAAGGCGTTTGAATACCTCATTTGCGATATACACCTCTGTGCCTGCTAATCCCACAGAACAGAACAATGTAATTTCATCATCCGAAGTACGCCCCACTACTTCACCGCTGGCTATTTTTCCGAGTTCCCTCATACGTTCTCGATGAATTGTTTTGGCTAAAAAATAGGGATTGGTATACTTTTCATAACTGTCCAATTGTGCAAACGAATCGGTGACAATTACATGGCTTCTTTCTGCAACCTTCATCTCTATCTCGTTTGTCCCCTCCAGATTCGGACCAAGAGTGGTTACATGCATTCCCCGTTCAAGTAGTTCTGCATTGAAGACTGGTTTCTTACTTCTTGTTGCACAAATAACAATTTCAGACCCTCCTATTGCTTCATCAGAAGAGCTGACCGCATCTATTTCAAGATTCAACTTTTCTGACATCTCGGATGCGAATGACTCTCTATGTTCTCTAGTTGGACTATAGACTTTTATTGTCTTTAATTTTCGGACAACACTCGCTGCTTCAAGCTGCGATCGAGCTTGAGTTCCCGAACCAATTAGGCCTAACGTTTTTGCATCTGATTTTGCTAGATACTTGAGGGCAATACCACCTATGGCTCCTGTGCGAATCACACCTATCCTGAATCCTGTTACAATTCCTTTTAGGACACCACTCTTTCCGTCAAAAACAACAACTAATTGAGTATTACCTGGACTCTTCTTTGGAAATGTTTCGTAAACCCGAAATCCGGTAGAAGCTTCTTGTCCCGTTGAAGCACCTGCCGTGAATACAAGATTTCCTTCACCTGAATCTAATACGAACCGAGCAGGTGCCGCCAGAGTTCCCTCGGCATGTTCATTGAGTGCCGACTCAATCCTTGTGATAGCATCTGTCATTTGTAGAACTTCATCTACCTGCTCGTCTGCAATGATTTGATACTTCATAAAACAGGATTGTCGTCGACACATAATATATCTATTGAGGAGAATGACATCAAGAATGAATTTCGTTGGTTACAGAGCGATTAGTTTAAAACTATGGAACCAAGACACTCGAATCACGCATGCGGCCATAGTCTAGGGGCCATGATAGAGCCCTTCCAAGGCTCTGACCCGGGTTCAAATCCCGGTGGCCGCACCATTATTCTTCACTCTTATCTTTGGTATTCAGCAACACAATGCTTTTGTTATTACCACTCTGAGATGGTTGAGTAACAACATTCGATATGATGTGACGAATATTCGTTTACCCAATGAGGCGTTCAAAAGCATGGAATCTCTATACCATCATGGCATCTTAGTCCTAGAACCTCCTCCGCCGCGTGGGCTCACCATAAGAGCAAGAGCACAAGATATAGTACTCAACCAGTCGCAGGAAGAGATGGCGTTTGCTTGGGTGAAGAAATTAGGAACTCCATATGTCGAAGATCCCACGTTTGCGCACAACTTCATGATGGACTTCAGCAAAGCTCTCAATATAGATCCTCCTTTGAAAGTAGAAGAGGTTGACTTCTCATCAGTAATTGAGGTTGTTGAATTTGAACGCACTCAGAAAGAAAACGCGACAAAGGAAGAAAAGAAAGCTGCACGCGAAGAACGTAAGGTACTCAGAGAACAATTGAAGGAGAAGTATGGGTACGCAATTGTTGACGATGAGAGAATGGAACTTGCAAACTATCAAACTGAGCCCTCAGGTATATTCATGGGCCGTGGTGAACATCCACTTCGCGGACGGTGGAAACAGGGTGCAACCTATTCTGACATTACTCTGAATCTTTCTCCTGAAGCTGAAATGCCTCCAGGTAACTGGGGTGAGATAATCTGGGCTCCAGAATGTATGTGGATTGCTAAGTGGACAGATGAGTTGACTGGGAAGTTGAAATATATCTGGCTTCATGATAGCACCCCGATAAAACAACAGAGAGAAGCAGAGAAATTCGATAAGGCATTAAAAGTCGAGAAAAATATTGATGAAATCCGTGAGAAAATAATGGTAGAACTTCGTTCAGATGACCACCGCAGGAGAATGGTTGCAGCAGCTTGTTACCTCATCGATAGACTAAGTCTTCGAGTTGGTGATGAAAAAGATCCGGACGAAGCTGACACTGTAGGAGCGACTACCCTTCGCGTAGAACATCTCACATTCAAAGACAATTCAGTAGTATTCGATTTTCTTGGCAAGGATTCAGTTGCATGGCATAAGGAACTCGAGATGCCTGTAGATGTCTATACAGTCTTCAAAGAACTCTATGATGTCGCAGTAGACCGAGTTGAATCATTTGAGTCACGAAGGCGTAAGAAAACTCGTGGTGACCCAAAGAAGATTGCTCAAATATTCCCTGACATTGGTAGTACCCATGTGAATCGTTTTCTTAGTGAGATTGATAGTGACCTGACTGCTAAGGTATTCAGAACATTTCATGCTACGGTAAAAATGCGTGAAGAATTGAAAGAAAGTAAGGCAAGGGCAAGCGATCCAGAGTTCATTAAGAAAGCGGCCTTCAAACGAGCAAATTTAGAAGTCGCTCGAGTGATGAACCATACAAAACAAGCCCCTATAGGATGGAGCCGAAGTGCTGAACGTTATGAAGGGCGAATAAGGAAGGCTGAGAAACGGATTTCGAAGACAAAGAAGATACTATCTGAAAAACAGTCACGATTGAAGAAACTAAGGAAGAAGGAACAGGCGGCTCTTACTAATAAACAAGAAATTGTCACAAAACAGAAAACAATCGTTGCAAAGAACTGGGATTCGGTAAAATCTAAGCGTGAATCGCGTGACAAGGCAAAAACCACATGGGATAATGCTAGAACTAACAAGAGTCGAATCCGGAGCAGTCGTCGAAAAGCACAACAGTCCAAGAAAGAACGCCTTGAAGATGCACAGGATAGAATTGATAGAACTAAGAAGCGTCTTGATTCAGCTGAAGAAGGCCTGGCCCAGTCTCGCGAGAGATACGAAAAGAGCAAAGCATCCCTTGAGAAAAAGCAGGAATCACTTGACATATTCAAAGAGAAATCCAAGGAGCGTATTGCTCGTTTCATAAAAACCGTTGAACGTGCAAAAGAGAGTGTGATGAAAGCCGAACTTGCAAAAGAAAAAATCAAGGTGGATTATGAGATGGCAAAATCAAGTCGTACATGGAACCTAGGGACGTCACTTAAATCATACATCCATCCAAGAGTTGTTGGTAAATGGTGTAAGCGTGTAGAATTTGATTGGACTAAGGTCTATTCATCAACACTCCAAAAGAAATTCAGCCACTTCTTTGAATGATTTAGGTATGGTAATTTGGTGTATTGTCCCGGATGAAAAATTAGAGGCCATCCGGGACTGAGATCTCTGGGGGGCTTTCTGCTATAGCAGATTTGAGAGAGGGTCTCTGTTTCTTTTCGTTCACCAATCAATATCATGTACCTACACTCATAGTTGCAGAACACGAAAACGGAATGAGTCTATGATTGATATCGAAATGCAATGAAATAGGAGAATGTATGTGTAATTATGTTGAATCTCGCTAGGAGTTTATATGCGTGTGAATGTGACTTTTACTACCAATCTGATTATCCTTCAACGACTTGAATGTCTTTATCAGACATGGCTCCCAGGCCTATTTTTACCGCATGACTAATCTGTGGAACTTCCCAAACATCACATTTGAGCTTGTTTTCTGCATTATAGCTCTGCAGTATTTTCACACCTTCCACATCAATTGCAACCATATCCTTACTAGCCATGATTAGATTTGGTTCCTCTATGTGTCCTGAAGCTGGTCCGCCTGTTACGAAAACCCTACGTGCATCCATAACTATCAAATCAGGTTTGAAGAAGGAAGCGAGATCAACTACCTTTTCCTCAAGGTGTCGCATGTGTAATCTCACTCGGTCTCGTATTCTCATCCATCCCACGAAGAGCTTCATGCTACCAGTAAACCTCGCAATGAAATGAGTCTTGATGCATGGTGCTAAGACGAGTTTGTCCCCTTCTAGTACTGGTTTCCCAATCGACACACGCTTGAGTTTTTTCCCCCGTTCAATAGTCACATCTTCCCATGGGTGTTCATCAAGAAAAATGAGGTCTGCATCCAGGCTCTCTGCAACGACATCCAAACCTACTTCTTTGGCAACCTCTCGTGTCTTCAGTCTTAGCATTGAACTATCTATAATACGTATCTTATCAGCACCTGCATCCAAAATCTCTCTTCCTAATGCCTCAATAAATGCAGGGTCACTAGACGCGGGATACGGGTCTGCAGTATTCAGATTTGGCTTAATGGTTACAGTGTCTCCTGTTGTGATGACACTCTCAAATCCTCCTATCAGAGATACTGCTCTTCTAATTGACTCTCTTAGGTCTATGTCAGTTTTTACCTTGCTCACAAAAAACTGTTGCTTATCCAAATCCGTTACCAATTTTCGTCAACCATCTTTTGCAATCATTTTACGTTAGATGATATTAACTCTATCATGTAGTCGAATAGAATATCTTTTGAATACACAACGATTCGTCCAGATGAACAGAATTGGTGTATCAATGGAAGTACAATGGTCCCATCTTTGATGCTCATACACATATAGGAAATCCCCAAGACTTGGAGAAGATGGTTTCAATAGAACAGGACTGCGGAATCCATGCACAACTAGCCATTGTTCATGGAACTGAAAATCTTCAATCCGCAAAATTGTTGGATCCAACTAGATTTGTGTTCGCTAAATACTTACCAACAAGCGAAACAACTCGTTACAATGTGAAATTACTCCTTGAAGAGATACACTGCTTGAAAGAGGAGGGCTATCATCTTGCTAAGATGTGGTTTGGTCCTAGGTGGCGTGATTACGTGGAAAACGCTTCAGATAGTTTCAGAGTGGATGATAGTAGACTTGAGCCTGTTTTTCAAGCTCTTGAAGATCAAAAAATACCACTGTTAATTCACGTCGGAGACCCAGACACATACTTTGAGAACCAGTATAGTGACACGAAAAAGTATGGGACAAAGGATGAAAATCTCGCTCAACTAAAGAATATCATCTCTCGCTATCCTGCACTCCAATTCCAGCTAGCACATATGGGTTCACAACCAGAGATACATCGACTACCAAATCTTGGTCAGTGGCTTGACAACTACCCGAATATCGTATTAGACACAGCCTCGTCTAGATGGATGGCTCGAGAGTTGAGCAGAAATCCAGAGACATCACGAGAATTCATAGTCAAGTACTCTGACCGAATCCTCTTTGGTACAGATGTTTCATCCAATCGAGAACCTGAATATTTTGCGGGTCGATATAACGCTCAGAGGATACTCTACGAAACTGATGTGAGAGATGCACCTCTTCCTTTTGAAGACCCAGATACAAAGTCGTCAGGTGGGACATTCATCAACGGTCTAGATCTGCCTATTTCAGTTTTGAAGAAGATATACTGGAAGAACGCCATCAGGATCTACAATGCATCCCAATCAATTGGCCCGATGGAAAATCTCTGATATAATCTGTCTAGGACAATATCCCACGCTCGCACAAAATATTCGTATACCTGATTCCAATCCTCACCATATCCCCACCCAGCGTGAGTGAGTACAACTCTTGTCTTTACAGAACTTTCCACCTTCAATTGCACAACGACCCACGTCTTCAGCTTTCTGAGTCTGGGAAATGAAGGAGGTGCATTCCAATCAAATGATATCATCTCCTTTGGAAGATAGCTCAATATTCTCACGCCCTCTCCCCCCTTCGAACCAAGAGGCGCATCGGGATCAAAGTAAATCTCATAGGCTCCGCCAATCCGAAGATCTACCTTTGTTTCTGGAGCGAAGAAGGTTAATGCACCCTCTCTCGTTGTCCAAGCTTCCCAGACATCATCTAACCCTGCGTCAACTACCCTC
>Ga0315553_10001734_pt1 | contig 17897 bp, 7 predicted proteins | sample SalMarSW160140MG_FD_203099 | JGI IMG/M metagenome (GOLD analysis project Ga0315553, IMG submission 203099) | Salt marsh sediment microbial communities from the Plum Island Ecosystem LTER, Massachusetts, United States - Salt Marsh Sediment SW1601-40 ... | reverse complement strand
AAAAAAGAAATACAGGGAGATTATTGAAGAAAATAAGACTCGTCTTGGAAAGCTGAAAAAAAGGCAATTCCTTATCTCGATGATGCGGCTGGTAATGTTTGCGGGAGGAATAGCTGCTTCAGTACCCTTTTTCAGAAGCTCAGTAACAGCAGGAATAACTGCCCTTATAATTTCTGCTTTCTTATTCGTACTTCTTGTAAAATATTATACTATACTGGCTGAAAAGATCCATTTCACAAGCAACATTATCAGGATCAATGAATCTGAGCTAAAAGGCTTTCAGGGTGACTATTCTGCTTTTAACGGGGGTAATGAATGGATAGATAAGGATCATGACTTCTCCATGGATACAGACCTTTTCGGAAATGATTCACTATTCAGATTTCTTAACAGAACTGTAACAGGATTTGGAAGAGAGATCCTGGCCAGGTGGTTATCGGAACCTTATCTTTTCCGAAACTATATAGAAACAAGACAGGAGGCGGTGAAAGAGCTCGCTCCGGAAATATCGTGGCGCCAGGAGTTTATGGCACATGGTCTGGGGAAACCTCTTGAAAAAAAGGATATTGAAAGTCTAAAGAGCTGGTTGGAAGAAAAAGAAAGCTTCCTTTCTTCCTCTACACTTAAAACGCTGATTCTTCTCTCTCCTGTTTTAACAGTCTCTCTCCTGGTGCTGGCACTGCTCAATCTGATTCCATTCAATATTTTAGGGTTCCTGTTTATTCTTAACCTTTTATTTGTCGGGGCATACTTGAAAAAGACCAATCGGATACATAATATGGTGTCAAGGAAATTCTCTCTTCTTTCTTCATTCGAAAAACTGATCTCACTGTTCGGAACTGAGCAATTCCGGTCACAGATCCTTAAAGGGGCTGCCGGCAAACTAATTTCAGACAACAAATCAGCAGCCCTCATGATCAGGGAGTTGAGGAAGATAATTGAAGCATTTGACAGCCGTTTGAACATATTTGCCGGCTTTTTGCTTAATGGATTGATATTATGGGATTTTCAGTGTTTAATAAGACTTGAGAGCTGGAAGGCAGAGTCAGCAGGGCAGCTTCCCGGATGGCTTGAAACCATTGGAGAGGTTGATGCCCTTGTGAGCCTGGCAAACCATGCCTATAACAATCCGGAATATGTTTTTCCCGAGATCACAACGGGGGAACCTGTTATTGATGCAGTAAACATGGGTCATCCGCTGATAGAAGAAAAGGCCAGAATCCAGAATGATTTTTTTATGAGTAGCAAAGGCCTTATATGCATTATTACAGGGGCAAATATGTCGGGGAAAAGCACTTTCCTCAGGACATTAGCAGTTAACTTGGTGATGGGAATGGCAGGAACGGTTGTCTGTGCTTCCAAATTCAGATTCATTCCATGTAACCTGTTCTCAAGTATGATAACAACAGACTCTCTCAGCAAAAATGAGTCCTATTTCTATGCTGAACTTAAAAGGCTGAAAACATTGAAAGAGAAACTGGAATCGGGCGAAGAGCTATTCTTCCTGCTCGATGAGATTCTCAAAGGAACAAACTCAGAAGATAAAAGTACCGGATCGAAACTGTTTCTTTCACGGCTGGCTGACCTGAATGGTACGGGGATAATTGCCACACATGACCTTTCACTGGGTAAAATGGAACATAAATTCCCGGGAAAGATCTTCAATAAATGTTTTGAGGTGGAAATTGAAGGGGAGAACATATTGTTTGATTATAAACTGAGAGATGGTATAACACGCCATATGAATGCCGGGTTGCTTATGAGGCAGATGGGAATTCTGGAATAAGATAACTATTCTTTTGTTTTATCGGATACATGTCCGAATTTCCAGTAAAACAGAGGCATTACAAAAAGATTCATTAAAGCTGAGGTAATAAGACCGCCTAAAATAACAAGTGCCATTGGATATTCAATTTCCTGACCCGGTCGATTCCCGCCGATTATTATTGCCATCAAAGCAAGTGCCGTTGTCAGCGCTGTGAGCAGAATTGCCATTAACCTTTCTTTTGCTCCCCTTATTATAAGCGGTAATCCAAATTTTTCTCCTTCCTTGAACTCAAGATGTCTGTAATGACTTATAAGCATTATACTGTTTCTGACTGCAATGCCAAGCACTGTGATAAATCCTACCAATGAACCTAAAGAAAGAATTCCGCCACTCAGTAATGCCATAATAACACCACCGGTTAATGCAAAAGGCAATCCTGAGAATACTGTCAGGGCCAGTCGTGTTGAACCAAAATCTGCCTGCAGGATAATAAATATTCCGATGAAAGCCAGCAGGGATAAAGCGAGAATACGGTTCTTTGATTCTTTCTGTGCAGCATATTCACCAAGCAATTCAGGATGATATCCCCTGTCAAATGATACATTTCCCAGTTTTCCCTGGATATCTCTTGCTACTCTCCCAAGATCACGTCCTTCAACGTTACAGGTTACTTCAGTATAACGTGAAGCAAATTCACGGGTTATCTGGTTAGGCACCGGAGATATCTCTATATCAGCCACTTCGCTTAGTGGCACAATACCACCCTCAGGTATATCAACCATAAGCGATCGTAATTCATTAACATTTGACCTTACTTCGGGAGATCCCCACACCACAACATCAAATATATTCTGATTTTCAAAAAACTCTCCCGCTTTTATTCCTTTCTGGTAAAGATTAACTGTTTCACGTATCTTACCTGCTGTCAGACCGAATTGTGCTGCTTTTTCAGGTTTAATCCTGACTTCAATTTGTGGAACCAGATCCTGAGGTGTCACTTTCAAATCAATAACACCCTTAATATCTGCAATGGCATTTTTTACCTCTTCGGCTTTGTCCCGGATAATTCCAAGATCTTCACCATAAATCCTTATCACAAGAGTGGCACTGGCTCCTGTGAGTACTTCCTTAATTCTTTCCCTCAAATATGTCAGAAGGTCCCTGTACAGTCCGGGATAACCATTTACTACTTCCTGTATCTGGTTAACTGTTGCATCATAATCCACATCAGGATCAAGGCTTATCCAGAGCTCAGTGAAATTAGGACCCACTACTTCATCAGCAACTTCTGCCCTGCCAATATGAGAGCCGAAATTCCTTACACCGGGTATTGCGCGAAGTTCTTTGCTTACTCTTGTGGTAATACGATCCATTGCTTCAATCGATGTACCTGATTTTCCAACCCAGTGCATCAGGAAATCATATTCCTTGAAATTAGGAAGAAATTCCTCCCCCAGGAAAGGAATAGCTGTGAGTGTTGCAGCGAGTATTATCCCCATGATTATGAATACTCGCTTTGGATATTTTAAAATACGTGGCAACAGTTTTTCGTAACCTGCTTTCATACGTGTCATTGAAGCAGATTCCTTCTTTCTGGCAGCGCCGGGCAAGAGAAAAAATGAGAGAGCAGGGGTAAGAATCAATGCCACCATAAGGGATGACATTATAGCCAGAATATAAGAAAGCGCAAGCGGTTTGAAGAATGATCCTGACAATCCTCCCAGGAAAAAGACCGGCATCAGCACCAGGGCCACTATTATACTGCCATAAACAACTGCACTCCTGACTTCAATAGTTGCATCAAGGATAACATTAAAAACGGGTTCAGGGTGCTCCAATTCTCTGTTTTGTCTTAATCGCCTTAAAACATTTTCTACACCTATTATGGCATCGTCCACAAGTTCACCGAGAGCAATAATAAGGCCGGCCAGTACCATGGTGTTAATTGTCCCTCCCCTATAATTTAATATCAGGGCGGCCGTGATAAGTGAAGTGGGAATTGCCAGAACGCTGATAAGAGCTGTCCTCCAGTCATTCAGAAAAAATGCCAGCACTCCTATTACTAGAATACACCCGATAAGCAGTGCCCTGTTGAGATTTTGAAGAGACATCTCAATGAAAGTGGCCGGCCTGAATATTGTGGGATCAATTTGCAAATCTTTCAACCCGGGTTTAAGAGCTTCAAGTGTATTTTCTATCTGATGTGTAACTTCAAGAGTATTTCCCCATGGTTGTTTTTCAACTATAAGTAAAAGACCCGGAATATCATTGATGATAGCATCACCGATAGCCGGGGGAGAACCCTCTACAATTTCGGCAAGATCTCCCAGCTTAACCGGCACGCCATTTCTTATGGCAACCGGTACATTCAGCAGGTCTTCCGGCGATTTTACTATGGATATGAATGACAGGGCAAGTCTTTGGTTTGGGGTATCCATAAATCCGCCGCCACCAATTTCTGATGCCTGTTGTACTGCTTTCACCACCTCGCTTGCGGTAATTGAATGTGCATGCAGGATATTTGGATCGATTAAAACCTGTATTTGCCTGTCACGCTGACCCCATATTGCTACATTGGCCACTCCGGGGATAGCCATTAACCTGGGGCGGATGGTCCATTTTGCCAGGGTAGTCATTTCCATCTGTGAAAGGGTATCCGAAGTGATTCCGATCTTCAGAACCCTGCTGGTTGAAGAAAGAGGAGACAGCATTACCGGAGGTTTTACCACACCAGGCAGTTTGCCGGCAATGACTGTAAGTCTTTCCTGTACCATTTGCCGGGCTTTCATAATATCAGTTCCCTCTTCAAAATAAAGTACTACTGACGAAAGGCCCAGAACCGATTTTGATCTTATGTGTTTCAGCCAGGAAACACCATTCATGGCATTCTCAATAGGTACTGTAACAAGTATTTCAACTTCAGATGTTGACAAACCCGGTGCTTCCGTCTGTATTTCAACCAATGGAGGGGCAAACTCGGGAAAAACATCAAAATGAGTTTTACTAACGATGCGCATTCCGGCTATTAAAAGCAGAGCCATCAGGATAACGACAGCTACACGCAAGCGTAACGCTTTGGATACAAGCCATCTCATCATTTGCTACCTCCGAATTCAGTACCGTACAGTTCAGCAGCTCCCCTGAATACTATTTCATCACCTGGAGAAACGCCCCTTAGCAAGACTGCCATTTCATTGTCTACATGGCTCAATTCGACTCGCTTACGAACATAAACAGAGGGCTCAGTTTTTACATATACCCAATTACCTCCATACATATCATAAATTAATGAAGAATATGGTACTATAAGGCTTTCAATGGTACTCTTCAAAGTGAGAATAACCATTATTTTTTGTCCGATCCTGAACATTCCTTCTTTATTGTCAATTTCATAATAGAGGTCCGATGAAACACTTGAAGGATCACTTTGCAACGGTCCCGGCACAGGTCTGGCAAATACTAATACAGGTTCTTTTCCGGTATCGGTTACTGAGATGGATGCCTCTTTTTTCTGATCTATTTTTAAAAGATCTCCCGAATATACGGGAGTCTTTACCCAGAACCGGTCGGTTGACGATACTTCAAACAAAACAGCAGATGCAGGGACTGACTGACCCTGTGTGATATTTATTTTCTGAATAATGCCGGATACCGGGGATTCTACCAGATACGTTGACAGATCTTTTACATCTGAATTAAGATCAATGCCATGATAGAGGTTGGCTCTGCTTTTTGCTGCCTTTAATGATGCTTCAGCTTTAACCAGGTTGGCCTGGATAGATTCATAATTCTTTTCACTTAATGCCTTATTATCCACCAGCTTTTGGGCACGTTTTAATTCCGCAAGTGCTACATCATATTCTGCCTGTTTAACCTTTAAGTCTTCAGACGCACTTAGTATATCAACTTCAGGAGGAAGAACAACAATACGCATCACTGTTTCTCCTTTTTTTATTAATGATCCGGCAACCGGGAAATAACCTTTTTCTGTACCGATGACGGTGCCTTTAACAGGAGCAATAACTTTAGCCTCTTTTCCCGGAGGAGCAATTATCTCACCTCCCGCCTCAAGCTTTTGAGGAACTATTTTGAGTTCTGCTTTTCTTGTTTCTATCCCAAGCCTGCTTTCAGCTTCGGTTGAAAGATGCAGTGTGGTGAGCGTATTCTCTTTGACCTGGTTTATTATTTCAGCAGGTTTTTGAGTAACAGCATTGCTCTTGTTTTTTCCTTTACATCCACCTAAACCTGAAAGCAGGATCATTGATATTCCTGCAATCAACAGCAGCGGTCTAATTGTTTCTTGCATCTTATTTTTCATCATATGTCTGATTCATCAGATAAAATATCTCAATTGTTATGTACTATTCTTTATTTCAGGGCAACAACAATTTCCCTCCCATACTGAAATAAAGATTGGCCAGACTTTTCCTTACATTGGCTTCGGCATCAATGAATCTAATATGCGCATCAAGATTTTGCCGTTTAAACTCAAGGAATTCAAGATATGATATTTCTCCTTCCAGATAAGCCGATTCACCATTGATAACAGCTCGTTCCGCAGCCGGTATAATCTCGTTGTTCAACAAATCAAAAATCGTCTTGGCAGTCAGATATTCGTGATATGACTGAAGTACCTGGCTTCTGATTGATTGCTGAATAACAATATACTTTGCTGCAGCCTTTTGCATCTCAGTGCGCGCCCTTACTCTGCCACCCTTATTAACATTAAAGACCGGTATGGCAAGTTGCATTCCCGGTCCCATTTCAAAACCTTCTTTCCCCTCGGCATTAGCATCCAGCATAGCAGTAAGATTTAATATTTTTGATCTTTCCCATCCCAATCTTTTTCCTGCAATCTCGATTTCAATTTCAGATGCTCTCATATCAGGACGGCAAGCCAGTGCCACGCTAATGAGCTTCTCCGGATCAGCTACAGCTAACTCTTGTTCAAGAACAGGAGATAATTCTATATCAGATTTTTCTGAGATCAGTCCCAATAAAGTCAAAAATCGTATTTTTTGTGTTTCCAGATTCTTTTTTGCATTCAGAAAGGACTCTCTTGCCTGTGATGCCGCTAATCGAAATGCGGTTTCTTCAAGTTCACTGATGTCGCCTGTTTCTAATCTCAAAGAAGCAATATTTAAAATCTCCTCATCCAGGTTTGCTTTATTTTTCAGAAAATTCATCTGTTCCCTGTCTCTTATCAAATCAGCATATGAGATACACACATCCCGTACAATGGCAAGTCCATGCTGAACAAGATTTTCTGCAACATTTTCTGTATTAAGTTCTGCAATTGCTACCTTCCCCGGTCTTTGCCATAAAATATCCGCATAATACGAAAGTGTAAATTCCAATTGTTTGGGACCGAGAGGAAATAACAGGGAAAAGACAGGGTTTGGAAGCATCCTGGCTTCAATAAGGTCAGCTCGCGCAAAACCAAGAACAGACAGATCAACCTGAAGTTGTGGGTTGTTCCATAATGCTATCGACACAGACTCATCTTCAGTTAAACCATCATCAAAAACTACCCCTTGTGGAATTATCAGTGAATCGGAAAATTGATCCGGCAAACTAAATCCTGACTGGTCTTTGATCTTATCTGAAATATATTGTTTGTTAAAAACAGTGCGGGGGGCACAACTTGTCAGAAAGAATAAAACTAATAATCCCTGAAGGATCTTTCTGATATTATTTTTGGTTTTCAAAATAATACAATGAATTTGAAAACATGTCATATTTAAAAGTATAATTCCCTTTAAAAATAGACAATTTCATTATGAAAATATTCCCGGGGTTTAATTAAATTATGAAGTATCAGAATTACAGTAACATAACGATAACATAACCATATACTACATTATATTTCATTCCTTACGACTTACTAAAACAAAGAATAGGTGTCATTTATCAACATTTTTTACTGCCCTGTAAGAATCAATTAATCAGCTAAATATTCAATAACCTGTCTTTTTGTCATTCCAGACAGTAACAAAATAAGCCTTGTTGTTGAAAAATTGAATGCCTGCGACAGCTCTATTTAACTATATTTGCGCAAAAATTCCGGAAAATGTCAGTTGCAGGATATTCAGAAGAACATATTAAAACCCTTGAGTGGCGAGAGCATATCAGGCTGAGACCGGGTATGTATATAGGAAAGCTGGGTGATGGTTCATCGGAAGATGACGGCATTTATGTTCTGCTGAAAGAGGTGATGGATAATGCCGTCGATGAATATATGATGGGTTTCGGGAAGAAAATTGATGTGTCGATATCGGGCAGGGAAGTAAGGGTGCGGGACTATGGCCGCGGGATACCGCTTGGCAAGGTTCTCGATGCCGTGGCCAGAATGAATACCGGGGCAAAATATGATTCAAAAGCCTTCAAGAAATCTGTGGGACTGAATGGAGTCGGGGTGAAGGCCGTGAATGCTCTTTCTTCAAAGTTTGTTGTCAGATCAATACGCGATGGACAGGTCAAGGTTAACGAGTTCGAACACGGAATTTCTCTAAAAGATCATCCGTTGGAGCCAACGAATGAAGAAAATGGTGTTGAGGTAATCTTCCAGCCTGATGAAGAGATGTTCGGTAACTATTTTTATATATCGGAATACGTGGATACAATGCTCAAGACCTACGTATACCTGAATTCCGGACTTATAGTTAATTTCAACGGAAACAAATTCTTTTCCAGGAACGGGCTTGCGGATCTGTTAAACGAGAACATGAGCAAGGAGGGATTATATCCTCTTATTCACCTGAAGGGCGATGACATTGAGGTTACTTTTACCCATGTTATGCAATACGGGGAAGATTACTTCAGTTTTGTTAACGGACAGCATACAACCCAGGGAGGCTCTCACCTTATAGCATTCAAAGAGGCAATAGTCAAAACAATCAGGGAGTTTTACAAAAGAGATTATGATCCTTCCGATATCAGGTCATCAATAATTGCTGCAATAAGTATAAAGGTAGAGGAACCCATATTCGAATCGCAGACAAAGACTAAACTGGGATCAAAGGATATGGGACCAGAAGGACCCTCCATAAGGATCTTTATTAATGATTTCATTAAGAAAAAACTCGATGATTTCCTGCATAAGAATCCCGACACAGCGGCAATACTTCTGAAGAAAATTCAGGATTCTGAAAAAGAAAGAAAGGCCATTTCGTCAATTCAGAAGCTGGCAAGGGAGAGGGCAAGAAAAGTGAGCCTTCACAATAAAAAGCTGAGAGACTGTAGGATACATTATAATACCAATGATCCCGACAAGCTTGATTCAACAATCTTCATCACGGAGGGTGACTCGGCAAGCGGTTCAATCACCAAATCGAGGAATGTTGAAACACAGGCTGTATTCAGCCTCAGGGGAAAACCGCTTAACTCTTTCGGTCTTACAAAAAAAATAGTATATGAGAACGAAGAATTCAACCTTCTGCAGGCAGCCCTGAATATCGAAGACGGAATTGAAAACCTCAGGTATAATAATGTGGTGATTGCAACAGATGCCGATGTTGACGGGATGCACATCAGACTTCTACTGCTTACATTCTTCCTCCAGTTTTTCCCTGAGCTTGTCAGGAGAGGACATGTTTATATTCTTCAAACACCTCTGTTCAGGGTAAGAAACAAAAAAGAAACAAGGTATTGTTACTCTCCCGAAGAAAAATCGGCGGCAATAAATGCACTCGGACCTAATCCGGAGATCACAAGATTCAAGGGATTGGGGGAAATATCGCCCGATGAGTTTAAATATTTTATCGGGAAGGAGATTCGTCTTGAACCCGTAAGGATGAAAAAAACTGATGCCGTTAACGGTTATCTCGAGTTTTATATGGGGAAGAATACACCTGCGCGACAGGATTTTATTATTGAGAACCTGAGGGTTGAGGAAGATGAGGTTGAGTCAGAGATCTGAAGAACAAATAAACTGCCGGTAATATGTCTATGGAAGAAATGGATCTTGATATTGATGGTATTGAGGATGGAGAATTAATGCCGGAAGGATCGGAAACACTCCATTCGGTAACAGCTCTGTCGGGAATGTACCAGGACTGGTTTCTGGATTATGCTTCCTATGTCATTCTGGAAAGAGCTGTTCCGGAACTTTATGACGGACTAAAACCTGTTCAGAGGCGTATTCTCCATTCAATGAAGCGAATGGATGACGGACGGTTCAGTAAAGTTGCCAATATCATAGGCCATACCATGCAGTTTCACCCTCATGGTGATGCCTCAATAGGCGACGCCCTCGTACAATTAGGACAAAAGGAGCTTCTCATTGACACACAGGGCAACTGGGGTAATATGCTTACAGGTGATGGCGCAGCAGCACCAAGATATATCGAGGCAAAACTATCAAAATTCGCCCTCGATGTCGTCTTCAATCCCAAAACCACTGAATGGAAACTCTCATATGACGGCAGGAATAAAGAACCTTTTACTCTTCCTGTCAAATTTCCGCTGCTGCTGGCAATGGGAGTGGAAGGAATTGCCGTCGGACTCGCATCAAAGATAATGCCTCATAATTTAGTCGAACTCATTGATGCGACTATACAATATCTCCTGGGCAAGGAATTTACCCTTTATCCCGATTTCCCGACGGGAGGATTAATAGATGTATCAAGATACAATGACGGGCAAAGAGGCGGGGTGATCAAAGTAAGGGCGAAAATTGAAAAAACCGACAAGAAAACTCTGATAATCACGGAGATACCTTTTGGCAAAACAACCACCACCCTGATCGAATCAATCATTAAAGCAAACGAGAAGGGAAAGATAAAGATCAGGAAGATTGACGATAATACCTCTTCAAATGTTGAAATCGTGATTCATCTGATGCCAGGAGTCTCGCCCGACAAAACAATTGATGCTCTTTACGCACTTACGGATTGTGAATACTCAATTTCACCAAATATATGTGTAATAACAGAGAACAAGCCATCTTTCATGGGGGTAAGTGCAATACTGAAAAAATCAGCCGACAAAACGGTTGATTTGTTGAAAGCAGAGCTTGAGATCAGAAAAAACGAACTGCAGGAAGAGTGGCACATGTCATCCCTCGAAAAGATCTTTATAGAAGAGAGGATCTATCGCGACATAGAGGAATGTGAGACCTGGGAAGCCGTGATAGAGGCTATTGATAAAGGTCTAATGCCATTCAAAAAACGGCTGCAAAGGGAGGTGACAAGGGAGGATATCATACAGCTTACGGAAATAAAGATCAAGAGGATCTCAAAATATGATGTCAAAAAAGCTGACGAGCATATCAGTGGGATAGAATCAGAACTTGATGAAGTAAAAAATCATTTGAGGAATATTATACCATTTACCATTAATTATTTCAAGCAGATAAAGAAAAAATACAGCAAGGGAAGGGAGCGAAAGACAGAGATCAGGAGCTTTGATATGATACAGGCAACGAAGGTTGTGGCAAGCAATGCCAGGTTATATATAAATTATAAGGAAGGATTCATAGGAACAGGTTTGAAAAAAGATGAATTTGTCTGTGAGTGTTCCGATATTGATGATATACTGGTAATTCGCAAAGACGGTGTTTTTCTTATTACCAAAGTTGCTGAAAAAGTATTTGTGGGGAATGATATAATCTATGCCCAGGTGTTTCTTAAGAATGACGAACGGACGATATATAATATTGTTTACCAGGATGGTAAGGACGGTTCGCTGCTGGCTAAAAGATGTGCAATAACAGGTCTCACACGTGACAAGGAGTACAATCTGACAAGAGGAAAACAGGGGTCAAAGATCGTTTACTTCAGCGCCAATCCAAACGGCGAAGCTGAGGTGATAAAAGTACATCATAAACCGAAGGCCCGCCTTAAAAAGCTTGTTTTTGAATTCGATTTCGGACAGCTTAATATAAAAGGTAAAACCTCGATGGGAAACATCCTGACAAAGAATGCCATACATAAGATTTCCCTCAAGGAGAAGGGGCTCTCAACACTGGGCGGCAGGAAAATATGGTTTGATGATTCAGTATTCAGACTTAATGTAGACGGGAGGGGGATATTCCTTGGTGAATTCAGCTCTGATGATAAAATACTGGTGATTACGAAAAGCGGTTACTTCAGGCATACCGGATTTGACCTTTCGAATCATTTTGAGGATAACATTCTCGTAATTGAGAAATTCAGGCCGGGGAAAGTCTATTCTGCTGTTTACTGGGATGCAGAACAGAAATATTATTACCTGAAAAGGTTCATGATCGAGGAATCGGAAAAGCCACTCTGTTTCATTAGTGAACATACTGAATCGAAGCTTGTAAGCATCACAGAAGTTGAATATCCGAGATTTGAGATCCATTTCGGGGGTAAGCACAAAAACCGCGATACAGAGATCATTGAGGTGGCTGAATTTATCGGCGTAAAAAGCTATAAAGCTAAAGGAAAGAGACTTACAAGCTTCACCGTCGATAATATCACAGAACTTGAACCTGTAGTAAAGAAGGAGAGTAATCCACCTGAAGAGGAAACTCATGAAGATGAAGATGAAGCGCCTTCATCGATACATCAGGATCCGGCCCAGATGAAGCTCGAATTATAATGCAGAAAAAGAACCTGGTATATATAATCGGTTTTATGGGAAGCGGCAAATCAACTGCCGGGAAAAAACTTGCATCATCTCTGGGATGGTCATTTATTGACCTCGACAGGAAAATAGAAGAAAAGGCAGGGAAAACCATTCCACAGATATTTTCACAACATGGCGAGAGTTATTTCCGTAGTATTGAAACAGATCTCTTAGAAACTGTCGGATCGGGCGTCGAAACTATAGTCTCAACAGGAGGCGGCACACCCTGTCATGGTGATAACATGGACTTTATGCTTCAGACCGGACTTACAGTTTACCTGAAGATGACCCCGTCACAGCTTGCAGGACGATTAATGAAATCAACAGATGAGAGACCATTATTGAAAAATATTCCTGATGATAAGCTGATAAGTTTTATTGAGGAAAAGCTGGTATACCGAGAAAAATGGTATAACAGGTCAAATATTGTAATTAATGGCATTGATTTAGATATCAGACTTTTGAGCTCAAAAATTAAAATATCTCTTTCTCTTACTGACAGGCAATAATTCCTGTTTTTATTCTATTAAGTAAGTCTGGTCGTTTACTTGCAATTTGAAAAAAATGAAAGTAAGAGATCATGATATTATGATTAAATGATTACTTTAGTATGATTTAATAAAAACGGGGAAATTTTATGCGTGACAGATTGTTCAAGCTCCTTGGAGTTGAAACCGGCGAGGAGTCAATGGTATCTATGCTGCTGGCACAGTCTGTTTTCCTGGGAATTTTCTTTGGAGCATTCGATATCAGTGCCCATTCTCTCTTTCTGTCGATTTTTGACGAGAAGATGATGGCAAGGGGATATGTAATCTCAGGTCTTGCTGGAATAATACTTACATCTATTTATACCGGGTTACAGACCAGGATGCATTTTAAGAGCTTCTCTACCATCAATCTTATTTTTGTTACCACAATTACTTTGATCTTATGGGTCCTGCTGCTTGTTAATCCTGCAAAATGGGTGATTTTCATTGTGTTTATCATGCTGGGTCCTCTCAATATACTGGCTATGCTGGGATTCTGGGGAACTGCAGGCCGTTTGTTCACTCTTCGCCAGGGGAAAAGATTATTCGGCCTCATCGATTCAGGGATGGTAGTGGGGATAATTATAAGTTGTTATGCAATCCCTGTTTTGCTTTCATTTAACTTCGAGCCACACAATATATTACTCATCAGCTCCTTTGCCGTCTTAATCGGCAGCATTATTCAGATGCTGATAGGCAAGCGCTTTCCGCTTCTGGCAGGCAGGCAGGAGAAGCCAGAAGGATCGGATAAAAAAAAGTCGGTTACAGCACTTTTCAGGTCTGACTCCTACATCAGAGTCATGAGTATATTCATTGCACTCTCAGTTATGACAGCCTTTTTTGTCATGTATTCATTTATGGCAGTGACAAGGGAGCAATACCCTTCGGAAGAGGATATGGCACGTTTCCTGGGCCTCTTTACCGGCAGCATGATGATATTTACACTGCTGATAAAACTACTTGTCTTTTCCTACCTGATAAGGAACTATGGATTAAGAACCTGTCTTGCCATTTCACCGTTACTTGTCGCCGCATTTACATTAATAGCAGTGATAATCGGGATGTTGATGGGCTTTACCCCCGCAACAAGCGGATTCATGCTCTTTTTCATGCTGCTTGCTCTTAGCCGGCTCTTCTCAAAATCACTTAAAGATTCAATTGAATCACCCTCTTTCAAGGTGATTTACCAGACGATAGATGAGAAGATCCGTTATGAAGTCCAGTCAGCAATGGACGGGACAGTAAATGAGATTGCTGCTCTTACTTCAGGTCTTATACTGGCAGGTCTTGGTCTCCTGAGTTTTGTAAAGCTTATTCATTTTTCCTGGGTGCTGTTTGTTCTTACGATTATCTGGATCTATTTTGCCATAAAGTTATATTCAGAATACAGGAACTCAATCAGGAAAGCGCTGGAGTCGGGGCGACAGGAAGTTCTGGAAGAAGACATTTACCGGGAAGAAGTTATCTTCAAAAGCAGATTTTCCGGAGACCAGACATTTAATGCAAATTATCTTCCCCTCATTTCAGGTGATTTTTCAAGCATTGAAAAGAACAAGAATCACTGGTTTATTGAGAAAATACTTGACCATTCAGACAGAAAAAAAGATTTATGCTTGCTTCCGGTATTAAAAAAGATTGCTGATGTAAAGGATATTGATGAGGGAACAAAACATCGTTCTCTTATGATTGCAGAGGACCTGGAACATGTCTATTCCTCTGATAATCAAGCTACTGACAGGCTTGATAAAGCCAGGAAAATACTGGCTGGTTCAAAACAGCCTCAAACTACACAAATATTGAGACTCCTCAGGGATAATAACATTCAATCGAAAGAGATAGCAATCTATATGATCGGGAAATTCAAGCTTGCTGATATGCTGGCTGAGGTGTGCGAGTGTCTTAATATCAGGGGACTCGAAATCCCGGCTGCCAATGTTCTCAGAAGTTTTGGAAGGGATGCCGGGGAAGAGATAACAAAATCACATATGATCTCATCCGGGAATGTCAATATAAGTAATACTACCCTTCGTTTACTCGGAGAGAATAGTAGTGGAGAAAATGATGAATTTCTCTTCTCCCGGTTATGGTCGAATTCACGTCAGTTGAAGGAGACTGCTCTGGAATCCCTTGTCAGCAGAAACTATAAAGTAAGGGAGGAGGATAAGGATAGGCTTCATCAGATGATATCTGACGTTATCGGGGTAATGGTATGGAACATTTCTGCACGTATAAGCCTGCAAAGAAAGAACGACACATTCCTGCTTGAACCCATGAATATGGAGATAGCACGCTGGAACAGATTCCTGTTCAACCTGCTTGCTATTGCGTATGACCCCGGATCAGTGAACAAGATAAGGGAGAACCTTGAAAGCGAAACCATTGAAGGTGTTAATTTCGCACTCGAAATGATAGATCTGGTGATTGATGAATCAATAAAGCCAAAGCTTGTTCCGCTTGTCGATATTATTCCTGATGAAGATAAGGTAAAAGCTCTATTCCAGTTTTTCCCGGGTGAAATACCTGAGTACTTCAGCCTTCTCGAAAATATTATAAACCGTGATTATAATCTGCTGGGCATCTGGATAAAAGCCTGTGTTATCAGGAATATAGATAAAATTGACAATGAGAATCTTGCAGAATCAATGAGAGCGCTTCTGTTCAGCCCTGAAGCAATACTGAGGGAAGAATCAGCCAGGCTTATCTCCAGATTGGATAAAGAATTATATAAATCTGCTGCAGGCAGGTTATCTGACAATATAAAGGAACAACTCGATAAAATAATAAGCAGGGAAACACCCTCAGGGGAGCTGCTCTATGAAAAAACAGAATTCCTTTCTGGTTGCTTTACGGGATTATCAGAGGACGATTTGTTGTTAGCTGCAGGCGCCCTGCAATATCTTGATACCTTTAAACAGGAAGATCTGTCTGCTGATGAGCAAGGAATTCTATGGCCGGTAAAATCCGGTAAACCGGGTGCTAAAGCGGAAATATTTTATGGAACAGGGAAACCAGAGGGAACTAACCCTCCCGCAGATGATTATGATCACTGGTATTTGCTTCCTCTTGAAGTAATTGAAGAATATCATTTCAGGTTTCCAGAGAAGGCTCATGAGATGATGAAATATATAGAAACTCACGAAAATTAAAAGGCAAGAATGGCATTACGCAGAACCACAATATTCAAGCAATTGATAATAAACATAGCTATTCCTACATTGCTGGCATTGTTAATTTTTGCGGCTTTTAATTTTCAACGTACCCGTTCCCAGCTTGAAAGAAGCAATGAAGAGAAGAATAGGCTCCTTGTAAATGAGGTTACCAAGATCCTCAGGTTCCAGGATATTGCCATAAACCTCATAGAGGATGAATTCAATAACAGGTTCAGGGAGTTGAGCTCCAAACTGGTAAACGATTATTTTACCAATACTGACAATCTGGAAGATATTGACCTGAAGAAAGTTGCCGAAAAGGTGGGAATGGACCTTGATAATGAGGATATATATATAATTGCTGAAGATGGTATAGTAATTAATACCACCTTCACTGGCGAACTTGGATTTAATCTTTACAGCCTGGGTGATAACTTTAAGAAATACCTTGCAGGGATTCGTGAATCGGGAGAGTTTGTTACTGACCTGTTTGCCATAGAAGACCTGACAAAAAGGCCCAAAAAGTACACGTACCAGGCCACAAAAGATAGGAAATATATCATTGAGCTTGGAGCATATTCCAAACAGGTTGATGAGGTTATTCAGGCTATCGAGGATACAAAGACTGAAATGAAGAGCGAAACCGAAGGAATAATTGATGTAGAACTATTCCTGATAGCTGATGATCCATTCAGCATGAATAAAAATGCACTCGAGGTTGAAAGACAGAAAGAAATCCTTTTAAGAGCATTTACCGATAAGGACACAATAAACATTCTGGAAAAAGTCGATAAATCCTGGTATAATTATCGTTATATCTACATGGAAAGAGCCGGCATTAAAGATAAGCCGTCAAGTCTCTACAGCCAGGGTTCAGTGATCCGAATCATCTCAGACCTAACATCACAGAAAGCATTATTGAGAAAAGAGGCCATAAAATTCATATTGGTATTTGTTGTGACGCTTTTTGCTCTTACAATTTTGATTTACAGAAAGGCAAGGGTGATCACCCATCCAATAATAAAGCTCGTGGAGAATGTTGACAGGATAACGGACGGTAACCTCAGGGAACGGGCAGAAGTGGTTGGCAATAATGAAATTACAAGACTTTCCGAGAAATTCAATATGATGATTGCACAATTGGAAAGCTATACCTATGAACTTGAGGAAAAAGTGAAGGAGAGAACAGTGAAAATTGAAAAACAGAAAGAGGAGATAGAAGAGCAGAAAAAGCATATCACCGACAGCATCTATTATGCACGCCGGATACAAAATGCAATACTTCCTTCATTCAGCATGATAAGTGAACACCTAAACGATTACTTCATTTTATATTTGCCGAAAGATATTGTAAGCGGAGATTTTTACTGGGTTCATGAAGTTGACGGACTTTTCATGATATCAGCTATTGACTGTACCGGTCATGGTGTGCCGGGAGCATTCATGTCGATAGTGGGCTTTAACCAGCTCAATCATGTTGTAAATGTCAGAAAAGCCAGATCTGCAAGTAAAATACTCGATGAACTCAATAAAGGAGTAATAACAACATTGAATGAAAATGCCGGTGAAGACTCAATTAAGGACGGAATGGACATGGCCCTTTGTGTTCTTGATCAAAAAGCCGGAAAGGTTGAATTTGCAGGTGCAAACAATCCCCTGATACTGATACGAAATAATATGGTCACCAGATATAAAGGAGATCGTTTTCCTATAGGGGCATATGAAGGCTTAGATCCGCAGAACTTTGCTAATAATATCATTGACCTGAAGAGCGGTGATTGTCTTTATCTTTTTTCAGACGGATATGCTGATCAGTTCGGCGGACTTGATGGTAAGAAATTCATGTACAAGAGGTTTGAACAG
>Ga0315553_10001733_pt1 | contig 17897 bp, 16 predicted proteins | sample SalMarSW160140MG_FD_203099 | JGI IMG/M metagenome (GOLD analysis project Ga0315553, IMG submission 203099) | Salt marsh sediment microbial communities from the Plum Island Ecosystem LTER, Massachusetts, United States - Salt Marsh Sediment SW1601-40 ... | reverse complement strand
AACCCGCTCGCCGACGCGCGCGGATTCCAGGTCGACGGCGAGAAATACACGCCGAACCAGCAGGAGAACATCGCTCGCAACAAGACGCTCGTGAACGGTGCGCGCTACTACGTGGATCACGCTCATCCCGAGTACTCATGCCCGGAAGTGACCAACGTGCGCGACCTGGTGGTGCACGAGAAGGCCGGCGAGCGGATCCTCGAAGTGAGCCGCCGCGAAGCCAACGCCCTGCTACCCGCCGGCGCACAGATGTTGATCTACAAGAACAACAGCGACCGCAAGGGCAACAGCTACGGCTCCCACGAGAACTACTTGATGGACCGTCGCACGTCCTTCAAGCAGATCGTCGAATGCCTGATGCCGTTCTTCGTCACTCGCCAGGTCTATTGCGGCGCGGGCAAGATCGGATCCGAGAACCGCAGCCATCCCGTCGACTACCAGATCTCCCAGCGCGCCGACTTCTTCGAGACCGAAGTGGCACTGGACACGATGGTCAAGCGCCCGATCATCAACACCCGCGACGAGCCTCACGCGGACCGCGAGAAGTACCGGCGACTTCACGTGATCGTGGGCGACGCAAACCTCTCCGAGTACACGATCTACCTTCGCAACGGCGCGACCGCCCTGGTGCTCGCGATGATCGAAGACGGCGCGATCTCGAAGGATCTCTCCGTCCGGGATCCCGTGCGCTCGATCAAGGAAACCTCGCACGATCCGACCTGCACCCACGAGATCCAGCTCGACAACGGCAAGCGCCTGAGCGCGGTCGACGTGCAGGCGGAGTACCTCGAGATGGCGCTCGCGTACACGGCGAAGCAGTCCCTGGACCCGGTGACCAAGGACGTCCTTGCGAAGTGGGAGCACGTGATCGAGGCCCTGCGCCGAGACCCCATGGAGCTCTCGGAGCAGGTCGACTGGGTGATGAAGAAGGCGATGATCGAGGGCTTCATGGAGCGGAAGACACTCGACTGGAGTTCACCCCAGGTCGAGATGCTGGACCTGCAGTACCACGATCTGCGACCGGACAAGGGCCTGTACTATCTTCTGGAGCGGCAGGGTCGCGCCGAGCGGATCGTCGCCGATGAGGAGATCCTGGCGGCAATCCATACGCCGCCTGCAGACACGCGGGCCTATTTCCGTGGGGAGTGTCTCAAGAAATACGGTGCTGCAGTCTTCGGTGTGAACTGGGACTCGATTTCCTTCGGAGTCGAGAGCGAGCCGATCAAGCGGATCCTGATGGCAGAGCCGCTGAAGGGAACCAAGGCTCACGTCGAGGAGCTGCTCGCCAGCTCACCCACCGCAGCCGACCTGGTCAAGAATCTCCGGGCATGAGCCCAGCATCCAGAACGGAGTCAACATGCGAATCATCACCGACACCCAGCGAGGGGCGGCTCCCCGCTCCGGCGCCGACCCCGTACCCGTGTACGGTGCCGCCGAGGGCGGACAGAAGCAGGTCGAGAAGCGGGGAGGCGACGAGGAAGCGGGTGGCGATGCCGCTGGAAAGGGTCCTCAGAAGCTCGCCAAGAAGGGCGAGAAGCTGAAGGACGAGATGGACGCGCTCGTCGATGAGATCGACGAGGTGCTGGAAGAGAACGCCGAGGAGTTCGTCAAGAACTACGTTCAGCGCGGAGGCGAGTAGTCGCCGCTCCGCGGGGGGGGAGGGCCGCGCGCTTGCGGATTCCGGGTTTCGGTTCCGGCTTCGGAACCTCGTCGGAGGGGTATCGAGGGTCGAGCTTCTTGGAGCTCCTCCAGGTCGATTATCCCCACATAGCGTTCGATCTGTCCCGGTTCGGGAACCTCGAGCGTCTGGAGGTTCCTCACGGGACGACGGTCCTGGCGTTCAAGTACGCCGACGGCGTCATCGTGGCAGGCGATCGACTCGCCACCGAGGGCATGCGGGTCGCCTCTCGCGACGTCCAGAAGGTCTACGCCACCGACGATCACTCGATGATCGCCATCGCCGGCGCCGCTGGCCCGGCCATCGAGATGGCACGGATCATGCGGATTGAGCTCGAGCACTATGAGAAGATCGAAGGCCAGGGCCTCGAGATCGACGGCAAGGCCAACAAGCTGTCGCAGATGATCCGGGCGAATCTGCCCGCCGCGATGCAGGGGCTCGTCGTCGTACCGCTCTTCGCGGGCTACGACCTGCGGCGCAAGCAGGGGCGCATGTGGAAATTCGACGTGACGGGCGGGCGCTACGAGGAGGCCGAATTCGAGGCCACGGGCTCGGGAGGCCTCTACGCGCGCGAGTCGCTGAAGAAGTCGCATCGGGCGAGTGCCACCAAGGATGAGGCGCTCGAGATGGCGGTGCAGGCGCTCACGGACGCCGCGGACGAGGATCGGGGCACCGGCGGCATCGACACGGTGCGAGGGATCTTCCCGACGGTGATCTACTGCTCGGAGCCGGGCATCGAGCAGGCGACCGAGCCTGCGATCCGCGGCGTCTACGAGTCCATCATGGCGCGCCGCGCCAACGGTCGCGCCGGAGCCCGCCGATGAGCTTGCCCTTCTACGTCTCTCCCGAACAGGTGATGCAGGACAAGGCCGAGTACGCCCGGAAGGGTATCGGTCGCGGAAAGTCGAGCATCACCCTGGAATACGATAGCGGCATCGCTCTGATGGCCGAGAACCCTTCTTCGCTTTCGAAGATCGGAGAGATCTACGATCGGATCGCGTTCGCGGGAGTCGGCAAGTTCAGCGAATTCGATCAGCTGCGGAAGATCGGCGTCCGCTTTGCGGACATCAAGGGTTATCAGTACAGCCGCGACGACGTGCGCGGGCGCGCCTTGGCCAACGCCTACTCGCAGGCGATCGGCGACGTCTTCACCCGAGAGCTGAAGCCCCTGGAGGTGGAGGTGATCGTGGCCGAGGTCGGCGACCCGGAGCTGGTCGGACACGAGGAGAGCGAGATCTATCGCGTCCAGTACGACGGCAGCATCAGCGACCACACGGGCTTCTGCGTGATCGGCGGCTCGGAAGAGGAGCTGCGCACGTATCTCGACGCGAACTTCCGGGCCCATCTGCCCCTGGGGGAAGTGCTGCGGCTCGGGCGCACCGCCCTCGGACGCGCCACCGACGGGGCCACCGTGGCGCCGGAGAACCTCGAGGTCTGCATCCTCGAAAAGGCGCGAATCGGCCGAAAGTTCCGTAGGCTGAACACCGATGAGCTGAGACAGCACCTCGGCGGCTAGATCCGCGAGGGCCGGGCGTTTCCGGGCTCCAGATCCTGGCTGCTGGACCCGGTGGCGAGTCGCCGCGGGGGTGTGGGGAACGGGTCAGCGTGCAGAAGCGCATCTACGGGATCGAGACCGAGTACGGAATCATCTTCACGCCCGAAGGGCGGAAGACCCTGCCCGTCGAGAAGGCGATCCGCTTCCTCTTCGAGAAGCTGATCACGACCGAGCACTTCCTGAACGTCTTCCTCGAGAACGGGGCGCGCTTCTACCAGGACACGGGCTGCCATCCCGAATATGCGACGCCCGAGTGCGCCTCGCCCCGCCAGCTGATCGTCTACGACAAGGCCGGGGAGCGGATCCTCGAAGACCTGCAGGTCTACGCCGAGGAGAAGATCCGCGAGGAGCGGATCGCGGGGAAGCTCTCGATCTTCAAGAACAACACGGACTTCGTGGGGAACAGCTACGGGTGCCACGAGAACTACCTCGTCGATCGAGACGTGGACTTCTACTACCTGGCCGAGCAGCTGATCCCGTTCCTCGTCACGCGGCAGATCTACACGGGCGCGGGCAAGGTGTTCCAGACCCAGGACGGCGTGCACTACTGCATCAGCCAGCGCGCTCAGCACATCTATCAGAAGATCTCCGGAACGACGACGAACGATCGCTCGATCATCAATACGCGGGACGAGCCCCATGCGGACCGTGAGAAGTATCGGCGTCTCCATGTGATCGTGGGCGACTCGAACATGTCGGAGTACACCAACTTCCTGAAGGTGGGCGCCTGCGCGGTCGTTCTCCAGATGATCGAGGACAACTTCATCAACCAGGACTTCACCCTGCGCAACCCGGTGAAGGCGATCAAGGACATCTCCTACGACACCAGCTGCAAGCGCAAGCTCCGCCTCGACAACGGCCGTGAGTACTCGCCGATCGAGATCCAGATGGAATACTGCGAGATGGCGCAGAAGTACATCGAGCAGTACCCCGTCTCCGACGAGCTGCGCGACGCGGTGGCGAAGTGGCAGTACGTACTCGACTGCTTGAACGACGACCCGGACCGGCTCGACCGAGAGATCGACTGGGTGATCAAGCGCAAGATGATTCGTTCCTACATCGAGCGGAACGACACGACATGGAACGACCCGCGCGTCTTCATGCTCGATCTCCAGTACCACGATCTGCGACTGAATCGCGGCCTCTACTACCTGCTCGAGCGGGGTGGTCTCGTCGAGCGTGTTCTCGACGACGACGAGATCATCAAGGCGAAGACCGAGCCGCCGCCGGACACGCGCGCTCGGATGCGCGGCGAGTTCATCAAGCTCGCCCGTCAGAACTCGATCCAGTACGACCTCGACTGGTCGAACATCCGCCTCGGAAACCTTCTCAACGTCCGGGTGATCTGCAACAATCCCTTCGAGACCGACATCGAGAAGGTCGCAGAGCTGGTCCGGACGATTCAGAAGACCAATCTGCGCAAGACCAGCCTGTCGAAGCTGGTGATCCAGTCCTAGTCCCACCTGGCCGGGCCCCAGGCCTCCGGCCGAGGAGGTTTACCGATGGCTGAGGCCAAGCCCGTCGAGCCGAGTCGCCCCGCCGCCGAAGGCAGCCCGAAGCTGATGGCGGTCGCGGAGGAGAAGGCCGCGCGCACGGTTTCCCCGCCGCCGGCCAGCCGTCCTGAGCCGACCGGCAAGGGGGTGTCCCGCACCGCCTTCGGGATCCTGGCCGTGATGCTGGCCCTCGCCCTGGTGGGCCTCTACGCCCAGACGCGGCGCGCCAACGCCCAGGCCGAGCAGATCGCCGACCTCGGCGGCCAGGTCGAGGGGCTGCAGGAGCAGCTCTCGGTGGCCCACACGCGCCTGGCCACCTACGACATGCAGTTCAGCATGGTCCAGGCCAACGTGGCGGATCTGTTCCAGCAGATCGCGAGCCTGAACGAGCTCGTGAACACGGATCCCTTCACGGCGGCGGCTCCCTCCGAATCCGAGGAGCGCTGATCCTCGAGCGGACCGTGGTCCCGGCGTGGCCGGAGGCCGCGATCCGGGGTCGCCGGGGTGACGTCCGTCACCAGACGCCCCAAAACGCCCGCTCGTCACTCAATTCTCGGCGCCTCTTGCCGATACGAATCCCACACGCCCGCGGCCGTCCAGCCGCCGGGGAGGGATTCGATGCTGTTCGACGCCATCGCAGGCCTCTTCTCCCACGATCTCGCGATCGACCTCGGTACGGCCAACACGCTCGTCTACGTCCACGGCAAGGGCCTGGTCTGCTCCGAGCCCAGCGTGGTCGCCGTCACGAACGACCCGAAGGGTCGCGGCGAGACGGTCCGCGCGGTCGGCTTCGAAGCCAAGGAGATGCTCGGACGCACGCCGGGCGACGTGCGAGCGATCCGCCCGATCAAGGACGGGGTGATCGCCGACTTCGAGATCACCGAGGCGATGCTCCGCTACTTCATCCAGAAGGCCCACAACCGCGGGAAGCTGATCCGCCCGCGCATCGTCATCTGCGTGCCGCCCTGCATCACCAGCGTCGAGAAGCGCGCCGTGCGCGAGTCGGCGCTCTCCGCGGGTGCGCGCGAGGTGTACCTGATGGAGGAGCCGATGGCCGCGGCGATCGGCGCCGGCCTCGACGTAACGGCGCCGACGGGGAACATGGTCGTGGACATCGGAGGCGGCACCACCGACGTCGCCGTGATCTCGCTCTCCGGGATCGTCACCTCCAGCTCGATCCGCTGCGGCGGCGACAAGATGGACGAGGCGATCGTCAACTACGTGAAGCGCAAGTACAACATGCTGATCGGCGAACGGACCGCCGAGCAGGTCAAGATGACGATCGCGACGGCCTCCGCCGAGGGCCCCTCGGAGACGATGGAGATCAAGGGACGCGACCTCGTCGCCGGCATCCCGAAGGTGGTGGTGGCCTCGAGCGAGGAGATCGCCGAAGCGCTCGTCGAGCCGATCCACTCGATCGTGGAGACCGTGCACCTGACGCTCGAGAAGACGCCCCCCGAGCTGGCCGCCGACATCGTCGATCGCGGCATCATGCTCGTGGGTGGCGGTTCGCTCCTGCGCGACTTCGACCACGTGCTGCGCCAGGAGACGAAGCTGCCGATCCTGCGCAGCGACGACCCCTTCTCGGCCGTCGTGCACGGGGCGGGAAAGGCGCTGGACAACCTCCAGCTGCTCAAGGAAGTCGCCCTCAGCTGACGGGGCGTCAAGCCGGTCCGACGCATTTCGCTCGGCTTCGCGTCGCTCTGCGTCGGCCGACTCTCGCGGCCGCCTCCTAGTCGGGAGCGATCGCCGCGAGCGCGAGCTGCATCGCCGTCTCCAGGTCGCCCTCGATCCGGATCTGCTCGCTCATGAACGCCGACTGCGGATCGAGCGCTCCGCTGCGGAGATCGCGGTAGGCCTGCTCGTCGACCGTGATGGTGGTCTTCGGCTCGTCCGGTACGGGATCCGCACCGAAGTGGGTGCGCAGCACGAAGCCGTCGTCGCCGGTCACGGCGAAACGCACCAGGCCGTTCACGTCGCGCAGGTTCCGGATCCGGGCCCGCGTGAGCCTCATCTCGCCGGCGAGGCCCGACAGACCGCCCAGCAGCGCCAGGGCCGATTCTCCGGCCTCCCGTTCCAGGCGCTCGAAGGCGCGGCGGTCCTGGAGCAGCGTGAGGAACGGAGGATGTGCCGGCTCGGCATCGGCCCTCATCCTCCCCGCCGAGATGTTGAGGAAGAAGGTGCCACCGCCCTCCCCTTCCACCTCCACGCGAATCGTGGCGTCCACCGCGCGCATCGCCTCGTAGACGCGCCGACCCCGCTCCCCGAGAGCTTCCTGCTCCTCGAGGGCCCGGTTGAACTGCCTCGGAATACGCTCCCGATAGAAGTCCTGCGGCTCGAGCCTCCGGGTCACTTGGCGACCCGCTGTCGCTGGTAGCGGTCCACCGCGTCCACGTGCTCACGGTAGGTCGGGGAGAAGTAGTGAGTTCCATCGTTGCGCGAAACGAAGTAGAGGTAGTTCGTGTCGGCGGGCTCTACGACGGCCCGCAGCGACGCGAGTCCGGGATTCGCGATCGGGCCCGGAGGCAACCCGTAGTGCTGGTAGGTGTTGTAGTTGTTCGCCGTGTCGTCGAGGTGGCTGCGGCGCAGATTGCCGTCGAAGTCGCTGATGCCGTAGATGACGGTCGGGTCCGACTCGAGCCGCATGTTTCTCCGGAGGCGATTCGCGAAGACCGAGGCGATCAGCGGACGCTCCGAGGCCGCGCCGGTCTCCTTCTCCACGATCGAGGCGAGGATCACGACTTCGTGCATCGCGAGGCCGCGTTTTTCGGCCTCCGGCTCGAGCTGACTCCAGGTCTGCTGGAAGTGCTCGACCAGGATGCGGGCCACCTCCGCACCGGACAGGCCGCGGGGGAGCCGGTAGGTCTCCGGGAAGAGGTACCCCTCGAGCGTGGGCGCCGGGATACCTAGCTCTCGGGCCAGCTCCGGATCGGCGACCGCTGCCGCGAATTCCTCCGGATCCACCAGGCCACGCGCGGCGAGCCGCGCCCCGATCTCCGCCGCCGTGAGGCCCTCGGGGATCACGACCTCCCAGGTGGCGACCTTGCCCGCCGCGATGCGATCCAGGATCTCGCCCGCGGACATCGCGGGCGAGAGCAGATACTCCCCGGCTCGCAGCTCGCCGGCCTGCCCGCGCAGCCATGCCCACCAGGTCGCAACCCGTCCGTCGCGCACCAGCCCCTCGGCTTCCAGCTTCTCGGCGACGGCGCGCAGGCTGTCCCCCCGCCGCACCTCGAAGACGGTCTCCGCCGCGTCCTCGGACCGCGGTCCGAGCCTCGCGGACAGGGCCGCCGCGGCGGCGACGAGAGCGAGTGCAAGCGCGGCGAGCGCGCACAGGGCGGCTCGGGAAGTCACCCGCGTAGCTCCGCGGGCTGCTCGAGATACGTCCGCAGGATCAACGTCGCAGCGACGGCGTCCACGTTCTCTCTGCGACGCCGGCGCTTGCGCGGGGCGTCCCGGAGGGTGCGCTCGGCCAGGGCCGTCGTCCAGCGTTCGTCGATCAAGGACACGGGTAGAGATGCCGCCTCGGCCAGCGTATCGGCAAAGCGGCGGGCCGCCTCAGCCCCCGCGCTGGAGCGCCCGTCCAGGTGGAGCGGGAGCCCGATCACCACGCGCGTCACCGCGCGCTCGCGAATCAGCTGGCACAGCGCGGCCAGATCTGCCGCCGGATTTCGACGCTCCAGGGCGCCGATCGGGAACGCGATCGTCGCTCCGGCGTCGGACACCGCCAGACCGATGCGCCGAGTTCCGAGGTCGAGTCCGAGTACCGGTCCCTGCACGATCCGCATCGTAGCCCGTGGCCCGGAGGCCCTCGGGTCGCTGTCGGGTCCCTTCCCGGCCCCGGCCCGGGCCCGCGCGCCCCTGCCCTCGGAACTCGTCGGGATCAAAGCGAAATCATCGCTGGTTTTTTCCTTTTTTTCGCCTCGGATTCGTTGACTGGCCGAGAGCGGCAGCGGTACCCTGCGGCGCGTCGCCCGGTCCCCCACCGAGGTGTCGTTGCAGCAAGCGGCCCTCCTCCGGCCGCCGCATCAGCGCGGAGTGCGTGGGTTGTCTCGTCTCGCGTGCATCGAGGCGGACGAGCGAGGTGTGGTGCAAGACCCGCATTCGAAGGCGGTGCGCCGCTTCGCCGTGCTGGCTCTGGCCACCGCCGGAGGTGTCGGATACGCGCCGATCGCCCCGGGCACCTTCGGATCGCTCGTGGGCGCCGCGCTGTTCGCGGGTCTCGTCGGCCGGGGAGCCGCGGTCGTCGCCGCGGCCGTGGTCATCGCCGCGGCTCTCGGTGTCTGGGCCGCCGACGAGGCCGAGCGCATCTTCGCCCACAGCGACGACGGCCGGATCGTGATCGACGAGGTGGCCGGACAGCTCCTGGCGCTCTCGCCCCTGGCGATGCTCCTACCCCCCGAGCGCGCGCTGGCCCCCCTCCCCCTGCTGGTGGGCTTCTGTGCCTTCCGCGCCCTCGACATTGCCAAGCCCGGACCGGTGCGCTGGGCCGAGCGTCGCTTCCGCGGCGGCCGAGGAGTGATGTTCGACGATCTGGTCGCTGGGGCGCTGGCGGCCCTGCTCGTAGCCGGGGCCGCGCTTGCGGGGGTCGGGTCGTGAAGGCCGAGGTGCTGACGATCGGCGACGAGGTGCTGCGCGGGGAGATCGTCGACTCCAACAAGGCCTTCCTCTCCGAGCGTCTGCTCTCGCTCGACATCGAGACGTACTACCACGCTTCGGTGCGCGACATCCCCGAGGACATGATCGACGCCTTTCGCCGGGCCGCCGCTCGCGCCGACGTGGTGCTGGTCTCGGGCGGACTCGGTCCCACGCGCGACGACCTCACCACCGAGGCTCTGGCCGAGGCCTTCGGGCGCCCCCTGCGTATCGACGAGCAAGCCCTCGCGGGCATCCGCGCCTTCTTCGCCAGCGTCGGCCGCGAGATGACCGAGAACAACGCGAGTCAGGCGCGCTTCCCCGAAGGCGCCGAGGTTCTCCCGAATCCGATCGGTACGGCGCCGGGCTTCGCGCTCGAGGTCGAGGACGCGATCTTCTTCTGCCTCCCCGGCGTCCCCCGGGAGATGATGCGGATGGTCGACGAGCAGGTGCTGCCGCGTCTCGCGGCGCGCGAGTCCGGCGTCGGCGCGGTTCGCGCACGGCTCCTGCGCACCTTCGGCATGGGCGAGTCGACCCTCGACGCCGAGCTCGCCGATGTCGCGGCCTCCGGGGCGGTAACGCTCGGCTTCCGCACCTCCTTTCCGGACAACTACCTGCGCCCCGTCGCCCGGGCCCCCACCGTCGCGGAGGCCGAGGCACTCCTGGACCGGGTGTGCGCGGTGATCCGCGAGCGCCTCGGCCCCCTCGTCTATGGCGAGGGCGACGAGACGCTCGAGCAGGTGGCGGGGCGCCTGCTGCGCGAGAAGGGCGCGCGCGTGGCCGTGGCCGAATCGTGCACCGGGGGGCTCATCGCCGAGAAGCTCACCGACGTGCCCGGCTCCTCTGCCTACTTCCTCGGCGGCGTCGTCGCCTACGCCAACGAGGCGAAGCAGGGCCTGCTCGGCGTGCCGAAGACCCTGCTCGACCATCACGGGGCGGTGTCGGACCCCGTCGCGCGCGCCATGGCCGAAGGCGCGCGGGAGCGCTTCGGCGCGGAGATCGGAATCGCCACTACCGGGATCTCCGGGCCCGACGGCGGCAGCGAGGAGAAGCCCGTCGGCCTCGTGCACCTCGCGCTCGCCGACGCCGGGGGCACCCACTCCGACCACTTCGTGTTCCCCCTGGATCGCACCCGCCACCGGCAGCTGACGGCCCAGGTCGCCCTGGACTGGATCCGCCGTCGGATGCTGGGTGTGGAGCTGGAGGGCCCCTCGCTGCTCCGGCGGCGCGGCGGCGCATCTGCGCCGGGAGGGCGCCTCCCGGGAAGCCGGGCGGGAGGTCATCCGTGAGATGGCTCGCGACGCGGGAATCCGGGCGTTCTGGGGCGTCGCGCTCAGCGAGGCCGCGCGTCGCAGAGCCGCTGCCGTGGCGGCGGCTCTGCGGGCCGAGCCGGGAGGCGACGCGGTGCGCTGGGTGCGCGAGGAGTCGCTGCACGTGACCCTGCGCTTCCTCGGCCGCACCGACCCCGCCGACCTCCCTCGCCTCGTCCGCGAGGTGGGCGCCGCGGTGCGGGAGATTCCGCTCTTCTCGCTGCGACTGGCGGGCGTGCAGCTCCTTCCCTCGCCGCGGCGCCCCCGTGTCGTGGCTCTGGGGCTCGAGCCCGTGGAGCCCCTGGCAGCGCTGGCCTCGGCCGTCGAGCGCGGCACCGTGGCCGCGGGGCTCCCCGCGGAAGCGCGGCCCTTCCGCGCGCACGTGACCCTCGGTCGCGCGCAGCGCGATCGGCGCGTGCGGCTCGGACCTCTCAGCACTCCCGACGTCGGGGCCGGTGTGACCGAATCCGTCATGTCCCCGGGCGATGCTTGGGACGTGACGGAGGCCGTGCTGTTCCGCAGTGATCTCGCGCCGGAGGGCGCCCGCTACACCCCGCTCGAGCGCGTTCCCCTGGGAGCGCACGGCGGAAAGCTTCACCCCTGAACGCGAGCCCGTAGGCCGGGTCGCAACGGTTCCACCAGCAAGAACACGGACGAGAAAGGAAGGAGAGCGAACACATGACCGCAAAGAGTCGGGGCAACGGAAGCGCGGACGCGATGAATGGCGCCGGGAATGGGGGGGCGAGCAGCAGCGACAGCAAGCAGAAGGCGATCGCGCACGCGGTCTCCACCATCGAGAAGCAGTTCGGCAAGGGGTCGATCCTCACCATGACGGCGGACGGCATCGACCGGGAGATCGAGGCCTTCTCCTCGGGCTCGGCGAGTCTCGACCTGGCGCTGGGAATCGGCGGCTACCCGCGCGGGCGCGTCGTCGAGATCTACGGACCCGAGTCGAGCGGCAAGACGACGCTCTCGCTCCACGCCGTGGCGGAGATCCAGCGCCGGGGCGGTGTCGCCGCGTTCGTCGACGCCGAGCACGCGCTCGATGTGGGCTACGCCCGGCGGCTCGGCGTCCGGATCGAAGACCTGCTCGTCTCCCAGCCCGACACCGGCGAGCAGGCGCTCGAGATCGTCGACGTGCTGCTGCGCTCGGGCGCGATCGATCTGGTCGTCGTCGATTCGGTAGCCGCCCTCACGCCGCGGGCCGAGATCGAGGGGGAGATGGGCGATCACCACGTCGGCCTCCAGGCGCGTCTGATGAGCCAGGCTCTGCGCAAGCTCACGGGCACGGTCTCGAAATCGAACTCGACGGTGATCTTCATCAACCAGATCCGCATGAAGATCGGCGTGATGTTCGGCAACCCGGAGACCACCACCGGCGGCAACGCCCTCAAGTTCTACTCCTCGGTGCGTCTCGACGTGCGCCGGATCGCCGCCCTCAAGGACGGCGACGAGGTGATCGGCAATCGCACACGCGTGAAGGTGGTGAAGAACAAGGTCGCTCCCCCCTTCCGTCAGGCCGAGTTCGACATCCTGTACAACCAGGGCATCTCGACCGAGGGCGATCTGCTCGATCTCGGCGTCGACGCCGGGCTCGTGGAGAAGAGCGGGGCCTGGTACTCCTACGACGGAGAGCGCATCGGGCAGGGCCGCGAGAACGCCCGACGCTTCCTGAACGAGAACGCCGACGCATGCGAGCGCCTCGCCGATGCCGTCTACGCCCATCACGGGCTCAAGCGCGGCGTGCGAGCCAAGGCCGCCGCCGAGGCGGTCCCGGAAGCGGTGGGGGGGGCTGCGGAGGCCTAGCCCGTAGCAGACGCACGGCCCCGCCTTCGCGGGGCCGTGACCTCCGTCTCTAGCGGCGGCGGCGCGAGGCCAGGGCGATCAGACCCAGGCCCAGCAGACCAGCCGTTCCGGGCTCGGGGACGGGTGCGCCGATCCATCCGCTATCCAGCCCGGTGCCCGTGCGCTGCGCGTGGGCGGCGCTGTAGTAGGAGCCGTTGCCGCCCCCCTCCTCGCTCACGAACCGGAACGAGTTCACGTCGATCGGAGCGACGTAGGTGATGTCGTAGATCACCGTCTCACCGCCGGTGAAGCGCGCGGAGTCGGTCCCGGGAGGCGGAGGGAAGTTGAAGGTGATGTCGAAATTACCGTCGCCGTCGGCCATGAAGGCGTTCACGCCGGTGAGGATGCTGTTCGGGACCGAATCGGAGTTGCTCACGACCGAGAAGGAGAGCAGGGTCGGATCGAGCGACGGATCGAAGTTGAAGTACCACTGATCGATGTCTTCGCCGGTGATCCCGCCGGTCAGGTTCGGCGTCGACATCGTGAGACGCACGGTGTTCGGGCCGCCGACGGAGTCGTCGAACTCCGCGGTCACCCAGGGAGTGGGACCCGAGGGCGCCACCCCTCCGCTGAACTCCACGTCGAGTCCGAGGGTCATCGTGGCGGCGCGGGCGCCGGGCGCCGACAGCCCCACGGCGGCGGCGAGAGCGAACAGCCAGAACGTTCGAGACAGCATCGGAATCCCCTTCTCCACAGACCCACGGCAGCAGGTGCCAGCAGCCCGACCCCTTGGGCGCTTCCCAGCACACCCAAGCGTGTCTGCCCTGATACGAGATCTCCGCCCCGACTGTAAAGTGAATTCTCGTCGACGAAGGAACAAAAGACCCGTCGCGAGCCCCCCAGGGAAACGGGAATCGGTGAGGCAGTGACGGCCTGGCTCGCAGGGCTACTGCACGCCGCCGGACCCCTCGGCGCCGTCCCGCGGGCGGGCTCAAGGCACAGGCGACTTCGGTCGAAGTCTCCAGGGCCGCCCGTGTGCTAGCGGCTACCGAGGGGACCGCCGTGGAGCTGAACGAGATCCTGAAGATCGCCCTCAAGGGCGGAGCTTCGGATATCCATCTCAAGCCCGGTCTTCCGGCGATGTTCCGCGTGGACGGCACGCTGGTGCCGCTCAAGAGCGGCGAGCGCCTGGCACCGGAGACCGTCCAGCAGATGGCCTCCGGGATCATGAACCCGGTCCAGAAGCAGCGCTTCGACGAAACCCGGGAGGTGGACCTCGCCTACGGGATCGCCGGACTAGGCCGGTTCCGCGTGAACGTCTTCCAGCAGCGCGGCACGGTGGGGATCGTCTTCCGGGTGATCCCCTTCGGAGTGAAGTCGATCGAGCAGCTGCACCTTCCGAAGGTGATCGAGTCGATCGCGATGGAGCATCGCGGTCTGGTGCTCGTCACCGGAACCACGGGCTCCGGTAAGTCGACCTCGCTGGCGGCGATGATCGACTACATCAACACCAATCGCACCTGCCACATCATGACGATCGAGGACCCGATCGAGTTCCTGATCCGGGACCGCCGCTCGATCGTCAACCAGCGCGAGATCGGCGTCGACACGCAGAGCTTCGCCAACGCACTGCGAGCGGCCCTGCGGCAGGATCCCGACGTGATCCTGGTGGGTGAGATGCGCGACTTCGAGACGATCGAGACCGCACTCACGGCGGCCGAGACCGGCCACCTCGTGATGAGCACGCTCCATACCCTCGACGCCACCGAGACGATCAACCGCATCATCTCGGTCTTTCCCCCCTACCAGCAGAAGCAGGTGCGGATCCAGCTCGCAGGCATCCTCAAGGCAGTGATCTCCCAGCGTTTGGTCCCGCGCGCCGACGGCAAGGGCCGCGTTCCCGCCCTGGAGGTGCTCGTCTCCACCGCCCGCGTCCGCGAGTGCATCTCGGACAAGGAGCGCACCAAGGAGATCCACGACGCAATCTCGAAGGGTTTCACGACCTACGGGATGCAGAGCTTCGACCAGAGCCTGATGCAGCACGTGAAGGCGGGCCTCGTGACCTACGAGGAGGCACTCAACCACGTGTCGAACCCGGACGACTTCGCGCTGCGCTTCCGCGGCATCGAGTCCACCTCGGACGGCACCTGGGACAACTTCGAAGAGGGCGAAGGCGGCCCCAAGGACGAGGAGTTGATCCCGAAGGACGCTCCGGCCGCCAAGTCCAAGGAAGAGGACGACTTCATCCAGCGGTTCTGAAGCCTCCCCCCTCGGGGCTTCCCGCGCGCTCCGCTATGCTCCTCCATCCTCAGGAGGCCTCATGGCGCTGGCTGCGCGCGAAATTCGCGAGCTGTTCCTGCGGTTCTTCGAGAACCGCGGACACCGGCGCGTGGCGAGCTCGTCCCTGGTTCCCGAGGGCGACCCCACGTTGCTCTTCACCAACGCGGGGATGGTGCAGTTCAAGCGCACCTTTCTCGGCGAGGAGTCGCGCGACTACAAGACCGCCACCACCTCCCAGAAGTGCATGCGGGTGTCGGGGAAGCACAACGACCTGGAGAACGTCGGTCGCACCCCGCGCCACCACACCTTCTTCGAGATGCTCGGCAACTTCTCCTTCGGTGACTACTTCAAGCGCGAGGCGATCGAGTACGCCTGGGAGCTGGTGACCGGAGACCTGGGCATCGACCCGGAGCGGCTCGTGGCCACCGTGTTCCGCGAGGACGACGAAGCGCACGACCTGTGGCGCGAGGCGATCGGCCTGCCGGCCCACAAGGTGTTGCGCCTCGACGAGTCGGAGAACTTCTGGTCGATGGGCGACATGGGACCGTGCGGTCCGTGCTCCGAGATCCACGTCGACTTCGGAGAGAATCCCGCCTGCACCAGCCGGGTCTGCGATCCCTCCTGCGGCTGCGGCCGCTGGCTCGAGATCTGGAACCTCGTGTTCATGCAATTCGACCGGGATGCGAGCGGCAAGATGACGCCGCTGCCCCGCCCGTCGATCGACACTGGCGCCGGCCTCGAGCGCCTGGCGGCCGTCATCCAGGGCGTGCCCTCCAACTACGACACCGACCTGTTCGCGCCGATCCTCGCCCGCGCCCAGGAGATCTCCGGCACCGCTCGCGGCAGCGACCCCGAGAAGGACGTGTCGCTCAACGTGGTCGCTGATCACGCCCGGGCGCTGTGCTTCCTGATCGGCGATGGCGTGCTTCCGGCGAACGATGGCCGGGGCTACGTGCTGCGGCGGATCCTGCGCCGGGCGGCGCGCCACGGCGTGCTGCTCGGCCTGGAGCGCCCTTTCCTCTACGAGGTCGCCGAGGCGGTGATCGACACCATGGCGCCCGCCTACCCGGAGCTGGCCGAGCGCCGCGCCTTCATCACCAGCCGCGTCCGCCGCGAGGAGGAGCGCTTCCTCGAGACCCTGACCCACGGTCTCGGACTGCTCGAAGACGAGATCGCCGCACTCGAAGAGCGTGGCGAGCGCACGCTCGCGGGCTCGGTCGTGTTCAAGCTCTACGACACCTTCGGCTTCCCCGTCGACCTCACCGAGGACATCCTGCGCGGCCGCGGCCTCGGCTACGACCCCTCGGGCTTCGACGCGGAGATGGCGCAGCAGCGAACGCGGGCGCGGGCCGCCTGGAAGGGGTCCGGCGCCGCGCGCGGCGACGCCGTGTACGACCAGCTGGCCGGCGAGCAGAAGACTCGCTTCTGCGGCTACGACACCCTCGAGGCGAGCTCGACCGTGCGCGCACTGCTGGTGGACGGACGGCCCGTGGAGACCGCCGAGGAGGGCGACGAGGTCGAGGTCGTCGTCGACGAGACCCCCTTCTATGCCGAGAGCGGCGGACAGGTCGGAGACCGCGGCGAGATCGACCTGCCGGACGGGTCGGTCGAAGTCGCCGACACGCAGCGCCCGGCCGGAGAGCTGATCGTCCACCGCGGGCGCGTCGTGCGCGGCGGCGTGTCGGTCGGCAACCGGGCCACCCTGCGCGTCGACGCCGAGGCTCGCGGCGCCACCGTCCGCAACCACTCGGGTACGCACCTCCTGCACGCCGCCCTGCGCGCCGTGCTCGGTCCCCAGGCGATGCAGAAGGGCTCGCTGGTGGCCCCGGATCGTCTGCGCTTCGACTTCACCCACGACGCGCCGCTCTCCGTCCAGGAGATCGAGCGCATCGAGGATCTCGCCAACGAGTGGATCGAGGCGAACGCGCCCGCCGCCGTCCGCGAGATGGGATACAGCGAGGCGATCGAGTCCGGCGCCGTCGCGATCTTCGAGGAGAAGTACGGCGACCGGGTGCGCGTGATCTCCTTCGGCGACTTCTCGACCGAGCTGTGCGGCGGCACCCATGCGCGGGCGACGGGCGACATCGGCGTTCTCAAGATCGTGGGCGAGTCGGGCATCGCGGCGGGCATCCGACGCATCGAGGCGCTCACCGGGCAGGGTGCCCTGGCGTACATGCGCTCCCAGGAGCGCCTGCTGGCGCGCCTCTCGGGGCTGCTGAAGACCCCGATCGGAGAGCTGCCGACACGCGTCGAGAAGCTGCTCGAGGAGCGGCGCGCGGCCGATCAGGAGATCGCGAAGCTGCGCGCCGTCCAGCGCGGCGCGGCGTCGGCCGACCTCTCCTCCGAAGCGCAGGAGATCGCGGGAGTGCGCGTGATCCGCGCGCGAGTCGAGGGCGTCACCGGCAAGGAGCTGCGCGGCATGGTCGACGACCTGCGCGGAAAGCTCGGCAGCGGGATCGTGCTGCTCGCCGCGGTGGAAGATGGCCGCGTGAGTCTGGCGCTCGGCGTCACACCGGACCTGGTCGGCACCTGGAAGGCGGGCGAGCTGATCCGCGGGGTCGCGGCGGTGGTCGGGGGCAAGGGCGGCGGCCGCCCCGACTTCGCCCAGGCGGGCGGTAGCCAGCCCGAGCGGCTCGACGAGGCCTTCGGGCAGCTGGAGACGCTGCTCGGCGGAAGCCGGCGGTGAGCCGCTACACCGAGACTCCCTTCGCGCCGCGGCGTCGCGCGACCCACGCGGTCCGCGTCGGCGACGTCGCGATCGGGGGCGACGCGCCGATTCGCGTCCAGTCGATGACCACGACGGACACCCTGGACACGCTGGGCGCGGCGGACCAGGTGGAGCGCCTCGCCGCCGCGGGCTGCGAGATCGCGCGCATCACGGCCCCGTCGCGCAAGGAAGCGGAGAACCTGGGAGCGATCCGCGCGGAGCTCGCGCGGCGCGGCGTCCGGATGCCCCTGGTCGCCGACATCCACTACACGCCGGGCGCGGCGCTGCTCGCCGCCGAGCACGTCGAGAAGGTCCGCATCAACCCGGGCAACTACGCCGACAAGAAGAAGTTCGAGGTGCGCGAGTACAGCGACGCGCAGTACGCGGAGGAGGTGGAACGCGTGGCCGAGCGTTTCCGCCCGCTGGTACGACGTCTGAAGGAGCTGGGTCGCGC
>Ga0315553_10001732_pt1 | contig 17907 bp, 22 predicted proteins | sample SalMarSW160140MG_FD_203099 | JGI IMG/M metagenome (GOLD analysis project Ga0315553, IMG submission 203099) | Salt marsh sediment microbial communities from the Plum Island Ecosystem LTER, Massachusetts, United States - Salt Marsh Sediment SW1601-40 ... | reverse complement strand
CGCGAAGGCGATCGTCGCCGCGGTCGAGCCCGGCGACTGAGAAAACCTGCCGTCTGTCTAGAGACCGACGAGTTCGGCGTGCACTCCCTGCTCGCGCACGACCTGAAGCAGCGCCTGTGCGGTGACCGCTTCCGGGTCGTATTCGACGATCATCAAGTGGGGCTTCTCGTCGTGATGGGCGACGCCCGCCACGCCCTTGTGGGTCCTGACGGTGTCCGCGATCGCGGTTCGGCGGTTGTGGTCGACCGTTTCGTCTATGTGGATGGTGACGTCCACCATTTGCATCGGCTTCCTCCCTCACACGCGTCGGTTGACGCATCCTGCTCATATCGCAAAACTCCAATATGTCCATGCCGCGTTCGCGCGGGAGCCACATGAAGACCGTTTGCGTCCTTCAGCACGTCGAAGCCGAATACCTCGGCCTCATCGAGGACCACCTCGAGGCTCGCTCTGTGCGCTTCCGCTATTGCCGCCCGTTTGTCGCGGGCGGTCGGGTGCCGGCCGATGCTGGCGACGACGGTGGGCTGATCGTGCTTGGAGCCGGCCCGCTCGGGGTTGTCAGCGGACCACTGGTGCCGAGCCTTGCAGCCGAGCTGCGGCTGACCGGCGATTTTCTCGAGCGCGGCCTGCCGGTGCTCGGCATCGGCCTTGGCGCCGTGATACTCGCCGTCGCTACCGGCGGTGGTGCGGTTGAAGCGCCGCTCCGTTTCACCATCGGCGAGGGCCGCCGTATGGTACCGGATGCGCTCCGCGGCCATCTGCCGGAACGGTTTCCTGTCGTCACCTACATGCGCGACAGGCCGGCGCTCCCCGCCGCCGCCCGTGTTCTCGCCACCGACGATGCGGGCCAGCCAGTCGTCTTTCAGATCGGCGATGCTGGTATTGGCTTCCTTGGCCATCCGGGTATGAAGTCGGCTATGGTCGAGGACCTGATCATAGCCGGCGATGATGTTCCGGAGGGAACGGCGGACGGGCTGTCGGCGCTGCGGGCGGTGCAATCCGACATCGCGGAAGCCTTGACCGAGATCATGGTCGGCCTTGTCGAACAAACGCAATGGATGCCACCAAGCCCCTAAAGGCCGCAAACGAGGGGTTCAAAACGGATCTGAAGGGTGTGGCAATTATTCAATAAATGCTATATGAACGCCGACAACACTGAGGCGAGTTGGGGAGGGAAGACACTCGGGTCGGGGACCGGAGAGCCGGTCCGCGAACGGTTTTTGCCGTGAGGGAGGAGATCGCCGCGTGGCGAACAAGCTGATCATCATCATGGTCAACACCGACCCGCGCAACGGCGAAGAACTGGGTGCGCCATTCTTCCAGGCGTCGGTGGCTGCGGCCATGGACTATGAGGTCGAGGTCATCTGCACCGCGACGGCCGGCCGGCTCATGAAAAAGGGCGTGGCCGACAGGCTGGTGGTCAAGGAGGGCTCGCCCAAGACCGTCTACGAGTTCATCAAGGAGGCGCACGAGGCGGGCGTGAAGTTCTACTGCTGCTCGCCCAACCTCGACCTCTTCGACATGAGCGAGGACGACCTCATCCCCGAGTGCGAGGGGATCGTCGGCGGCGCCAAGGTGATCGAGTCGGTGATGGAGGATGACGACGCACGGGTGCTGACCTACTAGCGTCGCCAGAGGAGACCAGGGATGCAGGAGCACACGGCCATCGGCGATCCGGTTTCGGCCGCGCCGGCCGTGCCGTACGAGAAGCTCGAGGAAGTCTTCGACGACATCCGCTCGCACCTGCTCTACGACCACGAGCTGCATGGATGCCTCAACTGCGGCATCTGCACCGCCACCTGCCCCTCCGCCTATTACTATGACTACTCGCCGCGTGAGATCGTCCAGCTGTTGTGGACCGAGAACCTCGAGGGCATCTACGACGCCATGCAGGAGAAGATCTGGGCCTGCGCCCAGTGTTACACCTGCGCGGCGCGTTGCCCGTTCGAGAACTCGCCGGGCGGCCTGGTGATGATCATGCGCGAGGTGGCGATAAAGCACGGCATGCAGTCGGCCAAGGACGTGCTTCGACCGTTCTCGCGCGTGCTGCTCAAGGTCATCTCCACGGGCAACCAGCTCGCCCCCAACATGATCACCCGCGAGGCCTTCCCCGATTGGGGGCCGAACGTGTCGAAGGTCGATGCGCCGCTCAATATCCTCAGGAAGGCGATTCCGGTGCCGACCATGCACACCATGGACACGGCCTGGGAAGTCAATCTCAAGACGTCCGTCGAGCTCTACACGATCTGGGAGGCGACCGGCGTGCTCGATCAGCTCGAGCAGGTCGACGAGAACCTGTTCGACCTCGTCACCGACGTCATGGACGAGAAACGCGACGAATACAACGAATGGCTCGAGGAGCAAGCGGACGCCGGCGAATGAGCCGGCGGCTGACGGAGGAGACGATGGACAAGCCCGAAGCTGCCAAGCCCGCCTACACGGGCTTCGGCGACGAGTGGAAACCGTCCAACCTGACCCCGGCCGAGGCCCGGGCCGCCACCTCGTGGGTCGAGGCCAAGATCGACAAGCGCTCGATGCTGACCCGCAAGGATCGCGTCGAGGACATCCGCGACGCCATGTGGCAGCTGGAAAAGGACGGCGAGATCGTCGTCCACCGTGTCGACGAGCGCCACCAGCCGGTCGTCGCCAAGACCCTCTACGGCTGGGAGAAGAAGATCCCCACCACCAACCATTGGCACCACAAGTCATGCGGCCAGTGCGGCAACATCCCTGGCTACCCGTCGAGCGTCATGTGGCTGATGAACGAGCTCGACGTCGCTTATATCGACGAGACCGACCAGACCTCGTGCACGGCGTGGAACTACCACGGCTCCGGCATCGGCAACGTCGTCAGCCTCGCTGCGGTCTTCCTGCGCAACTTCCACCAGGCCTACGTCTCGGCCAAGGCGCAAGGTCTGCCCGAGGGCACGTTCTATCCGCTCGTCCACTGCGGCACCTCCTTCGGCAACTACAAGGAGATGCGCATCTTTCTGATGCACTCGGCCGAGCTGCGGGAGGAGGTGAAGAAGATCCTCGGCAAGCTCGGCCGCTTGGTCGACGGCAAGCTGTTGATCCCCGAAGAGATCGTCCACTATTCTGAGTGGCTGCACGTGATGCGCGACAAGATCCGAGAGCGGCAGACGATCGACGTCAGCGGTATCCGCGCCACCGTCCACCCGGCCTGCCACGTCTACAAGATGGTGCCCGAGGACGTGATCTATGACGACAGCGTGCTAAACGGCGACCGCGTGGCAGTCTCCACCGGTCTCTTGCAGACGCTCGGCGCCGAGGTCGTCGACTACTCGACCTGGTACGACTGCTGCGGCTTCGGCTTCCGCCACATCATCGGCGAGCGCGAGTTCACCCGCTCCTTCGCCATCGACCGCAAGATCAAGGTTGCCGTCGAGGAGGCCAAGGCCGACGTGATGATCGGCCACGACACCGGCTGCATCACCACCCTCGACAAGAACCAGTGGATCGGCAAGGCCGTCGACAAGGTTTACGCGCTGCCGATCATGGCCGACTGCCAGTTCGCCGCGCTCGCCCTCGGTGCGCATCCCTACAAGCTGGCGCAGCTTCACTGGCACGCTTCGCCGTTCGAGCAGCTTCTGGAGAAGCTCGGCATCGACTGGGAGAAGGCCAAGGCCGAGTTCGAGGCGTATCTGGAGGAGGTCAAGGCCGGGCGAATTGAGACGCTCTACGATCCCAAGCGCGCCATCACCTCGGGTGAAGGCTATGTCAAACCGCCGGTGCCGGCCGCTATCGCGGGGCCGGCTGAATGAGCCGTCTGGTTCTCGTCGTCGGGGGCGGGCCCGCTGGGCTGTCGTCGGCGCACGCGCTGGCGTCCACCGGGGAGCGGGTGGTGCTGGTCGACAAGGCCGATCGTCTCGGCGGAGCGCCGATCCTATCCGGCTACGCCCGCCTCGTGCCGTCCGGCGAATGGGCACGCGACGCCATCGGCGGCATGGTCCGGCGGGTCGAGAAGGACAAGCGGATCGACGTCCATCTCAACACCACGGTGCAGAGCTTTGCCGGCACGCCAGGCGACTTCCACGCAACACTGACCGACGGAAGCAATGTCGAGGCGGGCGGCGCGATCCTGGCCACCGGCTTCACCCACTTTGATTCCGTCAACAAGCCGGAATGGGGGTTCGGCACTTATCCGGACGTGGTCACCACCACCCAGGTCGAGCAGATGATCTCGTCGGGCAAGGGCGTCCGCTGCCTTTCCGATGGACGCGAGCCGGAGCGCGTCGCGATCCTTCTGTGCGTCGGTTCGCGCGACCGCCAGATCGGCCGCGAATGGTGCTCCAAAATCTGCTGCACCGTGTCGTCCAACCTGGCCATGGAAATCCGCGAGGAGCTGCCGAACTGCAACGTCTACATCTACTACATGGATATCAGAACCTTCGGCCTCTACGAGGACAAGTACTACTGGGAGAGCCAGGAGAAGCACCGGGTCAAGTATATCAAGGCGCGCATCGCCGAAGTCACCTCCGATGGCAAGCGCCTGATCGTCAAGGGCGAGGACACCCTCGTCAAACGCCCGATCACCATTCCTTTCGACATGGTCGTGCACGCCATCGGCATGGACCCGAATGTTGACAACATGACGCTGTCGGCGGTGTTCGACGTGAAGCTTGAGCGGCATGGCTACATCGAGAAAGCGTCGAGCTATTCCTCCATGTCGGGGACGTCGCGGCCGGGTGTGTTCGTCGCCGGCTCGGCGACCGGCCCCGAGACGATCGATGATTCAATCGCGCAGGGGCAGTCAGCGGCAATGGCGGCGATGGCGCTTGCCCATGGCGCCATGGCGGAGGCAGCAGAATGATGGGCGTGCTTGCTACCTCGCGCGACAGGGCGCGGGCGACCGCCGGACCGGTGCTTGACCTGTCGGGACCGCGGCTCCGACGGGCCTTCGAGGATCTGGCCGAGGCGGCCGAGAACAGCGGCGGCGTCGAGCGCTATGTCGGGGCGCTGGCGCTCAAGGCCTCGCTGTTCGAGGAGGTGCTCGGGAAGGGCAAGGTCGGTGACCTGACCGAGGCCGAGTTCTGCGATCTCGCCGCATTCATCGCGCCGGTGCGGCGGCGGGTCGGCGCCTGGCTCGGCGCAAACCCCTTCGGCACTATGCGCAAGCGGCTGGTGGCGTTGCTCGGCGGCTGGTCGGATGTCAACACAGCCGATGCGCGCATGACGGATTTTGTGGCGAGCTTCCCAGCCGACCGCGAGTTCCGCTGGGTGCGCGACCTTGCGGCGGAGGTGCTTCACTTCACTGCGCCCGACCGATATCCGCTGATGACCCGCTGGATGTGGGACGCCCGCGTTGGTTCGGGTGTGCTGCGCGAGATCTGGTTTGCCAACGATGTCGACGCGGTGGAGATTACCGTGGCCGACGGCTTCGCCACCCACGACATGCTGCGCCGGGAGCTGGAAGGCTTTCTCTCCGACAACGGCGTGTTTCGCGACCTACCGTTTTACGTCGATCTCCTCGCCGCTCACGTCTATGCCAGATATATTAATGATCGCGGCGGCCAGTACCTGCACGCCGACGCGTGCGGGCCGACCGGCGACGCCATGTTGCACACGCGCCGCCTCCTCGGTCTCGACGCGGTCGATTCAGAATCCGGCCGCACCCGGCTCAAGCTGATCGACGGCGAAGTGCATGTGCTCGGCGAACTGCGCCGGCTGGACTCCTGAGGCGCCCAGGCGATGCCGATCCACGAAAAATCGCTGATCCGGCCGGAGAACCTGGTCACCCACGATCATCTGGAACTCGACGGCGTCGACGTCTCCGGTCATTGGTCGACCTTTATCGAAAGCCGCGTGGTCACCGACTACAACGAGGTGCTCGAGGATGAGATCGCGGCGCTGCCCGGCGGTGAGTTCATTCACCGCTGCTGGCAATGCGGCTCGTGCACCAACGCGTGCACGGTCAACGCGATCAATCCCGATTTCAACCCGCGCTACTGGATCTATTTGATCCGCATGGGGCTGGAAGAGGAGCTTTTACGCGACAAGGACATCATCTGGCAGTGCGTGTCCTGCTTCAAGTGCGTCTATGCGTGTCCGCGCGACGTCAACCCGGAAGGCGTGATGAAGGCGACGGCCCACTGGCTGGAGCTGAAGGGCCACACCGAGCCAAAACCGTCGGCGGTGTTCGACGAAGTCTTCGCCGATCAGGTGTTCGCCACCGGCAAGATCGAGGAGGGCCGCGTGCTGAAGCAGTTCTTCCGGCGCACCGGCCAGCCGCTGTTTCAGACGTGGCTGGTGGCGCTGGTGCGCGGGCTGGTGAGCCGCCTGCCGGCGCGGATGCTGATGCGACTCGGCCTTGCCACACTCTTCCATCCCCGCACGAGTGGCTGGGGGCGGGCGCGTGCCGCCATCGGCGAATACGTCGAGGAACGCGAGGCCGCCGACCGCGCGGCGCTTGGCCTCGAAGCCGATGGAGCCAATTGATGGCCAGCAAGCACAAACGCGTCGCCTACTATCCCGGCTGCGCGCTGGAAGGCACGGGCCATGCCTACGACCGCTCGACCAAGGCGCTCGGCAAGGCGCTCGACCTCGATCTGGTCACGCTGAAGAACTGGAACTGCTGTGGGGCGATGGAGGTCAAGAACGTCGACCCCAAGCTGCAGACCTACCTCTCGGCGCGCAACCTGTCGATTGCCGAGGACATGGGCTTCCACACGGTCATGGCGCCGTGCAACGGTTGCTACCACAATCTCAAGAAGGCCGAGTACGACCTCGCCAACGACGAGGCTTCTCGCGAGCTTAACGCGCGCCTCTCCACCAAGGCCGGTCACAAGACCTACCAGGCCGGTAAAGTCGAGACGATCCATGCCCTCGACTGGATAAAGGACGCTATCGGCGAAGACGGACTGAGAGCGCGGGTAAAGAACGGCCTCAAGGGCCTCAAGGTCGCCAACTACTACGGCTGCATGTACACGCGCCCGCGCCACATCTTCCCGGAGAAAGACCGGGGGCCGGAGTCGGAATCGACGTCGAAGCCGCATTTCATGGACGATCTACTGGCCGCCGCGGGCGCCGAGAACGTCGAGTACCCACTGAAGACCGCCTGCTGTGGCGGCGCCCACACGCTTTCCGACTCCGATACCTCGACTAAGCTGGTGCTCAACCTGCTGACGACCGCAGAAGCCTGCGGCGCCGACGTCATCGCCACCGAATGCCCGACCTGCCACACCGGTCTCGAGATGCACCAGAAGCGCGCGGAGACGGTGTTCGGTAAGAAGACCACGGTGAAGATCCTCTACTTCACTCAGTTGCTCGGCATGGCGCTCGGTCTCTCGGCGCGCAAGGTCGGCGTCCATGAGAACCTGTCGGATTCCCGTGGCCTTCTGCTTGAGCGGGGGCTCCAGTGATGGCGACCGCTGTGCCTGCCCGTGAAACGCCCCTTGACCGCCTCGATGCGATCGTCGAGCTGTCCGACTCTGCGCTGACCGCCTCGGCGCCGGCGGTCGCTGATGAGTTGCTGGCGATCGGCGAGGAGACTCTCGAGCGCTGGCTGGTGGCGCACGGCAGGACACCGACTGACGCGACCGTGGAGGGCTTCCGCCTGCTTGCGCTGCATCGCAGCGCGGCCCGTGGCGATCCGAGTTTCAACGCCTGCCGCGAGACCTGCCGCGAGCTGGTCTATGCCCGCAACTGCATCCATGCCACGCGAACGAGCCACGACGCTGCCCGGCGCCTTCGCCTCGCCGCGATGGTGGCACGGCATCTGATCCTGTTCATCGACGGCAAGCTAGAAGTCGCCGGCCTTGGCGAGTTCTGCTGCTCGTCACGCCCGCTGCGACTGCATGAGCCAGTCGCGGCCGGCGGTCACTGAAACCGGAGTCACGATCCATGGCTGTTGTTCGCGGCTGCAACCTCCCCGATGATCTCCTCTACGACATCGACAACAACATCTGGTACCGCGACAACGGCGACGGCACAGTCACCTTGGGCATGACGACCGTGGCGGCGGCGATGGCCGGACCGCTGGTCGCCTTTACACCCAAGAAGGCCGGTCGTTCGCTCGACGAAGGAAAGTCGTGCGCGACGGTCGAGTCCGGCAAATGGGTTGGCCCGGCCAAGATCGCCTTTCCCGCCGAAGTGCTCGAGATTAACGAGGTGTTGTCGGGCGACCCGAAGCTCGCCAACTCCGACCCGTACGGCGAAGGCTGGATGGTCAAGGTCAAGCCGGTCGATTGGCCGGCGGCCAAGGCCAAGCTGACGCCGGGCACCGAAGTTGCCGAGCCGTATGAAGCCAAGATGATTGCCGATGAGTTCGTGGGCTGCGCGCCCGCCGCTTGAGAAGAGACGAACGCCACACGCAAAGGGAAATATCATGGCCAACGATGTCGCAAGCAACACCAAGAAACTATCGATGATCGTCACGAAAGGCTCGCTCGACTGGGCCTACCCGCCGTTCATTCTGGCGACGACGGCGGCGGCAATGGGCCTCGAAGTGTCGATGTTCTTCACGTTCTACGGTTTGACGCTGCTGAAGAAGAAACTCGACCTCAATGTCACGACGCTGGGCAATCCGGCGATGGCGATGCCGATGTTCGGTATGCACATCGGTATGCCCAATCTTGTCTCGGCGATTCCCGGCGTCGATGCCGCCGCCAGCGCGATGATGAAGAGTCTGATCAAGAAGAAAGGCATCGCCTCGATCCCCGAGCTCCGAGACATCGCGCTCGAATCCGACGTCGAGATGGTCGCCTGTCAGATGACCATGGACATGTTCGAGTACACCATGGACGACATGATCGAAGGTCCGATTCTTGGCGGCGCTGCCACGTTCATCGAGACGGCGACCAAGAGCGACATTAACCTGTTCATCTGACCGACGAACAACATTTCCAGCGAGGAAGCAGATGGCTGATCAGCTGCTCGACGTGAAAGGACTGAACTGCCCGTTGCCAATCCTTCGCGCCAAGAAGGCGCTGAAGGACGTGCCAATGGGGGGGACATTGGAGGTGCTCGCCACCGACCCTGGTTCCGTCAAGGATTTCGAAGCGTTCTGCCGGACCACCGGCAACGAGCTCCTGGAATCGAAGTCGGACGACAAGATCTTCTCGTTCCTGATCAAGCGCATGGCGTGAGCGCCGCATAGCCACGGAACGGCTGACGACAGGCGGGACGGGGAGGGACCTCCCCACCCTTTGCTGCGGGCGTTCCCGCGAGATTTCGCCTCAAACGCGACAGAGGCGCACCGCGGAGGACAACCCAACCAGGTTTTCAAGATCGGTACCTGCGCGGCACACCGAAGAGGCTCAGTCCCGCTCGCAGTTACCCGAGCCAAGATCGCTCGGCATCATGTTGATTCTTGGTCAGTTGACGAGCCCGGCTCTATGCTCAGGCGGCGGCACGATGGTGATTGGCCGGTTGATGCCCTCAGCCTTTTCAGGCGCCGGTCCGATGTCCGGTGTGAAAACGCCTTTTTCGTGCCCCGGCGACAGGGTGGCGACGCAAATACCGCAGCTAAGGGGCGGCCCCGAAAACCGGCCGCACAACTAGTTGATATTGTCGATGAGGAACTGGTCGGAGCGACTGGATTCGAACCAGCGACCCCTTGACCCCCAGTCAAGTGCGCTACCAGACTGCGCCACGCTCCGACCGGGCGAACTATAGGTGCCGGACTGGCACCGCGCAACGCGCTCCCGTGTCAGCACAATCGTGATCGGTGCCGGCGATGCGCTAGAAAAGACGCTCGCCTGCCGACGTCCGTCGGTCAGTGCTGTGCGGGAACAGATGTCTCCAAGAGCATACCGCTGATCTGCGCTGAAGCACTGGCCGCCCCGTATGCGTAGGACATCGGGATCGATGGACCCGGTGGTCTTGAGAGCCGCCCGGTCGGGCTGACGTCCGAAAGCAGGATTCGGCACTGCCTCGCGAGATCCCCAGGCCGGGCAGTATCTCTGCTGGTAAGACAACCTTAGTTTTCGTTAACGAAAAGTATACGGAGGCGCCAGGCTCGTTAACCATGTGATTACCATAAGGGCTGAACATTTCGCACTGCGGAAAACGCTGAGTCTCGACATGAGCAACCGGCCAAGGGCTACGTCATACGTCGAGGTTGATGTCGTGACGCTCCTATCAGGTTTGATAAGGAAGCTTAGGTTTCTTATTGTTTTCATTTGCATTGTCGCTGCTGTCACCTTTTTTGCCCTTGATCGCATCGAGCCGATCTATCAATCGCACGCGACGATCTTGGTGCAGGTTGGGGAATCGGCCGCGACGCTCACGGCCGGGTCGGACGGCGGGCGGACCGATGCGATTCTCGATCAAGAGGCAATCGCCAGCCACGTTCAGTTCATCCAGTCGGGTGACCTGGCGAAGAGGGTCAGCCGCAACTTGCACCTCGCCAGCCGCGCGGAATTCAACCCGGCGTTGGCCCAGCCGTCGATGGTAGACACGTGGCTCGCGCGATCTGGTCTCGCCAACGATGAGGACGACACGACCGTCGAAGAACGCGTCCTGAAAGCGTACTACGCGAAGCTCGCCACGCACGCCCTCGGGAAATCGGGGGTGATAGGCATCGATTTCTGGTCCACCGATCCGGAGCTTGCCGCCAATGCCGCCAATGCGATCGCGGAAGGATATGTCGCCATCCAGCGCACGGCGAAGCGCGAGACCGCGACAGATGTGCGCATCATCTCGCGGGCGGCGCCCTCGAGTAAACCGGCCTTCCCAAAGAAGGTGCAGATGACGGCGATGACGACGGTGGCGGCGCTAATCCTGGGGATTGCGATCATCCTGCTCCGCGAACTGACGAGCGGTTGGCCGGTCCGCCGGGTTGGCTTTCATAGAGCGTCGCCAACGGTTTCCGGGATCGTCCCGGTCGATCATCAGGCGCGCTCGATGGATGACCGCAGCGCGCGCCGCATAATGCCGTGTGAACCGACGCTGGTGCCGGCGCTCGTCGACCGGGTCGAGGAGTCGGTAGCGGCGATCGCCGGTGAAATCGATGACGGCGACGCGAAGCGCATTCTGGTGACGCTGGCCGAGGGCTGCGAGGAGAATGGCCGACCGCTCGCGGCGGTGGCGCTGGCGCGCGTGCTGGCCCGCACCGAGGCGCGGGTCGTGGTGGTCGATCTTCGCAGCGACGACGCCAATACAATCTCGATGGGCGAGGCGGGTGGCGATCTGCCGGGGTTCACCCAGCTCCTGGATGGCAAGGCGTCGTTCGCGCAGGTGATCTTCCGCGACCGCGGATCGCGCGTGCACTTCATCCCGGCCGGCCGCAGTCCGCCGACCCCGGAGGTGCTCGACGACGAGCGCGTGGAGACGGTTCTGTCCGCGCTGACGCTGACCTATGACTACGTCATCCTCGATGTTCCCGACGACATGATCGCCGTTGCCGGGCCGGGCTCGGACGTGGCCGTGGTCGTCAGCCAATACGGTGCCGCCGACCCGCGCACGGAGAGCGCCCTGGACAGGGTTGAGGCGGTGACCGACGCGACAATCCAACTGCTTGTGGTCGACTCGACGAGAGAGGAAGCGGGGGCGGAAGCGCTGGGGGTGCTCGAGCCAGCGTGGGGCAAGGCCACGACCGACGAAGCAGCGTGAGCCTAGTCGGGCGCAAGATCGTCCGGGCGCAACATCCACTTGATTACTACTGCGGCTGGTAAAACCCAGACTAATCCGGTAACCAGGAAGAAAATAGTCTGAACCAGACTAGAGGCGTCAGAAAGCACCCGGCTCGCCGCCGCTGCGATGATCAAGGCATAGAGAGGGACGATCACGACGAGGAGCGTGGTTCCGATGAGTTTTCGCCTTCGCTGGCGCATTGTCCCCGCTCCGAATCGTCTGGCGGTGGCGCCGTTGCCGGCGCATGGGTCGCTCTGTATCGATTGGCCCAGGAGCACGAGCATGGCAAGCGTTGCCGACATGGGCGAGGGCGCCACCGTCCGCGGCTCGGACCGTCGCCGGGCGGTGATCCGCGGCTGGCTCATCGCCGTGGCGGCGCTGATCCTCGCCATGGTGGTCGTTGGCGGCGCGACGCGGCTTACCCATTCCGGCCTGTCGATCACAGAGTGGCAGCCCGTCCACGGCGTCATACCGCCGCTAAGCGACACCGCGTGGCAGGAGGAATTCGCCAAATACCAGGAGACACCCGAATTCCGCGTCCTCAACCCGGACATGACACTGGCTGGCTTCAAGGGCATCTTCTGGTGGGAATGGGTCCATCGCATGCTCGGCCGCGTGATCGGCGTGGTCGTTCTCGTGCCGCTGGTGGTGTTGTGGGCGCGCGGGTGGATCGGTCGGGCGCTCGCGCCGAGGCTCGTCGCAATCTTCCTGCTCGGCGCGCTGCAGGGCGCGGTCGGGTGGTGGATGGTGGCGAGCGGCCTTACCGAACGCACCGACGTCAGCCAATACCGGCTGGCGGTTCACCTGACGCTAGCCTGTGTCATCTTGGCCTACGTTGTGTGGGTCGCAGAGAGCCTGGCGCCGAGGCGCTCCGAACCGACCGCGCCGGGCCTGCGCGTTGGCGCCGCGGCGATCATCGGCCTGACGCTCGTACAAATCTTCCTCGGCGGGCTGGTCGCTGGCCTCGATGCGGGGATGACGTTCAACACGTGGCCGCTGATGGACGGAACGTTGGCCCCTTCCGGGCTCTTCGCGCAGTCGCCGGCGTGGCTCAACGTGTTTGAAAACGTGGCGGCGGTCCAGTTTGACCACAGGCTCGGCGCTTATGTCTTGTTCGCGGCGGCGATCGCGCACGCCTTCCAGGCGCGCGGCTCGACCGCCGCCCGCGGCGCTAACGCGCTGGTGGCGCTGGTGACCGTGCAGGCGGCGGTTGGAATCGCCACGCTCGTGACGGTCGTGCCGCTGGGGCTGGCGCTCCTGCATCAGCTCGGCGCGGTCGTGGTCCTATGGACGGCGGTCGCGCATCTGCGTGCCATGAGCCCGCCGCAGTCCTCGTCCAAAGCCGTGCTCGCTCGAGGCTAAGTCATGATGGAACGCGTCAATAGTGCCGCCGCCATGCTCGCAGCCGCCCGGTTGTCCGGGTTGCCGGTCGAACCGCTGCCGGCGGCTCACCGGCCGCGCGACGAGGAGGAGGCCTATTGGATTCAGGACGCGGTGCACAAGCTAATCGCGCGCAGTCGCTACGGCGAGCGGGCGGGCTACAAGATCGCCTGCACCACCAAGGTCATGCAGAAATACCTCGGTATTCGCAATCCGTGCTCCGGCGGGATTTTCTACGGCACCCTCTACAAGTCTGGCGCGACACTCCGCCACGAGGCCTTCAGGCGGGTCGGGGCGGAGTTCGAAATCGCCGTTAGGATCGGCACCGACGTGAAGTCCGACGACGGCCCGATCGACTTGGAGGGGCTATCGGAGGCCGTCGAAGCCTTCATGCCAGCCATCGAAGTGGTCGACGACCGCTACGTCGACTGGCGCAAGACCGATACGCCAACCTTGATCGCCGATGATTTCTTCGCGGCCGCCTGCGTTCTCGGAGAGGGGGTGCCAGCAGGCGACGTCGGCGATCCGGCGGAGCTGACCGGGATCGCGACGCTCAACGGTGAGGAGGTCGGTCGGGGCAAAGGCAGCGACATCATGGAGCGGCCGTTGGACGCGTTGGTGTGGCTCGCCAATGCACTGATCGCCCGCGGCCAATCGCTAAGGGCAGGCGAGGTGGTGCTTCTCGGCAGCCTGACCGAGCCGCAGTGGCTCGATTTCGGCGACGTCGCCGCGTTCGAGGTTTCGACGCTCGGCCGGGTCGAACTCACGGTCAAGTAGACGCCGGCGTTCAGCGTCAGGCGGCTAGGTCAGGCCCGTCGCTTCGTCTAGCCCGAGCATCAGGTTGAGATTCTGCACCGCCTGGCCCGAGGCGCCCTTGCCGAGGTTGTCGAGCTGGGCGAGCAGCACCGCCTGTTCCTCGTCTGGATTGCCGAAGACGCTGAGACGCATACGGTTGGTGCCATTCAGGCCCTCCGGCTCCGGGTTGGCTGGATTCAGCGACGAGGACCGGCCAATGGCGAGCGACTCCTCCAGCGGCATCACCTCGACGAACCGCTCGCCCGCGTAGTGCTCGGCAAGAGTGGCGTGCAGCGACGCGAACGTCGGCCGGTCGGCGATCGCCCACAGCTGGAGCGGCACCGAAACCAGCATCCCCTGCGCGAACCGCCCGACGCTCGGCACCAGCAACGGGCGATGGTCGAGGCGCGAATACGCCTGCACCTCGGGAATATGCTTCTGCACTATGCCCAGCGCATAGAGGCGGAAGTTGTCCCCCGTCGCGTGCTCGGCGTTCGGGTCCTCGAAGGCGGCGATCAGCGACTTGCCGCCGCCGGAATACCCGGACACTGCGTTGATGGTGACCGGCCAGTCGGCCGGCAGCAGCCCGGTCGCGACGAGCGGCCTCAGAAGTGCAATCGCGCCAATGGCATAGCAACCGGGATTGGACACTCGCATGGCGTCGGCGATCGCGGCCCGCTGGCCGGCGGCCATTTCAGGGAAACCGTATGCCCAGCCCTCAGTGGTCCGGTGCGCGGTTGAGGCGTCGATCACGCGGGTCGTGTTGCTGCGGATTAGGCCGACGGCCTCACGCGCCCCATCGTCCGGCAGACAGAGGACGACGGCGTCGACCGAGTTCAGAAGCTCGGTGCGTGCCACGGCGTCCTTGCGTCGCTCGGGGTCGATGGACACGACGCTGAGATCGGTGCGGCCTTGCAGCCGCTGCCGGATTTGCAATCCGGTCGTGCCCCACTCGCCGTCGATGAAGACGGTCGCAACCACGGCAATTCACCTCCGTTGGGCCACCAATCAGTCGCGCCGCCGCTCGGCCAGGAGGCCGAGATAGAACATGGCCACCGTCGCCCCGGCAAGCGCGGTGACGTCGGCGTGGTCGTAGGGGGGCGAAACCTCGACGATGTCTCCCCCGACGAAATCGACGCTGTCGAGGGCGCGCAGGATCGAGAGCGCCTCGCGGCTCGACAATCCACCGGCAACCGGGGTGCCGGTTCCCGGCGCGAAAGCGGGGTCGAGGCAGTCGATGTCGAAGCTCAGGTAGGCGTTGGCGCTGCCGACCCGCTCCTTGATCAGCCTCGCGACGGCGTCGGTACCGCTGGCGTCGACGTCACGCGCGCTGAGGACGGCGATGCCGCAGTCGTCGGGTGCTTGGGTGCGGACGCCGATCTGGATCGAGCGCGCCGGGTCGATGACGTTCTCGTGGACTGCGCGGGCGATGATGCTGCCGTGCGAGATGCGCTGGCGGTCGTCCGGCCAAGTATCTTGATGGGCGTCGAACTGAACGAGCGCCAGCTTGCCGTGCCGGCCGGTGTGGGCCCTGAGCAGCGGGTAGGTGACGAAATGATCGCCGCCGAGGGACAGGAGTTGAACGTCCTGGCCGATGATCTCGGTCGCTTGCCGCTCGATCTCCAGCGCCGCGTCCATGGGCTTGCCGAAGTCGAAAGCGCAATCGCCGTAGTCGACCACGGCGAGGGTCTCGAACGGGTCGAAGCCAAAGGGGTGCTGCGGGTCGCCGTCGAGGATCGCCGAGGCGCGGCGGATCGCCTGCGGCCCGAAACGGGCGCCCGGCCGGTTGGTGGTGGCGGCGTCGAACGGGATGCCCCACACGACCACGTCGACGCCGGCGAGCTCACGCGTGTAGCGCCGGCGCATGAACGAGAGGGCGCCGCCATAGGTCGGCTCGATCGCACCGCGTTTCAACGGGCCGAGAAAGGCATTGTCGGTGGGTGGGCGGTCTTCGGAGTCGGTCATGGCTGGTCGCATCGTATGTCAGGCGGGTGTCGACGAAAAAGGGCGGGCCGACCGGCCCGCCCCGTGGGAATGTCGGGCGTGAGCGCCGGTCAGCGCTTGGAGAACTGGAACGAGCGGCGGGCCTTGCGGCGGCCGTACTTCTTGCGTTCGACGACGCGGGAGTCGCGGGTGAGGAAGCCCCCCTTCTTGAGTATGGCGCGCAACTCCGGCTCGTAGTGGGTCAGTGCCCGTGAGATGCCGTGGCGTAGGGCCCCGGCCTGGCCAGAAAGGCCGCCGCCGGAGACGGTGGCGCGAACGTCGAACTGACCGGTACGTCCTGCAGCGACCACCGGCTGCTCGACGATCATCTGTAGCACCGGCCGGGCGAAGTACTCGGTGAAGTCCTTGTCGTTGACCAGGATGCGTCCGGCGCCGCGGGTGAGCCACACGCGGGCGACGGCGTCCTTGCGCTTACCGGTGGCGTAGGCGCGGCCCCGGTCGTCGAGCTTCTGGACGTGGACCGGCGCCGCCGGCGGCTCGGGCGCGAGCTCCTGGAGCGACTGCAGGTCGGCCATCTTAAGCGCTCCTCTTATTCTTGCGGTTCTCGCCCCCGACATCGATCGGCTCGGGCTGCTGGGCCGCGTGTGGGTGGTCGGCGCCGGCGTAGACGCGCAGGTTCTTGAGTTGTTTGCGGGCGAGGGGCCCGTCCGGCATCATCCGCTGGACGGCCTTCTCCACGACGCGCTCGGGGAACTTGCCCTCGAGGATCTGGCGGGCCGTGCGCTGCTTGATGCCGCCGATATGGCCGGTGTGCCAGTGGTAGACCTTGTCCACGTACTTGCGTCCGGTGAAGACCACCTTGTCGGCGTTGACGACGATGACATTGTCGCCGCAATCGACGTGCGGGGTGTAGGTCGGCCGGTGCTTGCCGCGCAGGCGCTTGGCGACGATCGCGGCGAGGCGCCCGACGACCAGGCCGTCGGCGTCGATCAGTATCCACTTCTTGTCGACGTCGGCCGGCTTGAGGTTGAAGGTAGCCATGGTGGTTCTTGCTTGCTCAGCTGCGGCGGGCAGCGGCTATGTAGCCAGCAGTCGGCGCAGCGTCAAGAGCGTCCTCGCCGATTTGCCAACGGTATCAGCTAACTAGACGGTGGTATCATGGTACCGCCACTATTCTTCCCGCGGCCGTCTTGGACGTGTGAAACGTGGGCGTTCGGCTTGCCTGGCAGGGCCTCGTCGATCATGGTGCGGGTGGCGAAGCTCGCGCGCCGTCTGGCGCTGGTGAGGGAGGGGAAAGACTTGGCAAGACCATTCAAAACCACTGCCGCCGCGATCGTCGTGGCGCTGACATCCGTTTTTGGGAGCCAAGCCGCTGCGCAGGCGCCGACCGTGGAGCAGGTTGCGCTCACGCCCGAGATCGTCGAGGCCTTCATCGCCAGCTATCCGGACGTCCGCCAGACCGCGGACGGGCTGTCGGCGCAATACGGCGTCGACGTCGGTGACGGTGACGACCCCTCAACGGCCTGGCAGGCATGGCTCGCCGTCACCGGCGCCCAGAACGCCCTCAACGCCGTCTGCCAAAATTACGGGTTCACGGGCTTCCAGCAGTGGCTGCAGGTGATGGTCAGCGTCGCCACGGCGTATGCGTTCGCCACCGGCGGCGGTGACGTTCCGGGGGAGATGGCGGCGGCAATACAGCAGATCCAGGACGATCCGAACATGACCGAGGCGCAGAAGCAGATGATGATGGAGCAGATGCAGGCGTCGATGGCGATGATGGGCGCCATCATGCCGCCGCAACAGAACATCGACGCGGTCACTCCCTACGTCGACCAACTGGCGGTGCTGTTCGACGACGCCTGATCCCCAGAGACGCGAATGGCCGGGCATTGCCCGGCCATCGCAGAAACGTCAGTGCACAGCAACCCAGTCACCACTTGAACGCAATGCCTGCCATCAATGTGTGGCTCTTGACCGACACTGACGTGCCGCCGACCGGCGCGGCACCGCTCAACGTGAACGTGCCGTAGTCCTGGTAAGCGTAGTCGAGGCGTGCCGTGATATTGTCGCGCAACGCGGCCTCCACGCCGGCGCCGACGGTCCATCCCCATGGGGAAGCGGTGCCCGTTCCAACCCCGCTTACCGTGGCGGTGTAGCCCATTCCCGCCGCGCCGGCGGTGCCATAGATCAGGAAAC
>Ga0315553_10001731_pt1 | contig 17908 bp, 12 predicted proteins | sample SalMarSW160140MG_FD_203099 | JGI IMG/M metagenome (GOLD analysis project Ga0315553, IMG submission 203099) | Salt marsh sediment microbial communities from the Plum Island Ecosystem LTER, Massachusetts, United States - Salt Marsh Sediment SW1601-40 ... | reverse complement strand
CATTGAACTCTGGTTGAAGAGAACCAACGAATTAAAAGAAGATTCGAGTTCTGAGATTCCACTCTCTATGGAAAATCTCCTTGGATTTCGAAAGATTCTGCGTGATAGTCAAAAACTTCACAAATCAACTCGAGGATTTCACGGAGCTTTGCTAGTTAATCTTGCAAACAAAAACTGGTTTATGTGCGAGGACATTGGTAGGCTTAATGCGGTTGACAAAGTTATCGGATTTGGATCCGAGATGAATTATAATTTTGTAGAATGTCTACTCCTGGTATCTGGACGGCTTATCTCCAACATTGTATCCAAAGGAAGCAAAACAGGAATAGCTGCAATGGCGTCAATGACTGTTGCTACCGATGAAGGAATTCGTATTGCTCAGCAATCCAATATGACCTTGATTGGAGCACTCTCAGATGCGGGATTCTGGCTGTACAATGAAGGAAGGGTTAAGATATCTCCATGAAGAATGATGAATAAGTAGATCAGAAGATAGATTCAATAGTTAAATCATATTTCTTGATAAGATTTGTGAAAACTCGATAGAGTTCAGGATTAGGTTCTTTTTGAATGACCTCATTCAATATTTTGTTAACAAACTCTTTAGCCCTTGTTAGGGTTGATTTTGATCCCTCCTTTATCCACTGCCCTATTGTCAATCTATCAATTATAGGTGAAGGCATAAAATGCTCACTTCGCAGATATTGGGAAGTATGTTTCTGCTTTAGAAAGTCGCCACCATGACCAACTTGCTGGATCAAAGCAATCTCTGAATCAATATCTTCGGAACTAGATTCTTTGATGAATCGATATGCAGAACCACAGAGTTCATTGTCAATAACTAGTTTTTCTAGTGATTGACAGTTAATGTATGCCAGTACTCCAGGTCCAGATACAATATTGATTCCTACTAAAGCAGCTAGAACTAGACCTATTCCAGATTCATAACCTGCTTGACTATCCTCAGTCTTTGAATCACTGAGTCCAATATAGGCGTGTGTGGGTAGGTTGTACATCTTACCAATTTCAGCAGATGAACATGAGGCTATCATAGCCTCACTTGAAGCAAAACGAGGAGTTGTATATCTCATATCCATTGGAGCGATTGCACCACCGTATATGACTGGAATACCAGGATTGACCAATTGAGCTAATACTACTCCACTCAATATCTCAGCATTTGTTTGTATCAATGTTCCACGGATCGTAATTGGACTTGTAGCCCCCATGAGGGGTGCCGGTACAATTTCAACAGGTAGACCAAGTTTGGCGCAGTCAATCAAGTTTTGAGCTGCTACTTCTGACCAGGTCAAAGGTGACGTTGGACAACAATCAAAGATAGCTGATGGGTTTGATCTGAGTTCATCAGCTCCACGGATAGCCACCAGTAGGTCCCACATTTCGTTTATTCCATCTTTCCTAAATGCCCCGGTTATTACTGGTTTCGTTGAATGATTCAATACTAAGTACAAACGCGTGAAGTCTTTTACTACTTCAGGGATATCTGAAGGTATCAATGCTGTACTCTGCGCGTTGATGTATTCTAATTTCTCAACAATTTGAATAATCTCGATTAAATCATCAACAGTACCTTTTCTAATTTCACTGTTTTTTCGGTCTTTCATAAAGGATACAGATGACCCCGGATTGTATATGACATTATCATCACCTACTATCCAACTGCGTTTTTCATCTTGTGAATGTAATTCAAATGAAGAAGGTGATTTCTTTAGACTCTCTTCAATTAAATGGGGAGGAATCTTACAAAGGTTTGATTCTATCTCGCATCCAGCTTTCCCTAGGATTTGAATAGATTCCGCATTCTTGATTCTAATCCCAGTATTCTCCAAAATATTAAGTGATCCATCATGAATCGATTTCTTTTCAGTCGAGGAGAGAAATTGAATACGAGTCATAGGTAATATATCACCTAATAGTCAACATGCGGTTTACCAAAATAAGTTATGGATTAAGAGAATTCAAAATATTGTGTACGAACCACAAGAATCAACATGAAAAAGAAATGTCTATATAAAAACAGGTTGACTGGTACCTGAGCTTAGGAGTAAATTTGAGACCTAGATTGCGATTACTGAAGGTGCTAATTGTCTTTTCAATTATTTTCGCTGGTTTCTCTTTAGTAGTAGCACCCAGAATTGGTTTCACAAAAACGGAATACATTATCGAACAAGATTGGGGAATAGATTCCTCTTTCAGCCAAGATATGATCCTTCAAGCAAATCATTCGTACAAGATTCAGATAACATATCATGATTCTGATGACTACGTAGCAGAAGTAGAGGGAACTGTACTTATTTATGTAAACTCAGAGTTGATGAACGTATTGAGCTTCTCAAATATTGATCAAAAAGATATAGATGAAAACTCGATTTCTGTTAGTGATACTGAATTAATTTGGTTGTATCCTGACTATAATGGTGAATTACTTATTACAGGTCAGATGATAAAGGGGGATAATTGGTCAAGTATCATTTACAAGGACTTACCAGAGGATTTAGATAACCAAGAACTACTTTGGGCCATTTCAACAGCTATCGGAATTATCCTTGTAACAATCTTCGTTTTTGCATACTTACACTTTTCCCCAAAACATAACGAAGGATTGGTAATTGAATGCAAGGAACAAGATGAGGAAGGATTAGCTAATGAAAACTTGCTAGCTACAAATTACGATTGAATCAACCTGTTTCAGTCAATGGTTGCATAAATTATTATTGAATTATAGTTATGATTTGAGGAGAGATGAAGGTATATGGGAATTGTGAAAACAAAAGAAGAACTTGCAATGCGAGCCAAGAAATTTACAGAGGGTTATACTCTCAGTGAAGTTACAATGGTAAATCTCATGTTTTCCACAACTATGGAAGCGATCGAGAATGTGTTACCACCACCTCTCGAACTACCTTCTGCACCTTTAGGAAGTGTCTATGTTGCTGAATTTCATAAATCGAGTTTCTGTCCACCGTACAATGAGGCAGCTATCTTTGTATCATGTGAGTATAAGGGGATATCAGGAAGTTATTGTCTATCAATGCCAGTTACAAATGACATTGCAATGATTGGAGGGAGAGAGATCTATGGATATCCAAAGAAAATTGCTGAGCAAATTGAAGTGACTCGTAATGGCGACAGAGTCACTGGTATGTGTGTGCGAAGAGGGGTGCCGATTATTGAAATTGATGCAACAATCACGGAACCATTTGAAGATGAAATTGGTTCATCGCCTCATTTTCTTTTGAAAACGTTCGCTAATGAAAAGGGATTAGGACCCGATATCAATCCAAGAATTGTAAAACAATTGAATCATGTAAAATGGGGGACCAAGGAAGTCGGAAAAGCAACACTCTCGTTTGGTAAATCTACGCATGATCCATTTCATGAGATTCCGATTGAACAGGTATTAATGGCACTATACACCGAAGGAACGGAGATACAAATGCCACCAGGAGAGATTCTTGTCGAAGTAAATCCCAAAGATATAGAGCCATATATTTGGATCAAGTATGATTGGGACATCTAGCAAGTATCCTTGATATTGGATGGAAGATCTCTACAGCTATTGAATTTATGAATTGAATGACTGATTTGTTCCATTTCAACTAAGAACTCAATTCTTGATATTAAATTAATAATTTCATGTGCAGATTTACTCACATCAATCATGAAAGCGATATCATCAGCTCTGCTAGTCAATGCAGCTTTTATTGAATCATTTTCAAGAATTTTTTCAAGAGGCTTTATTCGTCCAATATTCCAAGGAGTTGGATTATTTTCAATAACAAATACTAAACCTGAGATTATAGATTCGTGGTCTAAAATAAATTCCAAATTATTCAATTGCTCGATAACATTCCAAGGGTCAAATCTCGTACGTATTTCATGGACAAGATCAGCAACACGTTCCGTGATAGTGGTTTGAAGATAGCCGTTTTTGCGAAGATATTCAACAGATCCAATATCTTTGAGTGACCACCAATACTCCCGATTACTTCGAATTATCTGAGCATATCTTTCAACTGAGTTTTGCAGTGCTACCTGTAAATCAGAATTATTCTTGAGAGAAGGATATTCAAGAAATCCAGCTAATTGGTAGAGGGGCGTTTCGTTATCGATAAGCTCAATTATATCAGGTATGCTCAACTCTATTGAATTTTGGACAATTTCCGAATTATAAAACTCAGGATGTGTTTTCAGAGCATCAAAAATCATCCAAGATTGATCACCCAAACCTATCGAATTAAAAATTGCACTTTGAATCGCCTTGTTTTCTGTGATATGACTGTGCATGATTATATTCTTAATTGGAATCCAAGGTGCTGGTCCTTCCTTTATCTCTTTGATGATATCGGATAACCGATTACCCAATTCTGATTGAATGAAATTATTTTTCATTAGCACAGGGCTAGCTGTAACTGCATCCACAAAATAAGATGGAATTTGAGTATTCCTTATTGCATCTATAATAGCATCCGTGATTGAGGGATCTACCATTAAATTGGAATACCCAGCAAATACTTTGATCGTACTGAAATCTTGATAGTTTCTAATATAATCTGCAAATTCAGAACGAATATTTGGGTCATCATAGATTATTGATACTGACGATCCTCTACGCATGATATCAATAATAACCATGATACCATCATCAAAATGTACACGTCTTATAATATCAGGAATCTTATCTTTGATTGTGAGGCTTATCACAGGGTGATTCATAATCGATGGTATCTCATAGAGATAGCCTAAGACATACTCATCATCCCTAAGACCTTCAGCAATATAGTCAATCTGCTCATCAATAGCCTGTTGAATGAGTTTGTTCTCTAGTAATTCCCGACTGTATCGGATTGAGTAGAGAACATCCCATGGAGATTTATGTTTGCGGATTAATGTTGCGACAGCTCTTTGAATCTGAGGATTACTCATGAGTTTCCTGATATCAGAAATATCGAATATTATGGAGGCTGATGTTTCGAAAGTTTCTAATGATTCCACTATTGACTCAACTATTAATGGATGCTCAATAATGGGGGGATAATTCCTAATCGCATAGATTACGAATGGTGCTTTTTCTGGGTTCTGTATTTGTTTAATAATATCATCTAGCCGATTTTCAATAGCACTCCAAACTGGTTTACTTTCATAAATAGCTCGTGACGTGAATGCTTCTTGTATTATTAAATGACAGTTTTCGTTCTTTTCAATAGCAGTAGTAATCACTTCGGCTAGGTCGTGATTACCAATTAGAGATTCGTCTTCAATAATTGGCCTAATTAGTGGTGATCCATTCACATTATATACCACGGTATCAACAACAGCGGTTTGGATGGCTTCTATTGAAGTGAGACCTGGTACCTTTTGTAGTTCATAAAAGACATTCCAAGGAATTTCTGAATCGCGTATGGCTTTCGCTGAAGCCAGGATAATTCTATCATCACTGAAGATCCATGGTATGCAACATAGACCGTAGAGAATTACACTTGGAAATCTCGAGGACTCAATCGATTCTTTGATGAACTCTATTCGGGGAATAATTAGTAACTTTGCTTCTTCTTGAACTTTAGCATCATCAGCTTCCTGAATATAGTAGAACCCATGCCATGGTTCACTTGAAGTTTTGATTGCTTCTAGAATTGAATCAATCCCTTCAGATGAAAGCCTTTGAAATCGCTCTCTTTCAGAATCATAATTCGCCAAACTTTTGCCCTCCTTTAGAACCTTGATTTCAAAGGGCTTGAATTCAGTGGTAAAGATTAACGAGAGCTTGCTCAGTGGTTTATATATTTGGTTGCAATAAGGTTCTTGATATACATCAACAATGATAGTAGTGAATGCAACTCTCGCCCTTAAGGAAAAATGAATTCATTTCATTTTTACCTTTTCATAAAATAGAATCAAAATATGGATACATGAAACCCTTGATTTTACTAGCTGTATGAAAGAAGTCAGGAGGGGAGGACCCCTCCATCACGCCTTATTTCGTCACACTCTCTCTTTCAAATATTATTTCAGAAGGTGTTATTTAGTTCTGGACAACTACTGATTGACAAATTGTACAATTTGGGAGGAAAGTATCAATTTTGTTGCACACTACAACAACAATATGGATTCATTCTGGTACATGCTTGTATTGATTAAATTGCTATCTCATTCCAGAGAGTAATTCTTCCAGTCTTACCCGACCAAGGCTACGACTAGCATGACATGGATATAATATCATTGGCTCTGCTGATATTGTGAAAGAGGCGTTCTTAGCATCTAGCGTGATTCGTTCTACATCCTTCAGATTTGAACATGTAAAAAAGTTCAGTAGGGTTGGTTCACTAACAATTAGGAAGGAATTCCAATATTCATGACTGTGGCGTTTTTGTATCCACTTAACAATATCTTTGGGTTTAAAAGAGGATTCATTAAATTTGAGCTTAAGTATGAAATTAGTATTACCTCGCGCACTGAAATTGAATTTTATGGTGAAATGAACGGCACCAGATGTCTGTAATTCGTCTAGTAGTACCCTAATACGTTTAGAACTCATTCCAGTTTTCGCGGAAATTGCTGAAATTGGAATCCTTGCATCATCCAGCAGTGATTGAAGTAATCGCAGTTGACCATTTGTCAATTGTATTGCTTCACCAGAACTCTGAAACCAGCTTCTTGAAGACAGAATCTGATTCGTTACAGGTAGCATCGGTTGAAGTTCTGCACTTGTAACCTCTTTCTGGCTTCGTAAGAACTTTCCAATTTCATAAGATCCGTACTGACTGTCAACGTGGCAGTAGATCAAGTATTTTTCATTTCTTAACCAAGCTGTAACAAAGGTCATTGGATGCTTGTTGATTCTTTCAATAAATTTCCTGACATCTTCGTTTCCAGTTGTGGTGAGTTCAACAGACATCCATTCACAATTAACCATTTTACGACTTAGTTCGATTGAAAATCGCTCGATTACTCCCAATTTCACTAGCTTATCCACTCTGCGTTTAATAGCTGATCGTGTAAGCCCAAGATTATCTGCTATTGTTTGAAAAGTAAGACGACAGTTACCATCCAGCTCGATCAATATCTGCTTATCAATCGCATCCAATTCGAACACTATTCCCTTGTTGAGAATAATATTGCTATCCTAGATGTAAGTATTCTCTTTTTTGCCGGCGCTGTACAATTAGCTCCGAAGGACTATCTTCACACACTTCAAGGAGAAATGTGGTCAATAATAAAAATCAGAAATCACATAACATTCACAAAAGGACGAGAATCAATTCCAACTGTTCTCGTAATTGGGATAGCTTCACACGTCTATCTCTAGATAACTTTCATGTTAAACACTGCGCTGGTCATTTGCTTTAAGTAGTAAATTGAAGGAATTAATGTTGAATACTGATAGAACTCGGTGACATTGGTTTGATACGTATGTGGTCAAGAATAAATCCAAGCAAATATCAACGATCATTACTCCTTATACTATTTCTATTATCACCAAGTGTTCTACCAATCATTACTGTTCAAGCCGAGAGAATACCAGAACCAAGACCAGATGCACCAACGTGGCTAGAACCACCTCAAAACCAGACGATTGAATATGGTACAAGGTTTAGGTATAAGGTCAATATAACACAACCCGATGGAGCCTATTGGTGGTTTGTCAGTGATACAGAAAATTTCAGAATTGCTGGAGGTTTTTTTTCCGCTCTAATTCAAGACAATCAACTCCTTGCAGTAGGTAAATATTTCCTTGGAATTAAGGTGTGGGATGTCCATTACAATAGTCTTGAAAGCTGGATTATCATCACAGTCATAGATTCAGTTCCACCTACAATCACTACCTCAGGAAGTATTAATTTCACTAGAGGCGCACGTGACCAGGTATTGTCTTGGACAATTTATGACTTGAATCCATCAAATTACATCGTAACAAGAAATGGAGTGCAATTTGAAGGAGGTGAGTGGACGGAAAACGAAAAGATTGTTGAAATTCTTCTGGATTATATCCCTCCTGGATCTCACTATTTTGTACTAACTGCGACTGATATCGGAGGTAATTCAGTTTCGAGTGTTGTCAAAGTAAAAGTCTTTGATAATGAAACAGCGGATCAACAGCCGCACAACCCCTCAGCATTTGCTGGTGGAAATGTGTTTGGTAACTTCGGAAGATATGCACCCCCAAGAATAGCATTGCCGTTCATGGAGCTTTTTGCAGCTACAGTATTGATGGGACTTGCATTTCTTGTTGCAGTTGCCGTTATTTCTGACAAAGAGAAAGGATTCGGTTTTGATTAGCAGTAATCAATCAGCTAGCATCTGTCCATTCTATTGGTTCTAGGTCCTTTCTCCGAAGGCGTTCTTGTCTTCGTTCCTTTGCGTTGCGGAAGCGTGTTTCTTCATCTATTGTTTCTAATTGCAGTCGCGGTACTTCTTTCGGTGTTCCATTTTTGTCCATGGCTACATAAGTCAAAAATGCTCGACATGTTTTTCGTATTTCACCAGTAATAGGATTCTCTGACCTGACACGTACTTCAATTTCCATAGAGGTTCGTCCAACATAGTTTACGAATGCCTCTAGCATGACAATATCTCTCTGATGAATGGGACTAAGAAAATTAAGGGAATCAATTGACGCAGTCACAATGTCACTTCTTGAATGACGTTTTGCCACAATCCCACCAAGAGTATCAATCCAATCAAGTAATCGACCTCCATACAGAGTTCCATTGTTGTTCACATCATTAGGAAATACAGTTTGTATCATCTGAGTTATGGAGTCTTGCACTCGCTTCGAATTCATCCTATTCACCTTTACACGTTGAAATGATGTCCTGATTTTAGTTTTGCCAATACGGTCTTAGAGTTAGGCTTATCACTGATTTGAAAAACTAGATTTCAAGTGATATAGAATGCGTATCAAAGCTGTACTTCGTGATAGTGAAATCCTAAAAATGGATTCGGGTTCCCAACAAAGAATTGATGCTACCACGGCGAAGAATTTAGAACGCTTTGTTGGCTGGAGCAGTCTGCTGAAGGTTATGGGGCTGAAATTCGAAGAACGCACAAAAATGCTTGATGCTCTAAAAGATAAAGACTTGAAGATATGGCTTGGAATTGAAGGAAATCAGCATATAATTTTCCTTAGTAAAGATACACTTCCGAATGAATCCGATTATGTTGGTTATCAATGGCAGTAAAAATCATTAATCACTGTTAATACTATAGCGTGATTCAATGGATTTAACAGCTATATTTATTCGCTGCATCAAGTTATCAGGTATAATTGCATTCTGACCATTAAGAATAGATTGAAGCTGTTTCACTTCTCCAAATGAACGTATAATATCGTCTTCTAAGCATTCGATGTCCAATTCGGATAAGGAGTTCACATTTGATTCAATCTTTTGGAAGATTTCAAATTGATGCAAGTGATTTTCAAGAAGCTTGAGTCGAGATTTTGCTGAATAGTTGCTTTCCTCCACCTCCACCTCAAGACGGTCCTCAATCTGTAATAGAAGAAAACGGATTGGATTGTATGCATCAATATCCTCAGGATATGCAGATGCATGTGCAGTAGCAATAGATAGCGATTCCTCTATTCTACCTTCACTCTCTAGGAGTCTGCATAGGTCTTCTGTAATGCAATGACTTGCATCATAGCCTTCGAGGAAAAATCTATAGAGTTCTTCAGCTTCCACTGTTCTCAAGGAATTATCTAGAATGTGACCCAAAGATGATACAGCTCTCTCGAACTTAGGATCTTTTTTAATAACTTCTCTCAATAGTAGTTCAGCTTTGTGATCTTTTTGAAGTTTGGCGTAGATAATTCCGAGTTCAGTCGTTACACGAAGATCCTCTGGAAATTTCTGAGAGAGATCAACTAATAATTCACGGGCTTTTTCAATATCTTCCTCATAAACGGATTTGGCTGCTAGTCTTAATACTTGGTCAATTTCCTCGTTCATTTTCAAAACTACCATGAAATTCGTTTTGTATAATAATTTAAGTATGTAGGGAAATGAACCCGTTTTCTATGATATCCGAGGAATGGAAAAATTACTTCCTTCAATCCAAACATTTCAGCCAGAACATTTTAGCATGCAATGATTTCCATATACGTAAATCCATTCTGTAAGAATTTTCTGTAACATATCCTTTTATGCAAAGATGGGAATTGTATATAATCCGTTGAAAAACAGCAGCGTGAAAGAGGAGGAGAACAGTATTTCGAAAGAAAACGGAAAACGAATTATTGCGATAATTTGCATAGTAATAATTGCTACACCAATACTACTACAAATTAATAGTTTAGTATCAAATGATCTAACAAATGCAGTAGTTGAGGATGATGGCAATTCCCATATTGAAATTCAAGAATATCAAGGCGAAATAGTTAGAGCTGAGAATGGAGGTACATGGATACCCTTTTCTCCCGGAGCAGGAGAGGGAACACCTCAAATTATACTGCCGAAAACTAGTACAACTACGAGCATGCTGATTGATACGTCCTTTAGTGGAGCATACAACATCAGCGTTGAAATCGATGAAACATGGTATAACTATCTGCATATGCCAAATGTTGGAACTCTTGGAGAAGTAGGAATGCCTTCAGTTCCAATTCTTACAAGATATTTCATTGTTCCAGAGAACGTGGATTTGGAAATAGATATCGAATACGCCTTAGGGTCAGTTTTGGATGGTTTCAGATTAGCGCCTTCGCAAGAACCCATTCCCAACCTAAAAGATTACGATCCTCCACCATTTGAACTGCATAACGAAACATACATGACAGATGAGTTCTACCCATCAGAGATCGTGACCGCAGAAGGGCTTTCTGAATCTAGTCCAATGTATATGAGAGGCTATAGATTCATTCCGATAACATTCTATCCATTGCAGTTCAATCCAGTCACTCATCAGATTCGTATATTTTCGAAAATCGAGGTTCGGATAATATACTCAGAAGCAGCACAAATTGAAATGGTGCCATTTAGATTATGTTCATCAGCGTTCTTCAAGATATTTGATGCACTATTTCCAAATTTTGGATCTATTTCTGAAACAGAAGATTGTCCTAGTGGCGCTGAATATCTGATAATTACAAACGATACATTCTACGATGCGGTAGTACCACTAGCAGAATGGAAGACACAGAAGGGAATCAAGGCAACAATTGTGAAGACTTCAGAAATCAATCCCTCAGGACCAACTGCAAACGAAATAAGAGATTATATCATGAATGCATACAACACTTGGACACCCGCTCCGAGTTATGTACTACTTGTGGGAGACGTTGAACATCTACCCACCAATTATGGATTACCTCATCCTTATGACCGACATGGTGGGTTTCATATAGCTACCGATTTGTATTACGGAACTGTTCATGGCAATGATACGTTTCCGGATGTCTTCGTAGGGAGACTACCAGTGGATACATACATCGAATGTGTGAATCTTACATACAAGATCATAAATTACGAGAGAAATCCCGATCCAAATCCTTTCTTCTACAATAGCACAATTGTAGCAGGAGAGTTTCAGGATAATGATGGAGATGGTTTCGAAGATAGGAGATTTATCCTAACTTGTGAAGAAATTCGAGATTTTCTATTGGATGAGGGTAATGGTGTAACCAGAATCTACCATCATGATAATCCTGCTGCTAATAATCCCACTAATTACAATTTGGGCAATTACGGTATTGGAGACCCCCTACCAGCTGATTTGCTATGGAATGGATTTAGATGGAACGGCGATACATCTCACGTTGTTGGTAATATATCTCTTGGATCATTCCTGGTTGTCCATAGAGACCATGGAAGCTCCCAGAATTACTGGAGTCATTTGGGAGGATATTTCCCCTCAACATATGATGGATGGACATCTCCAAGATTCACAACCGCAGACGTGGGTGCATTGACAAATTCTCTCATGTGGCCAGTTGTATTTAATATAGAATGCATGGGAGGTTGGTTTGATGGTGAAACTGACCAGACAGATGACCCAGCGCTTACGAACAACTTCGAATCACTTTGTGAGGAATTACTCGTTGCACCAGCTACAGGAGCGATTGCAACAATTGGGGCTTCAAGAGTTAGTTATAGTGGTGTTAATGACGATTTAGCAGAGGGATTCATCGACGCAATCTGGCCGGACTTCAATGTGGACTTTAATTCAGGAGGGCTCTATAGTTTTGGACAAATAATGACTTATGGAAAAGCATACATGGCAACAAGAGACTTCTGGACAGGAAATACACTAGTAGATGAAACTTTCGAACTTTTCAATCTCTTTGGTGACCCAGAATTGGAGCTCTGGACGGACTATCCTGAAACACTAGATGTGACACACCCAAGTACTATTGGTTCACAGGGACTGCAATCATTTGTTGTAAAGGTGAATGATGCTAGTCTCGCTCCAGTTAACCATGCAAGAGTCTGTCTTTGGAAGGCAAGTGACATATATGAGGTTGAATACACTGATGCACTTGGTTGTGCATATTTTGAAATCACACCAGCATCCTCTGGGGATCTCTTAATCACCGTTACAAAACACAATTTTATCCCATATGAAAGCATCATATCTGTGACAGGATCAGGTGCCACAATATCTGTAACTCCAGAACAGGGACCTGATGGAATCAATGTGCAGATTATGGGAACCGGATTTGATGGTAGTGAAACTGTTTCCATTTACTTCGGAGGTCCTTCTGTTGACACAACAACATCAGCTAGTAGTGGATCATTTACAATCCCTACATTCGCAGTTCCAGCAGGTGATGACGGCCCGTTGAACGTGTACGCATTAGGACAAACCTCAGGTCGAGCCGCGTTAACACTCTTTAGACGACTTCCTGACACTCCATTACCAGATCCATATCTCTATTGTCAATGGGATTCTAGTACATGGCACCTGAATCCAGCAGGTGGAGACCCTAGATGGAATAATCCAGTTATTCAATTATATGACCAAGCCACAATGAACCCTGTTGCTTCAAACGATTTAGAAATTGGTCATTTGTACGTAATCGAAGCAACAATTCATAACGACGCGACAGTAGATGCAGTAGATACGAGTGTCACTTTTGAGTGGGCATTCTGGGGTGCAGGACAAAAGACTTGGCATCTTATTGAAACTGATGTAGTGACAGTTCCTGCTGGTAGTCAAGTCTCTACTGATGCCGAGTGGACTCCATCTGTTACAGGGCATACTTGTCTAATGATTTCAATAACACATGCTACTGATTCAGATCTCGATAATAACAAAGGCCAAGAAAACACACATGTTCATCCTGTTAGTTCACCTGGAGAGGTTAACTTCATGGTCGAAAACCCGTCCGGAGCTGTAGGCACACCTTTCTTGTCTGTTAGGCAGGTCGGAAATCCGAACTTTACTATATGGGAAAATACGATCGGGAGAGAAACTCAAATTCTAGGTCCTGGTGCGAATCAGACTGTAACTCTTGGTTTCAATGCGCCAGACATTGCAACAGTGGGAGAATTTCGAGAAGTTGTCGTTGATGTATTTCTGTATGATGTGCTCATTGGAGGAATAGAAGTAGTCATAGAAAAAGTAGAACCGACGGTAATAACGAATACATCAACAACTACGACCACAACTACAACAAATACTAGTTTAACCACATCAACTGTACCAAATGGATCTACAAGCACATCGACCATGTCAACAACAATAACAAATACTTCACCTACTACGCCAGAACCTACTACACCAGATTGGACACTAGTAATCATAGTTGGAGTCGTATTCTTTGCCGTCGTGGTTATTGCTGTTGTCTTACTTCGAAGGAGATGAGCTGAAAACGGATAGTAACTGTCAAGAATCTCTTTAGGGGGCTCAGATGAGACCCCTATCATCTTTTTTTCAAGCCTATAACCGATTCGTTATATAAGAAACAGGCAATTATTGCAGACGTCTTTTTATGGAGACTAAGATACGTAGGCACAGGTAGTGAAGATGTTGCAAGTTTACAATACACTGTCTAGGAATAAAGAGGAATTTCAACCACTTGAAGGAAACCATGTTAGAATGTATGTCTGTGGTCCGACAGTGTATGACTATCCACATATTGGAAATGCTCGATCATTTTCAGTATTTGACACAATCCGAAGATATCTGGAATATAAAGGGTATCGCGTCACCTACATCACAAACTTCACTGATATTGATGACAAAATGATAACCCGAGCAAATGAGCAAGGAATATCTGTATCAGAATTAGCAGCACGATTTATTGTGGAATACAATATTATCGCAGAGCAACTAAATCTGAAACCAGCTACAGTAAATCCCAGAGCGACAGAACATATCGATGATATCATAGAAATGGTGGAATTGATTGTAAAGAATGGCAAGGGATATGCTGTTGAGGGGGATGTCTATTTTGATGTCAGTGAATGGAAAGATTATGGAGCTCTATCTAAAATTCAAGCAGATGAACTCTCAGCTGGTGCGAGAGTAGACGTGGATGATAAGAAACAAGATCCAAGAGATTTCGCACTATGGAAAGCAGAGAAACCTGGTGAACCATCATGGGACTCTCCATGGGGTAAGGGACGCCCAGGATGGCACGCTGAATGCTCAGTTATGGGCAAAGCATACCTTGACCTGCCTTTCGATATACATGGTGGAGGACAAGACCTAATCTTTCCCCATCATGAAAATGAAATTGCGCAGTCCTCGGCGGCTTACAATGTTGATACTCCTGTGAAGTATTGGATGCATAATGGTTTCCTCACAATCGATGCAGACAAGATGTCGAAATCAGAAGGGAACTTCTTTACAGCACGGGAAGTTTTGGACAATTATGATCATCAAGCAGTAAGATTGTATCTTGTTTCGGGGCAATATAGGCAGCCGCTTGACTACAATCAAAAGGCGTTGGAACAAGCTTTGCAATCATTAAATCGAATTCGCAATGTAGCTGACACTCTCAGAGGTAGAATCTCAATACTTGAGAAGAGCGGAGGACACCAATCAAAAGTCGACGATCAAATTGCTGATGCGATAAGAAAAGTGCGTGAAGGATTTGAACGGGAAATGGATGATGATTTCAATACTCCAGGAGCATTGGCAGAAATCTTTACTTTCGTTAAATCCATCAATACGTACACAGTTGATGTTGATGGGGCCGCAGTTTTACGCGAAGCTCTCTCAGTCCTCATTGAGATTGTTGGTATCCTTGGAATAGATTTGGTTTCAACTGGAAAGGATGAAACAGCAGGTGATATGGGCACTCTCAAGGCAATCATTGAACTTATGCTTGAGCTTAGAGAGGATGCCAGAGTTAACAAAGATTGGTCAACAGCAGATAAAATTAGAGACCGTCTTAGTGAGCTAGGAATTTCCATAGCTGATTCAAAAGATGGGCCAACATGGAAGATGAGTTAGCCAGACCAAACCATGCAAATAAAATCAAGACCTCGCTGAGGTCACTGGAGAATCAATATTTGGTTCTCCAGTTTCAAACCTTGTTCTCAATCTAGTAAAACATATCTGGAGTCATTCCTTTATTAATATGGGTTAATTAAGTGGATGAATCAGAGTATTTCATGAATTGGCAGAAAAAGAGAGAAAGGTATTTCCTCCTTTTATCGATTATTGCTGTTTCATTATTTGTAGCTACTCCAATCCTATTCTTCATATATTCACTAAACAATTTGGTTTCTTCATTTTCAATAATTATTTTAATCTCAACATATCTTATGATTAGTGTTTGTGTAGTAATAGTAGCTGGATATCTCGTTGTAAATAAACCGATTAATGAAATTGTTTGATAGACCTAAAGCATTTCAAAGAATATTGCATAATTCTAAATTCATGATTTTTCTCTAAACAAAATTATCTGGGATTCAAGTGCACATAAAACTCACACCTTCATTGATCTCGGAGTAGGAGTCAGCTGTAAAGAATATCCAAGGCAAACTATCTATGATCCATATGGCGTAACCCAATATTTCTACAAATATTACGTTCAATACGTGAAGATAAGAGTTGAACTCTGTCCGAGCGGAGGGTAGCCATTTGTATCTGAATCAATCGGACAATAGCTTACTGTCCACGCTGCAGGTGAATCAGTAGATGATGGAGCATATTATGCATGTCCTGAGACAAATCAAATACAGCAGGATGCAGCGATAATGGTTGTGTCACTTGTAGTAGGGGCAGCTATTGGTGGATTAATTGCAGGATATGCTACGGCTGCATTAAGTACCTCAATCATTCAAGGTATTTCAGTGGCAGTAGGTAAGGCTACAGGAACCGGTACAATGATAGCATTAGACTGTGTAACTCAGGACTGGGCGTACAACGACATTAAGGCAACAGGAGATCTTGACTACTTCTCACAAATTGTATGGGACCACAATTGGGGAGGATTCACACCTTACTACAAATTCACAAGAAATGTAGGAGCTTCAATAATTCTACAATGGACTCGTCCAGATACTGCGACAAACGCATATCTCAAGGTGTATATCGAAGTTGGATATGGCACAATGAGACAGATTACATCATTAATCGGATTCCACACCGTGTCTACTTTCAGTAGAACAATGTACATCTATGCTTAAACCATCAGGAAGATGTAGAATGTTCTACATCTTCAACTTTTTTTATCGAAGCAATATAGTAGATTCGATCTCAATGCTGCTGATGCTTAACATTGACTAATAGACCAGCGTCTGGTAGGATATAGATTCTCGGATTATCTTTACCCATTTCCGTTCTATAGCGATTAACTAGTTCTCTAAGAATGCGTTGGCTATCTTGTGGGGATGATGGATTGATTCCTTCCATGCGATAGATCGTGCTCAATTCATCTGGATCATACTCCGTAACAACCTTGATGTTTCGCTCTTCAACATCCAAGAGTATTCTGAAAAGGTCAGGTGGTTTTTGATTTCCAATCTTGAATGTCTTTTCAGAACAATATGTTTCTATCGCAAACCGAAGAGCATCCTTCACAGAGAGATTTTTAGCAGCATGCATTGCTTCTGCATATCCATCACTACCAATGCCATCCTGACAAGGTGCGAGTAGAACAATCCACCCTTTCTTATCATGTCTTACAGCATTCCATGCAGCATGTATTCCCTTTCCAGCTTGATAGAGATTAAGTCCAAGTTCACCTACTGACACAAACACAATATCAGCTCCATGTTCAACATCAACAACACGGAGGTTCCGCAAAGGAGCTGCAGCAGCCTTGTGACATTCAATAAGGTCTCCTGCCTGTATATACACAATCTCACCATTATCAACGATTGTGTCGATACAGAACATGGGTATGAATTTCTTGCATTCTGTTGCAATCTCAATCATGTCCTGAATGACTTCATTTCCATCTGTGTTACCTAATCGGCAACCTGGTTTAAAGCCAAGTTCTAAATCAAACATCCTTGGATGATTAATGCGTATGGTTTCACGTCCTGCTACTCCTGGACAGAATAACTTTACAGTGCCGGCCTGTCCTGCAAAATAATGATACTCTGAATCACTCAGTACAATGACCATACTTGAGTCAATGACACGTTCATCTATGTAGATAGGGGTTCCTCGTGTAGTAGAGCCGAGATGCCGATTTCCAGAGTCGCAATCATGAATCAGAACATTATCTTTCCATTCCATGTAGAGTTCTAATCCAAGTATCCGGTTCTGTATCTGTTCAGGTGATGGTTGTTTATGAGATCCGCTAGCAATAATGATTGCAATATCATCCCGAGCTACATTGTTTTCAAGGAGACGCATCAAGACATGTGGAAGAAGTTCACGGGTATGAATGTTCGGTCGCGTGTTATCATCAACGATGATCATAATCTTCTTTCTGGATTGATATGAGTCAGCTACCAGATTATCGAAGGGTTTAGTCCCAATTGGGTTT
>Ga0315553_10001730_pt1 | contig 17916 bp, 12 predicted proteins | sample SalMarSW160140MG_FD_203099 | JGI IMG/M metagenome (GOLD analysis project Ga0315553, IMG submission 203099) | Salt marsh sediment microbial communities from the Plum Island Ecosystem LTER, Massachusetts, United States - Salt Marsh Sediment SW1601-40 ... | reverse complement strand
CTGGCCAAGGGTGGAGCCTACGGCTGAGCCGATCTGGACGATCGGCCCCTCGCGTCCCACAGAGCCGCCGCTGCCGATGCAAAGGGCAGAGGCGATCGATTTGATCACGGCTACGCGGGGCCGGATGCGGCCTCCCTGCGTCTCCACAGCCAGCATGACCTCGGGCACGCCGTGGCCCTTGGCTTCGCGGGCCAGGAAATAGATGATGGGTCCTACCAACAGGCCACCCAGGACAGGGAGGAGAATGACTCTTTGGTCGCCTAGCGGGCTGAGGGCGTCGCTCAGGCGGTTAAAGAAGACCCAGTCGAAGGCGGAAATGAGATGGCGGAATATTATAGCTCCGCCGCCAGCGGCTAGGCCGACCAGCAGAGCTAGTACATAGGGCAGAAGGGTTTCGTACTGGAGCGTGAGGCCTTGCAGTCGGCTCAGAATTGTGGCACGAAAATGATCCCAAGTAGTCATCGTCTCTTAGCTTGAGTCTAAGACGGACAGATGTTTGTGTCTACGCGCTCGTTGGGCAGGACGAGTGTATTCACGCTTTCGGGTAGGAAAGGCGCAGAACATCGAGCAGGAGATCGGGCCTGTCGGACATGAGACCGTCCACTCCGAGGTTGAGCAGGCGGCGCATCTCCTCGCTTTCGTCCACTGTCCATACGTGCACCTGGATGCCGAGTCGATGCGCAGCCTGGACGAGGCGACGGTCCACCACCGGAAGGGCGCCCCGGTGGGGTGGGACCTGGAGCGCGTCGTAGGGAAGGCGAAGGAAGCGCGTCAAGCCCAGACGGCTGGCCAGCCAGAACAGGCGCGCCTCCCGACTGGCGGCGGAGGTGGCCACGCGGCCGCCCGTCCGTTGCCGAAACTCCTTCAGCACTCGATCGTGGAAGGAGCCCACGAGGATGCGATCGTGGGCGTTCTGCTCCTCGATGAAGGTGACCAGGGCCTCAACCAGGGAAGGCTCCTTTTGCTTGATCTCGAGGTTGAGGCAGGTATCGGGGAAGGCCTGCGTCACTTCAGCCAGGGTGGGGACTCTGATTCCCTTTCCCCGAAAGGGGAAGCTCTGGCCTTCGTCGGGGGAGAAGCGGTAGCCGGCATCGAGCCGCTTCAGCTCGGCCAGCGTGAGGGCGTGGACAGGGCCGGAGCCATCGCTGATGCGATCCAGGGTCTCGTCGTGGATGGTGACCAAGACGCCGTCTCTGGTGGTGTGGATGTCCGTTTCTAGGTAGCGGCATCCCAACTGGACGGCTCCCTGGAAGGCGACCATCGTGTTCTCTGGCCAGAGCTTGCTGCCGCCCCGATGGGCAAAAGCCAGGGGGTGGGCTCCCTCCAGGAAGGGGCGCTTTGGTCTTCTATGGGGCTCAGTCATACTGGGGCCATCACCATTAGGTGAGCTAATCTTAGGCTCGGAAGGGCGGCTGGTTCAAGCGAGCCTGGCTTCCCTAGCGGACACGGATGCAGAGTCACCACAGGTATTGCGTTCCTGGCCGCTGTGGGGCTACTCTGTCCTTGAGGGCGAGCCCACCTGGGACGAGGCCAACATGAATGCCAAGGCGTGCCTTAAATGAGCTATTTTGAAATGGCAGAAGTGCCTCCCCTGCGAAGTCCAGTTCTGGTGATGGCCTTCGGTGGCTGGAATGATGCTGGCCAGGCGGCGACTACGGCGGTGCGCTTTCTGATCGAGGGGTGGTCGGCGCAGCGATTCGCCAGCATCGACCCCGAGGAGTTCTTCGACTTCACCAGCACGCGCCCCACGATCCGCCTTGCCCAGGACTTGCAGCGAGAGCTGGAGTGGCCCAGCACTGCCTTCTTCCACAAGGCAGACTCCGCCCTGAAGCGAGATTTCGTCCTTCTCCTTGGCACCGAGCCCCACCTGAAGTGGCGGGCATTCACGGGGGCCGTTCTTGAGGTCGCCCAGCAGTGCGGCGTAACTCAGGCGGTGAGCCTTGGCGCATTCCTTGGCGAGACGCCACACTCTCGTTCGGTGCCGTTGACCGGCTTCGCCACCGACCCAAAGTTGGCTGCGAGACTGGAGCAGTTACATATCTCCCCCACGCGCTACGAGGGGCCCACCGGCATTGTCGGCACAATGCACGATGCCTGCCGGCGGGAGGGCCTGCTGGCGGTCAGCCTGTGGGCGGCGGTGCCGCACTACTTGGGGGCGACGGAGAATCCCAAGGGGGCCGTGGCGCTCCTGCACGCCTTGGACGTGCTCTTCGATCTCGACCTGGACTTTCGCCGGATTGAGAAGGCCGTGGCCGATTTCGAGAAGGAGGTGGCTCGAGCGATCGCCAGCAATCCGGAGATCGCTGCCTACGTCCGAGAGATGGAGCGACGGTCGGACGCCCTGTCGGAGGCTGAGGCGACGGTAGGGCCGGGAGGTGCCGAGCTTCCCAGCGGTGAAGTGCTAATCGAGGAACTGGAGGAGTTTCTCAAGGACAAGCGGGAAGACGAGGAGGAAGACTAGCCTCGCCAGCCAAGGCGCGGCCGGGCGGGTCTCCAGCGCCGGGCGTCGCTGATTCTTAGTCCTCGAACGCGTATAGCGGCCCGAAGTACTCGAACCCGGGCTGTCCATCCTCCACGACAACCTTCAGCATTCTGCCGGTCTGGAGGCCGATGTGGTCGCTATCGCTGAAGGTGACGTTCACTTCGTCCAGGAGCAGGTCGCTGTGCCAGTCCTCAATGGACTCAACCGCGTCCATTAAGCCCTCTCGCGTCAGGTTGTCGCAGGTTCTGCTGAGGGCTTCCAGCGCCAGTTCACCCACCAACTGGGCATAGATGGTGAAGTTGCTGGGCGCGGGCCCGCCGTAGTCTCTCATGAGGTCATAGTGACTGGCCACTGCCGGGTCGTCCCGCATTGTCGCCAGCTTGAAGGCCTGGAAGGTGATGGCTCCCTCCAGAAGCTCGGGTGAGATGAACTGGAACATGATATCGTCTGCCGAGGTGTAGCTCATGAAGGTGTGCGGATGCCAGCCGAGGCGTTCGGCTTCCATGATGGCCTGGCCAACCTGGCCGGGACCGGTGAGATAGACGGCGACGGTGGCGCCAGAGTTCTTCATGTTAGCCACTTGCGACCTGATAGAGATGTCTGTGAGTTCGAAGCTCTGATCGGTGACCAGTTCATTCTTGTCAGGGTCGAGTCCCTGCTTGAGGCCTGCCAGCTCGTCCCATCCCTGGGGGCCATTCTCGTAGAGAGCGGCCACTTTCTCGTCGGGCAGGTTCTCGGAAATGTACTCGCCCAAGAAGATACCTTCGACGGTGTAGCTGGGGATCAGCGTGACGGTCCAGGGATGGCTCTCGGGGTCGATACCGAATTGGTGGACTCCCGACGAGAGGAAGATGTCGGGCACACCCTTCTCATTGATATAGTCCCAGGCGGCGGCTTCGGAATCGTCTCCCAGAGAGCCGACCAGGGCGAAGACCCCGTCTCGCTCTATCAGCTTGCGTGCGGCCTCAAGGCCCTGTGCTGCGTCATTGTTGTTGTCTTCCATCTTGTAGACGATCTCGCGGCCGCAGACGCCGCCCTGAGTGTCGTTGATGTAATCGAAGTAGGCTTTCGTAGCGTCGGGGATCATGCGGAAGGCGGCGCCAAAAACCCCACCAAGGATGAGATGAGCCCCCAGGATTATCTCTGTGTCCGTGATGCCTGGCGTCTCCCCTGTCGCGGTGGGAGTGCCCGTCGCCGCTGGCGTGGCGGTGTCGGTCACCGTTGCGGCTGGCGACGCGGCAGGAGTGGTGGTCGCTTCCTCTTCTTTGTCTCCGCAGCCGCTCAGTAGGGGGACTGCCACCAGGCAGACCAGGAGCAGAACGGTCAGCGGAGCGCTGAGCTTAGCTGATAGAGGCATCGTCTGCTTGGCTCTCATCCTAGCCTCTCCTCCCACCAATAAGACTACTCTTCTCCCCAGTAGGTAAATACCGGGCCAAAGTACTCCCACTCGCCCTTGCCATCCTGCACGACCACCTTCAGGAGCCTGCCGTTTCCGATGGCCGTGTGGTCATCGGGGCCGAAGGAGATGTTGATTCCGTCCAGGAGCAGGTCGCTGTGGAAGTCCGTGAGGGACTCGGTGGCGTCCATCAGGCCCTCGCGGGTCAGGTTGTCGCAGGTACTGCTGAGGATTTCGACGGCCACTTCTCCCAGCGACTGCGCATAAACGGTGAAGTTCGTGGGTGAGGGGCCACCGTACTCGTCCATGATCCGGTGGTGTTCGGCTATGGCTGGCTCATCGGTCCAGGTTGCTAGCTTGTAGGTTTGAGTGGTGATGGTGCCCTCCAGGAGCTCGGCCGAGACGAACTGAAATAACATTTCGTCGGAATTGACGTAGCTCGTGAACCACTGGGGATGCCAGCCGAGATTGTCAGCCTCCTTGACAGCCTGGGCAGTATAGCCGGGGGTGGTGTACAACACGACCACTTCGGCGCCGTCGTTCTTCATATTGGCGATCTGGGAGCGAACGGAGACGGCTGTGCTCTCATAGCTCTGTTCGGAGACGATCTCATTTTTGTCGGGGTCCAGGCTCATCTTCATGCCTTCGAGGCCGTCGTAGCCAAAGACCTGGTTCTCATACAAGACGCCCACTTTCTTGCCTGGCAGGTTTTCGGAGATGTATTCGCCGAAAAAGACTGATTCGTTCCTGTAGTCGGGAATCATCTGGATCGTCCAAGGGTGTCCCTCGGGGTCGGCGACGAACATGTGAGCCCCGGCGGAAAGCAGAAAGTCGGGCACTTCCTCCTCATTGAGGTAGTCCCAGACGCCGCCGTGGGGCACGTCGCCCAGGGAGCCAGTAATGGCGAATACCTTGTCGCGCTCCACCAGCTTGCGCACTGCTTCAGCGGCTCTGGCCGGGTCCATCTGGTTGTCTTCCAGTTTGTAGACGATCTTGCGATCGCAGACGCCTCCCTGGGTGTCGTTGATGTAATCGAAGTAGGCTTTTGTGGCCTGAGGGATCGTGGCGTAGACCGCTCCCATAGCCCCAGCGAGGGGAACATCGGCTCCCAGGATTATCTCTGTGGCCGTGATGCCCGGCGTCTCCCCCGTGGTGGTGGGAGATCCTGTCGCCTCGGCTGTGGGCGTGCCGGCAGGGGTAGGAGACTCCTCTTCTTCATCTCCGCAGCCGCCCAGCAGGGGGATCGCCACCAGGCAGGCCAGGAGCAGGGCAACCAGCCCGGTGGTGACTCTGCGTGGCAGGTGGGTGGAGTAGCCAGCTTTCATCCTAGTCCCTCCTCTCCCGCTCAGAAAGATTGCTTGCTCTTGAAGAAGGGGCGTAGAGGCTACCGAACGGCAGTAATAGCTTCTTCCAGGGACATATATAACACACAGATGTCAATAGGCCAAGCTGAAAGGCGGAGTGGTTGCAGGTGGGCGCCGGGTTGCGGAGGAGGGGCGGGCTGACAGCAAGGGAAGAATGCAGGAAGGCCTGGCTTGACCTACTACTCGTGGCAACCCTATGATTATCGACGCTGAGACCGTCGTGGTCTGGTCACATCTTGGTCGGCTGCCAGCGCGCCTGGCGGCGTTTGCGTATATAGAGAACGGAGCACTGGGGAATGCTAAACAAGGCCATCAACGGCAAGATCCTCACCGTGAATCTTAGCTCGGGTGCCATCGAGGCCGAGTCCTTGCCGGAGGAGATGTACCGCCGCTACATCGGCGGCTACGGCCTGGGTGCCCGCTTGCTCTTTGACCGCATTCCTCAGGGTGCTAAGGCGCTGGGTCCAGACAACATTCTCGGCTTCTTCCCCGGCCTCCTCACCGGCACTCCCCTGTTCGGGAATCGCTATCAGGCCGTCGCCAAGTCGCCCAAGACCGACGGCTGGGGCGACGCCAACGGCGGCGGCGATTTCGGCCCCTTCTTGAAGCATGCCGGCTGGGACGGCCTGCTGGTCAGCGGCATATCGGACAAGCCGGTCTATCTCGTCATCGAGGATGAGAAGGTCGAGGTCAAGGACGCAGGCGACCTCTGGGGCCTGGACGCCATCACCACGGAGGTCCAGCTCAAGGAGCGCCACGGCAAGAAGGCGAGCGTGGCCTGCATTGGCCAGTCGGGGGAGAATCTCTCCTACATGGCTGGCATCTGCAACGAGTATGGTCGTCTGGCCGCCCGCAGCGGACTGGGTGCTGTGATGGGCTCCAAGAAGCTCAAGGCCGTCGTAGTCCTGGCTTCCCGCAACATCCTGGCCGGCGATGACGCGAGCGTGCGCAGCTTGGTGCGCACGTCCGTAGACGAGTTCGGGCCGGTTGCCGCCTTCTTCCGCGGCTTTGGCACCACCGGCGTCACCGCCACTTCAGCCGTCACGGGCGACTCGCCGGTGAAGAACTGGGGCGGCGTTGGCACTGTTGACTTCCCGACGGCGCCACAGCTCGCTGGCAACAAGTTCAACGCCAAGATGGATAAGACCTACGGTTGCTGGCATTGCCCCCTATCTTGTGGTGCTGAGAGCAAGGAATCTGACAACCCCAAGTTTCCCTATCCGAAGGGCACTCATCGGGCGGAATATGAGACGGCCAGTGCCTTCGGCAGCTTGACTCTTAACGCCGACATCGACTCGCTGCAGTGCGTCAACCACCTCTGCAATGCCTACGGCCTGGACACCATCTCTGCCGGCGCCACCGTCGCCTTCGCCATCGAGTGCTATGAGAACGGCCTCATCAGCAGCGAGGACACAGATGGCCTGGAGCTGACCTGGGGCAACGCTGAGGCCATCGTGGAGATGGTCCATCGGATCGGCAAGCGAGAGGGCTTAGGCGACCTCTTTGCCGATGGTATTCGCAAGGCCGCCCAGAAACTGGGCCCCAAGGCAGAGCCTTTCGCCATGGAGGTGGGTGGTGAGGAGCTGCCCATGCACGAGGCCAGGCTGCAGCCGGAGTACTTCACTACCTATAAGCTGGACCCGACTCCCGCCCGCCATACTCAGTACCCGAGTGCTATTGCGCCCGACTGGGGTGTGCCGTCTGCGCCGAAGGATCGAAATGAGGCCAGCGGCCGCGCTCTGCACCACAAAGGCATCTCCGAGTTTCAGCACATCGTCAACAGCATCGGCACGTGCATGTTCATCACGTTTGCCGGCCCCGACCAGCGCATTCCCGAGTGGGTCAACGCCGTCACCGGCTGGGATACCACCCACCAGGAGCTGCTCAAGACGGGCGAACGCATCGCGAACCTGCGGATGGCCTTTCAGGTGCGAGAGGGGGACAACCCTGCCCAGCGTCGCATCCCTGGTCGGCTCATCGGCAGCCCGCCGTTGGAAGGGGGGCCGCACGCGGGTGTAAGCCTGGACGCGGAGACCATGCAGCGCGAGTTCCTGGCCGCCTGCGATTGGGAGCAGCAGACCTGCGTGCCCAGCCGAGCCAAGCTGGAGGAGATGGGTCTTCAAGACGTAGCCGACGTTCTATACAAATAGGGGAATCCATAAAGGGAGGTCGAACATGAGAGTTGGGCATGTTGTGGCGGTATCAGGCAAAACCATCGTCCTGCTTCTGGCCTGCGTGGTTCTCGCCGCCTTGGCAGTGGCCTGTGGGGGGGAGAAAGAGGAGACTTCTACCCCCGGCGGCACGCCCACAGTCGGCGCGACCGGCACGCCTGCCACCACGACGGAGGCGCCGGGTATTACGGACACAGAGATACTCCTGGGAGCGGATGTGCCCCTCACTGGGGCTATGGCTGCGGTCTTCGCCACGATCCCTCAGGCCACGGAAGCCTACTTCAACTACATCAACGACACCCAGGGAGGCGTCTGCGGTCGCAAGATCGTCTACAAAGTAGTGGACAATCAGGACGACACGGCCAAGGGCATGGAGGCGGTGCGAAAGCTGGTGGAACAAGATGAAGTGTTCGCCATCGTCGGCTCCCTAGGCGATACTCCCCATGCCGCCGTCTGGGAGTACCTGAACGAGGATGAAGTGCCCGACATCTTGTGCTCCGCGGGGTCTCACATGTTCGGCTCTGACCCCGAGGGGTACCCCTGGACCGTCCAGATGATCCCCAGCTACAGGGCTGAGGGGGAGACCTTCGGTCAGTACATCTCGGAGAACCTGCCCGGCAAGAAGGTGGCTGTCCTCTACCCGAATAACCAACAGGGCGCTGATCACCTGCAAGGGGTAAAGGATGGGCTGGACCCCGATAAGAACGAGGTCGTCTCGGAACAGAGCTACGAGGTCACGGCGGTCTCCGTCGCCTCCCAGGTCAACAACTTGGCGAACTCCGGCGCCGAGGTGATCACCACCGTTGCCACTCCCGGCTACACGGCTCAGGCCGTTAAGCAGGCCGAGCGTCTGGGCTGGGAGGCCCAGTGGTTCTTGAGCTACATCAATTCCGACCCCATAATCTTTCAGTTCGTCTCGGCCGAACTCCTGGAGGGCGCCATAACTGGCCAATCCTACAAGTTGGCAAACTGGACTGACGACCCAGCCGTAGCCGAACACTACCGGATCATGCAGGAGTACGGTGGCCCCTCGCCCACCAACTTCACTATCTATGCCCAGTCACTGGGAGAAGTGGCTGTGGAGATACTCAGCAGGACCTGTGACAACCTGACTCGCGAGGGACTGATGGACTCTCTCGAGTCCCTCCAGGACTACCACAGCGACCTGCTCCTGGACGAAGTCAACATCACCTTCAGCGACACTGACCACACGGCTATCCAAACCAGCAGGATGCTGAAGCTGGTCTTGGAGGATGGCAAGGGCGTGTGGGAATACTTCGGCCCAATACGGGAATACACGGAAAGCGAACTCCTGGAGGACTAGAGCCCAACCACAGCGTGTAGTCCGACTCGGTAGGGCGTACCTTTCCAGGATTCACTCTCCACGGATGCTGGAAGAGCAGTCTTATTGGTAGGAGGAGAGGCTAGGATGAGACGCAAGCAGATGATGACTCTATCAGCCAAAGTCAGCGCTTCGTTGGCCGTTCTGCTCCTGGCATGCCTGGTGGCAGTCCCCCTACTGGGCGGCTGCGGGGACGAAGGAGAGGAGGCTCCTACCCCTGCCGGCACGCCCACAGCCGGCGCGACCGGCACGCCTGCCACCACGACGGAGGCGCCGGGCATCACGGACACGGAGATAATCCTGGGAGCGGATAACATTCTCAGTGGCGGCATGGGGGCGGTCTACGCGACGCTCACCGATGCCACAAGGGCCTACTTCGATTACGTTAATGACACCGAGGGGGGCGTCTGCGGGCGGAAGATCGTCTACAAGGTGGAGGACAACCAGGACGACCCGGCCAGAGGTCTGGAGGCGGTGCGCAAGCTGGTGGAGCGCGACAAGGTGTTCGCCATGGTCGGCTCCCTGAGCGAAGCTGCCCATCCCGCCGTTTGGGAGTACCTGAACGAGAAGGGCGTGCCCGACCTGTGCTCTGCCGGAAGCGACATGTTCGGCGCTGACCCCCAGGGGCATCCATGGACTGTCCAGATGATCCCCAGCTACAAGAGCGAGGCCGCGGTCTTCTTCGGCCGGTACATCTCGGAGAACCTGCCCGGCAAGAAGGTGGCTGTGCTCTACCCGAATATCCAGCAGGGCTTCGACCACCTGGCAGGGGTGAAGGAGGGCCTGGACCCCGATAAGAACGAGATCGTCTCGGAGCAGACCTACGAGGTCACGGACATCTCTATCAGTTCCCAGGTGAGCAGCATGAAGAACGCCGGCGCCGAGGTGGTCACCACCATTGCCACTCCTCCCTTCACCGCTCAGGCCATTCAACAGGCCGACCGTCTGGGCTGGCATCCCGACTGGTTCTTGAGCTACATCAATTCCGACGAGATGATATTTCAGTTCGTTTCGCCCGAGCTACTGGAGGGCGCCATTAGCGACCAGGCCTTCAAGCTGGCGATCTGGACCGATGAGCCGGCCATAGTCAAACACCATGAGATCATGCGAGACTACGGCGGGCCGTCGCCCTCCAACTTCAGCCTCTATGCCCAGGCGCTGGCAGAAGTGGCGGTGGAAGCGCTCGGCAGGACCTGTGACAACCTAACGCGGGAGGGGTTCACCGATGCGCTGGAGTCCATCAAGGACTATCACAGCGACCTGTTCCTGGACGACGTGAACATCTCCTTCTCTGAAACCGACCACACGGGCCTGGAAAGCGGCCACATGCTCAGGGCTACCGTGGAGGACGGGAAGGGCAAGTGGGAGTACTTCGGCCCACTATATGAGTACCGGTAGGAGGACGCGGCCAGGCGGAAGCAGGACGGGAGGCGGGGGGTCCGGCGGCCGTGCGGCTTGGGGCCGCGCGTTTTCACTTCTTAGTTGGCAGTGACTGGCTGTGGTGACGGGAGGGCAAGGTCGTGGTGGTTCTCTGAGCGGAGTGTCTCCCAGGCCCACTGCAGCACCGCTGCCACTACCCTGGGGTCGAACTGTGAGCCAGCGTTGCGCTCGATTTCCTCTATCGCCTGGCTATGCGAGAGGGCTGGGCGGTACGGGCGATCGGAGGTCATCGCATCGTAGGCATCGGCCACCGCGAACACGCGTGCAGCAAGGGGTATGTCGTCGCCGGCAAGGCCGCGCGGGTAGCCCTTGCCGTCGAAGCGTTCGTGATGGCAGTAGACAATCTCGGCGACTTGGTCGAGGAAGGCATCCCCGCCTACTATCGAACGTCCGTAGGCTGGGTGGCGCCTCATCTGTTCCCATTCGGTGACAGACAGGGGGCCTGGCTTCGTAAGGATGTCGTCGGCCACGCCAAGTTTGCCCACGTCGTGCAGAAGAGCAGCCCACTTTAGGTGCTGCATTTCGTCATCAGACATGCCCAGTCGCTGCCCTAGCTGCATAGCGAGGTCGGCGACCCGCGCAGAGTGGCCACCGGTAATCCCGTCCCTCAGGTCGAGAGCCGAGAACATAACTTGCCAGAGGGACTCGTAGTTCTCCTCCACCTCCTGTATGTAGAGGGTGCTCTGGCGAAAGCGGGAGGTGAGGATTAGCGCTTGGCCAGCGGCAGTGAAGGCCAAGATACCCAAGAGTGCCAGGAGAGCTGCGCTGGCGGCGTAGTTCATAGGGTTCGGTTCTTGCCATATCAGGAACGTGGCTATGATGGCGCTTGTCGTGATAGCGCCGGTGATCCATAACCAGCGCAGGTGGGGGCTGGCAGAATCGAGCCGCGTTTCGATCCTCGTGGTGACGCGTCGCGTCTCTGCGGAGCGAAGCTTGCTTCCCATCGCCCGCGCCTCTTCAATGCTTGACGTAATCCCTTTACCTCCTGAGGTGTCTGGAGCCCTTCAAGGGTCTCCGATTAGCTAAGACGCGAGGGAGTGGGGCTTTGTTACCTTGCGCTGGCAGGATGATGCCGTTAGCGGTCACCTGGGTATAGAGGTTGCAGGAGTGAGCCCTTATGTCGTCCGCTGTCTTGCCGCGAGGGGCTAGCCGCGTGGTAGGTCCAGGCCGCGCGTGGCGATGATGTTCCGCTGGATCTCATTGCTGCCAGCGTAGATGGTCACGCCCATTGTCCACAGGTACTCGTATTCAATGACACCATTCAAGGCGGCTCGCTTCGATTCCTCTGCCAGTTGGCCATATAGACCCAGGAGATGCATGCCGAAGTTGGCTACTCGCTGCTGGAGCTCGGTGGTGAAGGTCTTGGCTACCGAGGACTCGTAACTGGGCATGAGGCCACGACTTGCCATCCACACGATACGATGGCTGAGGAGTTGGGCAACTTCCATCTCGATGGTCAGTTCGGCCAGCTTACCGCCGACCAGCGGGTCTTTAATAAGGGGCTGGCCATTCCGCTTGGTCTCTTTAGCGAACTCCACAAGGCGCCGGAGAATCTCACGGCTCTCGACGACATAGGAACCAATGGCGGATCGCTCGAAGGCTAGAGTGGTGAGGGCCACGTGCCAGCCCTCGTTCTCCTTGCCCACTCGGTTGCTCTTGGGCACGCGCACGTTGTCGAAGTAGACCTCGTAATAGTCGGCCTTCCCCGTCATTTGGATGATAGGATTGATGCTGACGCCAGGAGATCGCATGTCTACCAGGAGGTAGGAAATGCCGCGGTGCTTTGGTGCCTGGGGGTCTGTTCTGACCATAAGGTGTATCCAGTCGCCGTGATGACCTCTGGTGCACCAGGTCTTCTGTCCGTTGACTACGTAGTCATCGCCATCGACCACTGCGCGAGCCTGGAGGCTGGCTAGGTCAGAGCCGGCATTGGGCTCGCTGAACCCCTGGACCCAGACAACCTCACTGCGGGCTATGGGCGGCAGGAAGCGTTTCTTCTGATCTTCAGTACCGTAGGACATCAGGCACGGCCCCACCATGTACACACCCTGGCCGTCTACGACGGGCGCGTGGGCAGCGGCCATTTCCTCCTGGAACACCATTCGGTGCATGTGGCTCGCGCCCAGGCCGCCGTATTCCTTGGGCCAGGCCATGCAGAGCCATCCCTTGGCACCGAGCTTCTTCTCCAGCTCCTTGGCTGCATTCCAGTGCTCGGGATTGTCTAGATCGTAGTCGGTGAGAGCCCACTCCTTCTGAAGGAACTCTCTTACCTCTTTGCGGAATGCTTCTTCTTCTTCGCTAAACCGGAAGTCCATCGTTGCCTCCTTTGCGGACGACGGCCCGCCGTGTGCAAGCTTTTTGGCGTGCCTGTAGCATTATACCCTATGTGAAGCTAGAGTCTAGACTTGGGCGAGCGCCCCAGCGGGTTGCGCACGTTGCTCCTCTTCTAGCGCTCTGGCGGGCTTGACAGCGGCCAGGGGGAGCGATGAACATCGACCGAGGCTGGTTCTTGTAGACTGGGAGCTAAGCTTATCGTGGGGCCCGACGGCATCGGTCTGTGCTGCGAGGTGTGCCTGGGGTGTGACCGGCTCCGCTCCAGGGGCGCAGTGGGTGACGTTCAGGGCCAATTCAGGCAGTGGGGGAAACTATGAAGAGCTACACTGAATACCTGTGGTTCGATACGGGGACGCGACGCGATCTGGCGAACATCACCAGCGAGGTCGACACCATACTTCACAAGTCTGGCGTTCAGGAGGGCTTTTGCCTGGTGAGCGCGATGCACATCACCGCTGGCATCTGGGTCAACGACCACGAAGAGGGCCTGTGGCAGGACTTCTGGGAGTGGCTGGAGGGGCTTGCCCCGTATCGGAAGGACTACAAGCACCATCGCGGTGGCGAGGACAACGGCGACGCTCACCTGAAGCGGTCGTTGATCCACCATCAGGTCGTGCTGCCCGTCACCGCGGGCAAGCTTGACTTGGGGCCGTGGGAGCAGGTCTTCTACGCCGAGTTCGACGGCCAGCGCCGCAAGCGGGTAGTACTCAAGGTCATCGGCGAGTAACCACCAGAAGCTGATATAATGGGTTTACGTAGCTGCGGCCGATGAGCGTGGTCGTGGCAGGGAAGAATCAGTGATAGCCAGCTCTATCGTTTGCTCTCCCTCTCCGTCTCTCTCGCCGCGGGTTCGCCGCCTGCGGCAGGAGTTCTTTTCCTTTTGCTCGCGGGACTACTTCCGCAACGAGGTGCGCCCCTATACCAGCGGTTTGCCCTGGGATGCGGTCTGGTCGCCTCATAGCTGGACCGTCGTCCCCGAGCTGTATCCTTTCCTGGACGCCTACCAGGACAGCCTGCTGGCCGCCGCCGAGAACGTGGAGCTTCCCGCGGGCTTCTGGCGGGAACCGCTCGTCGTGCGACGGGCTCTCTTCTTCCAGACGGTTTTGGAGAGGCACCTGCCGGTCAAGATCCTGGATGGAGAGCTAATCGTTGGCTCTTACTTCAATACTGCCCTGTCCAAGACGCACACCAGGCGAGAGGGGCGGCGCTGGAAAAAGATGGTCGGGCGCTCGCTTCGGGAGGCGAGGGAGCTGAATGGCCTGGGCGTCGGCAACTGCGGCGCTGTGCCCGGCCACATCATCCCCAACTACCCGAAGGTGCTGCGGCTCGGCTTTCGAGGGATCGTGGCGGAACTGGAGGAGAAGCTTCAACGAGCGCGAGGCAGGAAGAGGAAGGACTTCCTGCGGGCCCTGATCATCTCCTGCCAGGCGGCGGCGGTCTTTGCCTCGCGCTACGCAGCCGAGGCCGAGCGGCTGGCGGCGGAGGAGCCTGATGAGAGCCGCCGTGAGGAGCTGCAGCAGATCGCCACCATCTGCCGCAAGGTGCCCTGGGAGCCGGCCCAATCCTTCCGCGAAGTGCTGCAAGCCCTGTGGTTCAGCCACATGCTGGTGATGGCAGCGGAATCGTATCCTGGGGCTGGCCTTTCTCCCGGCCGCATCGACCAGTATCTCTACCCATACTATCAGCGCGACATCGATTCGGGGCAGATGACGCGCGACGGGGCGCGGGAACTGCTTGAGTGCTACTGGATCAAGCACAACTACGCCTATGACTACCAAGGGCGAGTGGGGACCAACCAGGGGATCAGCTCCGGCTTCGGCCAGCTTGTCACTCTGGGCGGTCTGGGCCGCGAGGGCGAGGACGCCAGCAATCCTCTCACCTGGCTCATGCTGGACGTGATCGAGGACATGAACCTTCTGGAGCCAAAGCCCAACGTTCGCCTTCATCACAACACGCCCGACGACCTACTCGAGCGGGTGGTGGAGCTTATCGCTGGGGCGCAGGGCTCCCCCTTCCTTCTCAACTTCGACGAGGCTGCCATACGGGGACTCGAATGGCAAGGGTTGCCCAGGGGCGAGCTCTGGGATTACGCGCCGGTCGGTTGTCTGGAGAACACCCTGCAGGGCAACGATCGGTCAGGCACGGTGGATGTCAACCTGAACATCGCCAAGGCGGTGGAGCTGGCTCTGAACGACGGCAGGGAGATGCAGACAGGCAAGCGGCTCGGCCCAGGCACAGGCAATCCCAGGGGCTTCGCCGACTTCCTCGCCTTCTTCGCTGCCTTCAAGGCTCAGCTTAAGGCGCTCCTGGAGCGGCTGATCGACTGCAACAATGGGGCCGATGCCATCCGCGCGGCCCTGGAGCCCACGCCCTACCTGAGCGTGCTGGTGGACGGCTGCGCCGACAGCGGCCGCGATATCACCGCCGGCGGGGCGGTCCACAACTACATCACGGTCGAGGGCATCGCCCTGGCCACAGCCGTGGACTCCCTGGCGGCTGTCAAGAAGCTGGTCTACGAGGACAAGACGGTTAGCATGGACGAGCTGCTGACGGCCATCCGTGCCAACTTCGAGGGGCACGAGGCGCTGCGCCAGACGCTGGTCAACAAGGCGCCGAAGTTCGGCAACGACGACTCGTATGTGGATGAAATCGCTCGGGAGGTGTCCCAGTTCTGGACGGAGGAGGCTTTCAAGCACACCTCGCCGGCCAGCGGACGGCGCTATCGGGGAGGCTACCTCTCCTGGAACTACTGGGTTGCTTATGCTCCCTCCACGGCCGCTACCCCGGATGGGCGCAAGCGGGGCACCTTCCTATCCAACGGCGTCTGCCCGGTCAACGGCGCCGACCGCCAGGGCCCCACAGCGGTCATCAAGTCGGTGGGCCACTTGGGGCTGGAGACAGCTCCCAACGGCGGCTCACAGACCCTGAGTCTCAGCCCCTCCATGGTTCGGGACGCCGAGCATCGGGCTAAGCTGGCCGCTCTGCTGCGGGCCTATGGTCGAGTCGGCGGCACCTGCCTCCAGATCAATATGGTGGACCCCGCCACCCTGCGGGCGGCCCAGACCGATCCGGAGACCTATCGCAATCTGCTGGTGCGGGTGACCGGCTACAACGCCTATTTCGTAATGCTGGGGAAGGAGATCCAGAACGAGATCATTGCCCGTGAGGCGCATGGAGTCTAGGTCGTTGACGGGTGCGCCTTAGCGGGTCGGTGGGCCGAAGAGACGGCTGCAATCGCTAAAGGAGGAGAAATCATGCTGGATGCTGTGCTGAGTGAGGAGCAGAAGAAGCTGCGGGATGAGGTGCGGGTTTTCGTGCGCGATGATGTGCCGCGCCAGCTCATCCTGGACATGGATGCCGAGCGGGTGCACTATCCCCGCCAGTTCCTAGAAGCGGCCGCCCGCCGCCGGCTGCTGGGCCTGCGCTTCCCGGAGGAATACGGCGGCCGGGGGTTGGGTTGGGCAGACGAGGTGGTGGCCCTGGCGGAGGTGGGTATGGTAGGAGGCTCGCTGAGCTGTCTCTACTCTCTCGTCAGCATCGTCGGTGAGGCATTGCACGTCTTTGGCACGCCGGAGCAGAAGGACAGGTGGTTGCGTCCAGCCCTCGAGGGCAAGCTCACCGTGGCCGAGGCCCTCACCGAGCCGCGGGGCGGCTCCGACTTCTTCGGGGCGACGACCACAGCCCGACGCGAGGGCGATGTCTACGTGCTCAACGGCCAGAAGCGATTCATCGTGGGCGCCGAGGGGGCTGACTACTTCCTGGTGTATGCGCGCACCAACCCCGACGGCTCCTCGCGCGAAGCGCTCAGCGCCTTCATCGTCGAGAAGGGGCCCGGCGTCGAGGTTCAGCACGTCTATGGGCTGCTGGGCACGCGCGGCGGTGGCGCCGGGCGGGTGTACTTCCGGGACGTCGCCGTGCCCAGGGAGAACCTCATCGGCCGGGAGCACGGCGGGGCCGAGGTCTTCTATCAGATGATGATCCCGGAACGGATGACCAGTGCGGCAGGCGCGCTGGGTGGGGCGCAGGCTGCTCTGGAGATCGCCGCCCGCTACAGCAACCAGCGCAAGGCCTTCGGCCGGAAGATCCGCGCCTTCGAGGGGGTTAGCTTCAAGGTGGCCGACAGCATTACTCTCCTCGACGCCAGCCGGGGGCTGGTCGATCTCGTCGCCCGTTGCATCGACGCCGGCGACGAGCCGGGCCGCGCCCGCCGCCTGGTGTCCGAGGCCAAGAAGTTCGCCACCGAGGCAGGCTGGGAGATCATCAACCACGCCATGCAGATCATGGGCGGCATCGGCTACACCAACGTCTATCCCATTGAGCGACTGCTCCGCGACGCGCGGTTGACCATGATCTGGACTGGCACCAGCGAGATCATGAATCTCATCATCCAGCACGAGTACTATCGTGAACTGGGACTCCCCTGGCAGGGCCGCGACGTAGAGGCCGATGCGCCGGAGGCGGATCAACTCGAAGAAAAAGTGTACGAGTGAACTATGCCCACCGGCATCACCTTCAACGTTCAGAGGTTCAGCACCGAGGACGGGCCGGGCATCCGCACCACCGTCTTCATGAAGGGCTGCCCCCTGCGCTGCAAGTGGTGCCACAACCCGGAGGGACTCTCTCCCCAGGCGGAGCTGGTGTGGTACGACGTGCGCTGCGTCGGTGCCCGCGAGTGCCTCACGGTCTGTCCCGACGACGCCCTGGAGCTGACGCCGGAGGGGATGCGCCTGGATAGGGAGCGTTGCACAGTGTGCGGCTTGTGCGAGGAGGCCTGCCCCGCAGGCGCTCTGGAAGTGATCGGAAGGGAGTGGACAGCCGAGACGCTCTACGCCGAGGTGGCCAAGGACAGCGCCTTCTACGAGACGTCCAGCGGAGGCGTCACGGTATCGGGCGGCGAGCCCATCATGCAGGCCGAATTCGTCGAGGCCTTTCTGAGCCTTTGTCGGGAAGGGGGAATACATACTGCCCTGGACACCTGCGGCCACGCCGACTGGGGGGTCTACGAGCGGCTTCTCCCCTTCGTCGACCTCGTGCTCTACGATCTGAAGATCATGGACAGGGAGCGGCATCGGGAGGCTACCGGCGTCTATCCGGACCGCATTCTGGAGAACGCCAAGCGCATCGCCCAGAAGGGGACTCCGATATGGGTGCGCACGCCGATCGTTCCCGGCTACACCGACGATGAGGACAACATCGCCCGCCTGGCCGCCTACATCCGCGACGAACTGAGCACCGTCGAGCGCTGGGACCTGTTGGCCTACACCAACCTTGGCCAGCCCAAGTATTGTCGTCTGAGCCGGCCTTACGCTCTGGAAGACGCAGAGCTGCCGACTCGAGCCAAGATGGAGCGGCTACAGACGGTGGCCCTGCGAGGCGGAGCGGACGTC
>Ga0315553_10001728_pt1 | contig 17932 bp, 13 predicted proteins | sample SalMarSW160140MG_FD_203099 | JGI IMG/M metagenome (GOLD analysis project Ga0315553, IMG submission 203099) | Salt marsh sediment microbial communities from the Plum Island Ecosystem LTER, Massachusetts, United States - Salt Marsh Sediment SW1601-40 ... | reverse complement strand
CAGTCTGTTAATTAATTTAACAGTTAGTGATTATACTATTGGAAAATGTTCGAATCTGTATATTGTTGTACGGTAGTGGGCTATAGATAACAGGGTATATCAGACAGAGATTTCACCGATGAGATAGGTAACAGCTTTCCCGCTAATCAGAACGCGGTCACCTGCCAGTTCACAGAAGAGTTCCCCTCCACGTTTCGAAAGCTGGAAAGCGTGCAATTTGTTTTTTTTCAATTTTTCAGCCCAGAAAGGAATGAGCATGGTATGTGCTGAGCCGGTAACCGGATCCTCATTAACACCAACAGCCGGTGCAAAGAAACGGGAAACAAAGTCGGATCGGTCCCCGGGTGCTGTAACAATGATTCCCAGGCAATCCAGTTTTTTCAGTTTCTCAAAATCGGGCTGGATCCGGAGTATACTCTTTTCATCGCTGAACAGGGCAAGGTAATCCCTTGCTTTGCAAACTTCAACCGGAAAAGATCCCAGTGCGTCAGCAAGATCTTCCATTTTACCGGTAGTGATGCATTTACTGGCAGGGAAATCGAGCGTAATGAAATCTTCTTTTCCGGTTACTTTCAAGGGTCCGCTTTTTGACTGAAACAGGATTTCATTACCCGGATAATTGAGATGATTAAAAAGAACGTGACCTGATGCAAGGGTTGCATGACCACACAGATCAACTTCCACCTCCGGTGTAAACCACCTTAACTCAAAATGAGATCCTTTATTAACAAAAAAGGCTGTCTCAGCAAGGTTGTTTTCAGCTGCAATCTTTTGCATTACATCTGGTTCAGGCCAATCCTGCATTGGACACACCGCAGCGGGATTACCCCTAAAAGGGGTATCTGTAAAGGCATCAACCTGGAACATTTGTATCTTCATCGTTATTCTGTTACGTTAAAAAACCATGTCTCGGTGGATTGAATAATTTCACCTTTTGTATGTTAAATGGTTGTGTTCAAGATAGCGATAAAAATCCAAGATTGGAAATGGCTGTTTGGGGTAGACGGGTCAATCCATTCTCTACCGGATTTTTTTTGGTGTAATGCGGAAAGATTTCAGGTAACAGCGACGGGCGTATTACATCTTGTACAGCATAAAACTTTCACAAGCATTACCTTTCATCTTTCACAGGAATTGTTACATTTGTTTCTTCTGAAGAAGGGAAATCTTATTTCCGCCAATAGGCGGACGAGGGTCAAGATTCCCGCCCCTTGAGGCGAAAAATAGTTTCATTTGACCCCCTGTCTGCTTGTGGCGGTGTAGTTCAATTAAATTCTCACGATCACATGCAAGCAGTCAATGATTTTCTTACCAATCTGCACCATTATATAGGTGGGAGTAACTGGTTTATTTTCCTATTGATTGGTACAGGATTGTTCTTTACCTTTTACCTTAAATTTCCACAGATACGTTATTTCCGTCATGCCATAAGGATCACGAGGGGGAAGTATGATAAAGCGGATGACATTGGGGATGCTTCACATTTCCAGGCATTATCTACTGCCTTATCCGGGACAGTTGGAACGGGGAATATTGCCGGAGTGGCATTAGCCATTCATATAGGAGGTCCAGCTTCCCTGTTCTGGATGTTGGTTACAGCCATGCTGGGAATGACGACCAAGTTTGTGGAGGTTACCATATCGCATAAATACAGGGATCAGCTTCCGGATGGAAGTATTTCGGGTGGACCCATGTATTATATGAAAAAGAAGTTAAACCTCAGGTTTAAGAATGGTAAAATTCTAAGAATCGGAGCTGTATTGGGCATTTTCTTTGCATGTGCCACCATTTTTTCATCGTTTGGGACGGGTAGCTTACCACAGATAAATAGCATTTCTAATTCTATTTTTGAGACGTTTCAGATCAATCATGTCGTTACCGGGGCAGTCCTTGCTTTGTTGTTAGGACTTGTAATTATCGGTGGGATTAAACGGATTGCCAAAGTAACTTCCACACTTGTCCCACTGATGGCCATCATCTATTTTCTGGGGGCTTTGTTTGTCATTTTCACCAACCTTGAAAACATCATTCCCTCATTTGTTTCCATCTTCAGGGATATTTTTACTCCAACGGCTGCAGGAGGAGGATTCCTGGGTGGAAGTTTTGCCATTGCAATCAGTAATGGGGTAAACCGGGGGCTCTTTTCCAATGAAGCCGGACAGGGATCTGCACCCATTGCACACTCAGCAGCAAGAGCTCATGAACCGGTATCAGAGGGTATGGTTGCAATCCTGGAGCCATTTATCGATACAATTTGTATCTGCATGTTGACCGGTCTGGTATTGCTCTCTTCCGGTGTATGGAAAGAGAAGATGGAGAATCAGTTTCAGGAGACAGACATGCAATTTTTAGTGGGTCAATATGATGAGAACAATCAAGAGGACCGGCTTGCCCTCTTTCATCATGTCAACGAAAGAAAGAATTTTCCCAAACTTGAGCAGTTTAGCGGAACCCTTGTTATTGAGGATGGAGTTATGGCCAACGAAAATATCACCCTTTTGCATGCTGAATCGGTAGCTGAAGATTACCTTTTTTATAAGGGTGAAGCGTTATACACTGGGACACTTCAGGTTGAAGAGGGGAAAATGTTTATTGAAGAGAAAGATAAACCTTCACTTAAAGAGCGGGTGAAAGGATTGTTTGCTAAGACTGGCTCTGAACGGGTTGTGGTAGTTGGTAAGTCGCTGATGCACAGTGCTCCGCTAACCACGAAAGCCTATGAAAAGAGCTTTTTGGGTGAATACGGCAAATATATTGTTTCCCTTGGCTTGCTGCTATTTGCTTTTTCAACCGCTATTTCCTGGTCCTATTATGGAGGAAGAGCAGTAACCTTTTTATTCGGCACAAAGTATATTATCTATTACAGGTTGGTCTATGTTATTGCCTTTTTCTTTGCATCCTTTACCGATACAACCATCATCTGGTCGCTTTCCTACATTACCATTGCGCTGATGGCTATTCCCAACCTGTGCGGGATACTGATCCTTCATAAAGATATCAAAACCACCATTAAAGATTACTGGGTAGATTTCAAAAAGGATCATCCGGGAGAGAAAGTCCCGAAAGGGTAATCAATCGAGTGAGTAAGTAAATTCAAATCCCAGGACATGTGCTCGTAAGGGATTATTCACATTCACCTCATCCATGATCCGGTAGAACAGTGCCAGATCGCTTTTTTTACTGATGCCCCATTCAAAACCAACATCTGCCCGAAACTCTTCATATTGATTTTCAACATTGCTGAACCGGAACCATGCCTCTCCTGCGATGAATGGATCAAGTGGGAAATTATTGATGTTGTAAGAGAGTTTCAGTCTTTCCCGGAGAAAATCTTTCGGATCTTTGTTCACTACCCACTCTCTCTGCAGCCGGTTTCTCAATGAGATTTCAAACCGCTTAATTTCAGCCCGTAATATCAGATCCCCTTTTAACCGGTGTTCGGTGTATTCGACTCGGGAAGTAATCCGGTAAGCGATTTTTACTCTTAACCATTTTTTATGTTTATAGGTTACCCCCAACTCTCCGAGCAGACCCTTCAATCGTGTTGCATTATCGTAAACACGGTATGATCCCTCAAAGTCAGCTTCAAAATGTTGCAAAAACTCCTTTTCAAGATTGATACTGGTCCAAACCTCAAAATCTTCCTGGATCTCAGGGACATCGACCTGTGCAAAACAACTGACAGGGGGCAGTAGGGCAAAGCAAAAAAAGAGGTATAAAACTTTTCGGAGCATGATCATTGATTCAAAGCAGATAACAAATATACAATTTAGTTTTTCTCGTCCAATGGGTTAATGGGGTAGTCTACCTAATATTTATCTTTCCGGGGTTGTTAGAGCAGACTCGCGGTTTTTCTCAATAGAAGTATATTTTCTACATGATACGTATGAGGAAACATATCTATCGGTTGAATTTTTTCCGGCGTATACTTTTCAGAGAGGAGTTGGATATCTCTTGCTTGAGTGGCAGGATTACAGCTAACATAGACAATCCGTTCAGGATGCATGGTAAGGAGCGCATCAATCACTTTCTTATGCACTCCAGCCCTTGGTGGATCCAGAATCACCACCTGTGGCAGACCATATTTTTCGTAAAAGCTGAAAGACAACGAATCTTTTATATCTCCTGTAAAGAAGAGGGTATTCCGTATGTTGTTAATCGATGAATTCTCTTTTGCATTCTTAATGGATTCTGGGATCTGTTCAATGCCAATTACTTGTGAACATTTACCCGCTATAAAATTGGCAATGGTGCCTGTTCCTGTGTATAGATCATAAACAATCTCATCCCCTTTCAGTGATGCAAAATCGCTAACAACATGGTAGAGGTTTAATGCTTGAAATGAATTGGTTTGGAAGAACGATTTTGGTCCGATTTTGAAATGAAGATCTCCGATTTTTTCCATGATGTGGTCTTTCCCGGAAAAGCAGGTGACAGGCAGATCGGCAATCGTGTCATTTGGTTTATTGTTGATGACATACATCAACGAAGTAACCATTCCAAAGCTGCTCTGGATATATTTCAGTAACGCAGAACGTTTTTCAGCATTATCGGTAAAAAAGGAAACGATAACCATGACTTCTCCTGTCATGGATGTCCTGATAATCAGATTTCTCAGGAAGCCTTTTTGGTTCTTTACATCAAAAAAATCAAGGTTGTTTCTAAGAGCATACTCTTTGATTGCCAATCGAATCGTATTGGAGGGTTCAGGCTGAAGGTAGCATTCGCGGATATCCAGAATCTTGTCAAACAATCCCGGGATATGAAATCCCAGGCCATTCCGGTTATCATACTGAACATCCTGTTCCATTTCCTCTCTTGTGAGCCATCGTTTATTGGAGAAAGTAAATTCAAGTTTATTGCGATAAAACCGGGTATGTTCGGAAGCAATTATGGTTGAAATCCTTGACAAACTTACCTCATCCAGTTTTCCAATTCGTTGTAATTGATCCTTTACCTGATTTTGCTTATAAACGAGCTGATCATCATAGTTCAGGTTCTGCCATTTGCATCCTCCGCAGGTTCCAAAATGGCAACAAAATGGGTTTACCCGACGGGGGGAATAGTGATGGTACCGGATGGCTTTAGCCTCCATGAAGTTCTTTCTTTTTTTTGTAACCTGAAGATCGACCACATCACCGGGAATGGCATTCGAAACAAAGATGACCATCTCATCCTTTTTGGCAATGGCTTTACCCTCGGCAGCAATGTCAAGTATCTCCACCTTTTCATAAACGGGATATTTTTTTCTTTTCCTACCCAATGGGTTCAATTTTGGAGTTTAACAAAGATATGGAATAGAGCTGAGTTAAATAGTATATTTGCGGGGTGTATTGTTTGTAGCCATAACCTTGTTCATGTAATATGATATCCCTAAATATGAAAGAATATATTTTTAAAGAAAAGTATTCCGTTTATTCCTATGAGGTGGATACCAATGCAAATGCTCCAATTACAGCCATTGCCAATTACATTCAGGACATTGCAGCAAAGCATGCAGAGTTACTCGGCTGGGGATTTGAAGAGATGCTGAAAAGGCATCAATACTGGGTGTTGTACCGGCTGAGAATCGACATACTACGGTATCCGGCATGGAGGGAGGAGCTCATGGTTGAGACCTGGCCTTCAGGGATTGACAGGCTGTTTGCCAATCGTGATTTCAGGATTATGAATGGGCAAGGCGAGGAGATCGGCAAGGCAACCAGTGCCTGGTTGATCATTAACAGGAGAAGCAGGAGGCCACAGAGCCCCAAATTGTTGCATGATACTCTTCCCGGTTTGAGTACTTCATCGGATGGAAAATCCCTGGAGAAGATTCCATCGGTTGAGAGCGAAAATGACCGGAAGAATCTCCGGGTACAATATAGTGATCTTGATCAGAACAATCATGTCAATAACGTGAAATATATTCAGTGGATCACCGACTCCTACCCGGGCGATTTTTGTGCGAAAAACAGGATTGTTAATTTTGAAATCAATTACTTATCGGAATCATCACTTGGTGAAAAGATTGGAATAGAAAGCGTCTGTTTGAATCAATCCCCTCTTTTATATCACCATGCAATGTTTATTACCGATCAGGAAAAAGAGATTTGCAGGGCCAGGGTAACCTGGGAGCGTGCAGTTTAAAAACGATCAATTGAAAAAGAATAGTTATCTTTAACCCCGGATTTGCCGCAAGAATGACCTGAAGATGAGAACGCGCATAACCGTAATTGTTTCTGTCATTTTTTTCTTTCTGATTACGTCCTGTGCAACGCAGAGGAACTACGATAGTGCCAGGAACCTGGCATATCTTTATAACCCGAGCATGGCCTCTCTTCATCCGCGCTATCAGGTATTTCATGAAAGTGATCAAACTTCCATTCTTTCGGTAAAGGTATATCCGGTTGAGTTACTTTTTAACCAGGCAAACGATGACGGGGTTTACCAGGCTCACCTTGAGATTTATTACCGGCTGTACGAGTTGAACGGTGGACGAAGCCTTGTTGATACGGGTGTATATAAATACCCGATAGAGATGCAAAACGTCAGGCGGGAGTTTGTGGCAAACATTCCCTTGCCAACTCAGGTATCCAGGAAGTATAACCTGGAAGTCATTACCAATGATAGACTCAGGAACAAGGCAGTACAAGCATTTATTCCTATTGACAAGACATCCCCGTACAACTACCATAATTTTGAGGTGGTGAGGGTTACCACCGGGCAGCCGATCTTCAATTCCATCCTGGACAGCAGCCAGGTAATTCGGATTCGTTATCCGAATGATGGGGTGGATAGTCTCTTTCTCTCCTACTACCCTGTCGATTCGGTTATTCCTTATCCTCCTTCCCTCCTGATCCCATCCAGAACATTGCAACAGGATCCGGATACTATCTATGCTATAGCCAATTATGATTCCGTTGCCATCCGGTTTACAGAAGAAGGGATGTACCATTTTACGGTAGATCCGGCAATCAGTGAGGGGTATACCATCTTCTATTTCGGTGAGCATTTCCCTTCCATTAAGACAACGGAACAGATGATTGATCCCCTGGAATACCTTGTTTCGGAAGCTGAAATTGCCCGGATGAGGAGGAATGAAAATCAGAAATTAGCCGTTGATAACTTTTGGATCAATACAGCAGGAAGTATTGACAAAGCACGGGAGCTGATACGCATTTACTATAACCGGGTCTTTTATGCCAACTATTTTTTTGCCTCCTATAAGGAAGGCTGGAAGACGGATCGTGGTATGATCTATATTATATACGGACCTCCTGATGTATTGTATAAAAATGATGAGGAGGAGCGATGGATCTACCGAAATAGCAAGGGTACAGAGAATATATCCTTTACGTTTCGGAAAGTTGAAAATCCGTTTACACAGAATGATTTTGTGTTAAACCGGTCTGATGAATTGGATTCAAAATGGGGAGAGGCAATTAGGAGCTGGAGGAGTGGCTTGATATTTAGCATTGATCAGGGAAATTCCCAATAATCCATGGGAAAGTCAGACTCACAGGTTGTTTTTGGTATCCGATCGGTCATCGAAGCGATCCGGTCAGGGAAAGAAATTGAGAAGATCCTGGTAAGGAGAGACCTACGGGGAGAAACAGCTCATGAGTTGTTAACACTGATCAGGAAAGAGAAAATACCCGTTCAATACGTACCGGTTGAAAAAATTAATCGGATTACAAGAAAAAACCACCAGGGCATTCTTGCTTTTATTTCTGTCATTGAATACACAAGAATAGATCAGTTAGTCCCCTCACTATATGAGGATGGAAAGATTCCATTTCTGATCATACTTGATGGAATAACTGATGTACGGAATCTTGGTGCCATTATAAGGACCGCTGAATCAGCGGGTGTTCATGGTATGATCCTTCCGCAAAAGAGATCCTCAATGCTCACAGCCGATACCATTAAAACATCTGCCGGAGCCCTGTATCATCTCCCCGTTTGCCGGACCAGTAGCGTTAAGGAAACTTTACTCTATCTCAGGGAAAGTGGATTACAGCTTGTGGCCGCTTCGGAGAGAGCAGAGAAAAGCTTTTTTGAGATTGATTTTATGCCCCCCACACTGATCATTTTGGGAGCTGAAGACAAAGGGCTAAGCATGGAGGTCTTAAAAGGGGTTGATGAATTGGTTAAAGTCCCCATGGCGGGGAAGATCGGTTCACTCAATGTTTCTGCAGCTGCTGCTGTACTTCTTTATGAGGTGGTTCGTCAGAGAACCCGATTAGAATAACTGTCCCTGAACAGTCACTTATTTGCCTATTGAGTTAGTTTCCTGAAGTCATCACCGGAAGGACTCTGAAAGACCTGAAGTCCAAATTCGGGAATAACAGCCAGCAAATGATCAAAAATATCTGCCTGTATTGATTCGTAGTTAGCCCATTTCTGGTCATTGCTAAAGACATAGATCTGAATGGGGATTCCTTTATCATCGGGTTCAAGGTGTCTGACAAGGAAGGTCATCTCATTGTGGATTTTGGGATGGTTCTTCAAATAGGCTTCGACATATTTCCTGAAGATTCCGAGATTAGTTTGTCTGCGTCCATTGACCACGATGGAGTTGTCTATATTGTGTTTCGTATTGTATTCGACAAGTTCTTTTTCTTTCTGTTCGATATAATCTTTGAGGAAATGAATTTTTTTAAATTTTTCCAGCATCTCAGGCGTACAAAATGTAACACTTTTCATATCAATTTTTAAAGCGCGTTTAATCCGCCTTCCTCCCGATTCTTCCATCCCTTTCCAATTCTGAAAGGATTCACTGACCAATGCATAAGTGGGGATGGTGATAATGGTTTTATCAAAGTTCTGTACTTTAACTGTATTCAATGTTATATCGATCACTGTCCCGTCAGCTTTCCTGCTTGGCATCTCAATCCAATCTCCAGGTTTCACCATGTTGTGGGCAGCCATTTGAATACTGGCCACAAAGCCGAGAATCGTATCTTTAAAAATCAGGAGCAGTATTGCTGCTATTGCACCCAGGCCGGTAAATAATTTTCCCATCGCCATATTAAAGATGATGGAAATGATCATGAGAATGGCAACAAAGTAGATCAGGATCTTTACTACCTGCAGGTAACCCTTTATGGGCCTGTTTTCTGAAATGGGCAGGGTAGTGTAAATGGTATGCATGGCATTGATAAACGAGTCAACTACCAGGACAATAGCGATTAAAAGGTAGATATAGGTTGCTATCTGCAATGCATTGATGAAATCAGGAAATTCATAAAATGCAATACCAACGGTGTAATATATAACAATTGCCGGTGCAATGTGAGAAAGCCTCTGGAATACCTTCTTTTCAAGGAAAGTATCATCCCAGGTTACCCTGGTTTTTTTTATGATGTTTTTCTCAATCCCAATGATGAGTTTTTTTGCGATCCAGTTTACCACTATGCACAGCAAGAGGATAACAATGGAAAATATCACTGCTTTGATAATAACTGCCCAATCTGTTGGAATTCCCAAATCGGAAAGCCAGTTGACAAAAGCCTGGCTCAATTTGATGAAGAATGTTGCTTCAGTCTCCATTGTAAGCGAATTTTACATGATTTTTATAGTGGACTACCTGGCTGACAAATTTACCTTGTGGATTGATGCTTTGCAAAAAAAACATCACAATTTATTCATAATTTCCCGGCAACGATTCACTTCTTTTACCATTAGTCAATAAAAACTTCCATAAATCTTTTTCATCAAACAAAGTAATTATCTTAGAGAAATTGAAATTCGTGAGAATATCTACTTGTGAAACAGTATACTGTTGATGAAATACTGGATGGTATCCGTTGCAGGAACGATAAGATATTACACTATGTATATCATGAGAATTATCCCTCTGTAAGGAGTTATATCACGGAGAATAATGGATCCAGCCAGGATGCCAAAGATATTTTTCAGGAGGGACTTGTTTTAATCTATCAAAAAGTCACCTCTAAGAAGCTTCTTCTGGATTGCAGTTTTCATGCCTATATTTTTTCAGTATGCAGGTTATTGTGGTTAAAAGAATTAGAGAGAAGAAAATCAGAAAAAATGGATCAGAAAGATGTAAAGGGGTATTTGGACCTTCAGTCAGATCTTAATTTCGATGACTTAGAGCAGGAAAAGTATAGATTATACCAGAAGCATTTGAGACGATTGAACCCGGATTGCCAAAGGGTATTGATGCTTTTTTATGATGGTGTATCCATTCGTGATATCACGAAAATCATGGGATATACCAGTGAGTCGTATACGAAAAAGAAAAAAAGCATGTGCAAAGAGAAGTTAATACAGGGGATAAAAAGCGATCCGAAATACGACCAGATCATCCAATCATCGTAGTCTTTTTTTATAGATATATACTCCGGCAAGAAGAGCCAGGAGGAGCAGCAGGAATAAACCGGTTATTGTTTTTACCGTATAATTGAAAACGGGTTTGGAATCCCCAATATTTATATAACCAGACCAGAAATAGGGGTGGGAGGTTTCCATATTTGCCTTCTCCAGGAAATTCAGTTTTGCCTTTCGTAAGGCTTCATCTTTTGAGTATCCCTTTTTCAGGAAGGTATAAAATTCCTTCATGATGGCTACCCCGGAATTATCTTCAACTTCCCAAAGTGTCATGATGATGCCTGGACAGCCGGCATAGATGAATCCCCGTGCCAGGCTCATGACTCCTTCGCCTTTTTGCATTTTCCCTGCACCTGTATTGCAGGAGCTTAATACAGCCATCCTTGCATTCAGGGTAAGTCCATAGATTTCGAACGTATTGAGCAGTCCATCTTCCTCATCCTGAGATGAACCAGCAAAAACCAGTTTTGAATACATTGGATTTATATCGTCAATAACAGTGTGCATGGCGAGATGTAAAATATCGTAATTGGGCGAATTCCTTTTAAAATTTGATTCAGTTGCCTGGTCATCCAGGAAAACATCTCCTCCAACAAGATCATGAATGAATGCAACTTCTTCTAAGACGCCGGGTAATGGATAGAGGTTGTCGCGATATTGTCTTCTAAAGGCCAGATTCATACTGGAACCTGAATCCCCCTGGTAGTTTGGTGCAAATGCGAGCAGCCGGAGATCTGACACTTTTTTTCTGGCATCCCTGTTTTCCAGTAACGTTGCCGAACTGGAATAGGATACAGCGTGTTTCTTGATCAGGTAGGGCAAACCCTGGTAATCCGGTTCCTGCGAATCCACCAGATGGCTAACCAAAATTTCAAAAGGAATGTACGCCAGGGTTTCGTCGGGAACGATGATCAGGTTGTATCCTTCAATGAGTTCTTCAAAAGGACTGATCAGTTTATTGTATAGCCCATTCGAGGCATGGATAAACTGGGTGTAATCCATTTTAACCCCTTCTGAAAAATTATGATTGGTCAATATCTCCCGGATAAACCGGGTATTTAAATGGAATAGTGAATCGATAAAGACCTGGTGTACAACAAAATGTTTCCTTGAGTGCAGAAAGGAGATCAACAAAGAATCAGAAACAGTGTATTCAAGAATGGCTTCATCCGGTTTCAGGAAAGCAGCAATTTCCTTATGATTTGTAACCGCTGTATTAAATTTTAATGAATAATACCCGGGATAATTTTCTTCGAAGAAGGTAATTAACGAATCAATGCGTTTATGCAGAGAAAAAATATATCCTTCCCAGATTCTCAATTTGTCCTCATTGGGTTTCTCTCTTCCCTTCTCTTCGTGCACCATCTCTTTATAGGAATTGAGGTCATTTTGTAGTCCAAGCTCTTCCTCAATGAGGTGGTCAGGAATTCCTCCCAATTCTTTGGCTTCGATATTTCGAATGGCTGCCAGAAGATTTGCCGATTTGCTTTTTTCAGAATATTCAAACGCTTTTTCTTTGAAGTGCGGCTCACCGGTAAGTTGAAACAGGTGCAGGGAGAGACAGATAATTTTTCGATAGGTGGTGTATTCGTTTTCTGCGAGGATCATTCTGCTCTCTTCGGTCTGAAAACCCGAGCGGATCTCTTCAATTAATGCATTTGCCAGCTCGAGGGTTGAAAAAGAGAGTTCAAGATCGGACAGCTCCCCGTTGGTGCCATACAATTTCCCGGTGAGGAGTGCCTTTTCTTTTATGCAATTGAGTAGTTCCACACTGGATGAAGCACCTTCGATTGTGGGATTTTGTGTATAATCTTCGTCATGAAAGTCATCCACCAGGGAGACAATGGATTTCTGTACATACAACAAAGCCGAATCCAATTCGTTTTGTTGGCTAAACGCTTTACCGATATTGAGATATGCGATTGAAGTAACCGGGTGTTTTGTTCCAAAGAATCGTAAACAAAGATCCAGCGCCTTCCGGTAGAGATTCATTCCTTTTTCATAGTCCTGAAAAACCTCAATTGTGTACATCCCGTAGTTCAGGTAATATCTTGCCAGGTCGATGTTTTGCTCCCCTTTAAATTCAGTGGTATGTTCTATGGCTTTAAGAAAATAGTCGGATGCTTCACTGTAGTTACCCATTTGCCGATAGGTTTCCCCAATGTTGTTGTAGGTTGAGGACAATTCGGTCGACTTCATCCTGAGTTTGACTCCCTGGCTGCTGAATAGCCAGTCAAGTGCTTCTTCATACTCATTCAGTTTCAGATGAATTAATCCGATGTTGTTGTGGATATTGGCAATGTAGTTCGGATACGTTTCACCCTGTTTTTCATAGATCCGCAGCGCCGAATGATAATAGTCCAGTGCTTTCTGGAAATCAGCCTGCTGTTCATAAATAAGTCCGAGATTGTTGTAAGCCCCTCCGAGATTGAAATTATCCATTCCATATCTTTTTTCGTAAAGCCGGGCTCCCTTAAGAATGAAATTGATTGCTTCCTCATTACGTCCAAATCTTTGGCAGGCACTCCCGTAATTAATATAGGAAGAGGCGAGTTTGGGGTCATCAGCCGAAAAAATCTGTTCTTTCAAATCGATGGATTGTTTAAATCCTTCGAGTGCTTTCGTATAATCACTCAGATAATAATAACTCCCTCCGATGTTATTATAGATATAGGAGAGTGTATTATCAGCAATTCCAAGACTTTCCCGGATTTGAATGGCTTTTATAAGGGATGCAATGGCTTCCTTAAAACGGCTCATTCTATATGCATGAGAACCTTTTGCATAGTAGAAATCGGAGAATAAGGTATCTTCTGCCTCTATATGTTTTACCAGGAGGTCTTCAGCAATCCCTAAGATTTTTTCCACCCTGTCAAAATTTCTTAATTTATTTTGAATGATTGCCTGCTTGATCATGCAATCGGAGAGCCTGGCCCAGTTTTCGAGTTGTTCATATCCTGAGGCTGCCTGTTCAAAGCCTTTCAATGCCAGTTGGTTATCGTCCGGATTATCCCTGAAAAACAAAGCATACGCCTCCTGATACTGCGAATCGATATCAGCCGGTTCTACCTGGTTGCCTGTCTGGGCCATACCCGTGGAGAGGATTATCGACAAAAGAACCGGGCAAAGCAGGAAGAACAGGAACATTCCTCGTTTGTCCCCTCTCGTTTTTTGTCTCTTAAAGGAGTTGTCCTGGTTATTCGGATGGAAAGCAGACCGAAACATTCCGGAAAATTTTATTTTATCCAGTCAATATTAGGATTTTATCGGATGAAATCAAAATGGTTTCCTGATCCGGCATCTTATGTCCCGGATTGGTGAAAAATAGGGCCTTATATTTAGAATGAATCTAAATTAGGACTTTTTCGTCAAAAAGTTGAAAAAACAGGGTAACCTTTTTGCCTTTTTCAGAATAAAGGGGTGAAGGCATCCTATAAATGTCACACAGTAACCTTAAATAATTAATCTTAAATCAACAAATCATGAAAACATTTGAACATTTTGAAGCCATTGAATTAACCGAGTATGAATTGCTTATGATAAGAGGAGGGGATGGAGAAGGAGATGACGGACTGGGAGAAGGAGACCTGATCATTATTCCGGATTAAACTTATAATAACCCCAAAAAACAAACAGAAATGAAAACGTTAGAACTTTTTGAAGCCATTGAATTGACCGATTACGAATTGCTTATGATAAGAGGAGGGGATGGAGAAGGAGATGACGGACTGGGAGAAGGAGACCTGATCATTATTCCGGATTAGACGTTGGAGATGATGAGTTGGTCTTCTATTCCTGAATCATCTGGAATAGAAGCAGGTACAATAATAATAACACAGGCTTTTATTGATTATTCTGTCTGATAAGATAGGTAATCGGATGATTGTGATACACGATTTATGAATGTTTACAATAAATGCTCTGGAATCTATAAGGATTTTCAAAAGAGGAACTGAAGAAATAAATGCAACTAAAAATAAACCATTAAATAATAATATGCTATGGAAAGAAGAATCAATTATTCAAGATTTACCGACAGGTATCTTGATGGAGAACTCAAAGGACAGGAGCAACAGTGGTATGAGGATGAGCTGCTGTCAAATCCAGATCTGGCAAAGGATTTGGAGCTGCATCGGGAAGTGAATCAGGCCATTCGGGAAACGGATGTCATACAATTCAGAAATCAACTGGATAAAATACATGATTCAGTTGAACCTGAATATCAGCAGTCCATTGCCCGGAAGGTAATACACAGTAAATATGCACGAATTGCGGCTGCCTCGGTAGTTGCCTTAGTGGCTATCGGATTATTTTTGAATAATATACTGAGCAAACCTGCGGATAGTACGGAACTGTTTCAGCGCTATTACCAGGCTCCTGTATTGTCAGTTACTGTCCGGTCTGATGCTGCGATGGACAACCTGTTTCATGAAGCGGTTATCCATTTCAATAACGGACAATTCACGGATGCTTTAGCACTGTTTGAGCAGGTAGTAACAATGGACAGGAGCAACATGAAGGCACACCTGGCTACCGGGATCAGTAATATCGAGATCAACCAGGCAAAAGAAGCAGAGAAATCGTTCGAAACCGTCATTGATCACAAAGACAACCTCTATGTTGATCAGGCAGACTGGTTCCTGGCACTTTGCTATCTGGAGACAAACGACCTTGATAATGCAATGCTGCAGTTTGATAAGATTGCTTCGAATGACCGTTCGTATAAGCAGAATGAAGCAAAACGGATACTGAAGAAGCTGAACAGGTAGATCCTGTTTACCATACAGGCTTTATCTCGGGTTCACATCAGATCTGAGGTAATCGTGCAATGAAGTCATTTAGTCTGGCACATAAGAAGGATTGAAAGCGATGGATAGAGAGAAGAAAATAAAAAACCTGGAGAATAGAGTTGCAAAACTCGAACAACTATTAAAAGAGAAAGAGAAAGAGATTGCTAAGATGAAATCTGCTTTCCTGTCGAATATCTCTCACGAGATCAGGACTCCCATGAACTCCATCATCGGATTTTCAAACCTGTTGGCAAGTGATGACCTCACCAGTGACCAGAGGGATCTTTACCTGCAATATATCAACAGCAGCAGTGAAGACCTATTAAGTTTCATTGAAAACCTGATTGATATGGCAATGATCGATTCCATGCAATTGGATGTGCAGGAGGAAGATTGCTGTCTGAACGATCTGTTCGACGAACTCTATTCTGTTTTTAACCGGGAAAGACACAGGAAAGAGAAACATAGTGTGGCTCTTTTGATGGAGAAACCATCCAAAGACAGGGATGTGGTTATCAGGACCGATGCCATGAGGTTGAACCAGATCATGTCGAATCTGATCAGTAACGCGCTTAAGTTTACCGAAAAGGGGATTATTGTGATGGGTTATGATCTGTCGGATACGGATCTAATCCGGTTCTTTGTGAAGGATACCGGACGAGGATTAGAGATGATTGAACAGCGGCAGGTATTTGAAAGTTTTGTTAAAGAACCCCTGGGGAAAAATATGGATATCCGGGGTGTAGGTCTTGGGTTATCGATATGCAAAGGTCTTGTCAATATTCTGGGAGGGGAGATCTGGGTTGAACCCAACACAAAAAGAGGGTCCGTATTTACTTTTTACCTGCCGAAGAAAATATCAAAAAATAGAAACAAATCAGTCCGGTTGGTTCATCAGGAAGCTAAGAATGACCTTTTTATTACCGGACAGGAGATGGCTATCTGAGGCACTTTCTTTGATCTGAAGTGTGATCGAAGTTATTGAAGGAATAAAATAATAAGGCAATCGGGGGGAAACAGGAGTTGTTGGCTGAACAAAAGGAATGGTTCTTTCGTCGTGTACCTGCGTAGCAGGGAATCGGCAAAGAACTTCCTGACAGTCTGCTTAACAATGTACACACCACCCAGTCGCATCCGGCTAATTATCAGCGGTTAGTTGGATCCCTCCAGACAACTCCTGTTTTTACCCCTTTTTCATATCCGAGAGCATCATCAAACGCCAAAATCCAAATATTTGCTTATTTTTAGCAGAAGAAACATGTGATGTTTAGTGAATGGCTGAAACAGTTAAAGGCTTTTTAAGAGATCCTTGCTTTCGTTAAATCTATAATGGTTCGTCCTATGTCTAAATTTCCATTTTACAGACAGCTTGATGCGATGGATTGCGGACCTGCCTGTTTGCGGATGATTGCTGCTCATTATGGTAAAAGCTTTCCGATCCAGGTGTTGCGGGAGAGAAGTTACATCACTCGTGAAGGGGTATCCATGTTGGGTATCAGTGATGCTGCTGAATCGATTGGGATCAGGACAAAAGGGGTAAGGATCAGTTTTGAACAGCTAAAAAGTGAAGCTCCACTGCCATGTATAGCACACTGGAAGCAGAAACATTTTGTTGTTGTTTATCAAATAAAAAAGGGGCATGTGTGGATATCTGACCCTGCGATTGGCAGGTTGAAGATAACGGAAGAGGAATTTCGAAAGGGTTGGATCAGTGCCCGTGGAGAGGGCGATGAAAACGGACTCTGCTTGCTCCTTGAGCCGACGGCTGAATTTTACGACCAGGAAGAGGAGAAGAGAGACAGACAAAGCTTCCGGTTTCTTTTTTCCTATCTCAGGACAAACCGGAAATTTATCGTTCAACTTCTTCTCGGGCTTCTCTTTGGTAGCTTGCTGCAACTCATTTTTCCCTTCCTGACTCAACAGGTGGTAGATTTTGGTATCAATAACCAGGATCTCGGCTTCATTTACCTGATCCTTATAGCACAGCTGGTCCTTTTCATTAGCCGGATGTCTGTTGATTTTATTCGTGGTTGGATCCTTCTTCATCTGGGAACAAGAGTAAATATTTCGTTGATATCGGACTTCCTGATCAAGCTGATGAAGTTACCCATCCGCTTTTTTGATTCGAAACTGATCGGCGACCTGCTGCAACGGATTGGTGATCATCGCCGGATTGAACTTTTTCTTACTTCTGCAACCCTCAATATCCTGTTCTCACTGTTGAATTTGCTGATTTTTGGTATTGTACTGGCGATCTATAACCTTACTATTTTCTGGATCTTTCTTGCCGGAAGTGTTTTGTATACACTGTGGATTTATCTCTTTATGAAAAAAAGACGTGAGCTCGACTACCGGAAGTTTAAGCAACTGGCAGAAAATCAAAGCAGCCTGATCCAGCTTTTTACCGGCATGCAGGAAATCAAGTTGAACAACATTGAGAAACAGAAAAGATGGGAATGGGAAAATATCCAGGCAAAATTATTCAAGGTAAATGTCAGGTCTTTGTCACTGAACCAGTATCAACAGGCTGGAGCTACATTTATTAATGAAACCAAGAATATCCTTATCACCATATTGACTGCGACAGCTGTTATTTCCGGAGAAATGACCCTGGGTATGATGCTGGCTGTTCAATACATCCTGGGGCAGCTGAATTCCCCCCTTGATCAAATGATTGGTTTTTTCCACCGAACACAGGATGCACGAATCAGCCTGGAAAGGCTGGGTGAAATTCACCTGAGAGAAGACGAGGAGAAAGAGGAGGAGCAAAGAATTACGATGCTACCGGATAAGAGAACAATATCCAT
>Ga0315553_10001727_pt1 | contig 17933 bp, 17 predicted proteins | sample SalMarSW160140MG_FD_203099 | JGI IMG/M metagenome (GOLD analysis project Ga0315553, IMG submission 203099) | Salt marsh sediment microbial communities from the Plum Island Ecosystem LTER, Massachusetts, United States - Salt Marsh Sediment SW1601-40 ... | reverse complement strand
CTGAGGAATCTCTATACCATGTACGGTGTCATCAAGTCCTTAAGAGTGCCTTGTGCTCGGGGAATTATGAATCAAGGATACTGCCACGTTATCAACACCGCCAAGGAGAGATCAATGGGATGGTGAGACGAATGTTCCTAGCTGGCGTGAGCACCAGAAGAGGGAAATCCCAGGCAAAAACTAGGGATTTTGAGAGACAACTTCTTCAATCGCTATTTTCGGGGACCTTCGCTTGGTTGAGTTATTCTCGAGAAAAATAGTATACTTATCTTGACCGCTACGGGAGTAGCAGTCCTGGTCAATCCGGCCGAGGTAGTAGCCTGGCTGGCAAATAAATTGTATGAATACGACATTCCCTTACGGAAAGGTGAAATGATCATGCTCGGTAGCTTTGTTTGAGCTTTAGACATAGAACCGGGATTGTTGTTTAAAGCCACTTTTGTAGAAGCTTTTCCTTGTGCGAAGTCACTGGAGTATATTGATTTATAGGAGGCAAAATGATGAACATTGCGACATACCCAAAAGGCTCTCGCGTAGTTCTCCAGGGCAATGAGGCTATTGCCAGAGGAGCACTAGAAGCAGGTGTACAATTCTGTGCGGGTTATCCAGGAACACCTTCAACAGAGATTATTGGCACACTGGCCGCGGTTGCCAAAGATGCTGACATCCACGTTGAATGGTCTATCAACGAGAAGGTAGCTACGGAGGTAGCGGGTGCGGCTGCCTTCGCTGGATTGAGAAGTCTGGCCGCTATGAAAAATGCCGGACTGTATGTGGCCGTAGACTACCTGCTGCATCTCAATTTGTCGACCCTTGGCGATAGAAGGGGAGGGCTTGTGATAGTAGTTTGTGATGATCCACAAGCTCATTCAAGCGGCGACGAAACGGATACCCGCTGGATAGCTAAAATGGCTGATGTTCCACTTCTGGAACCAAGCAATATCCAAGAAGCCAAAGATATGGTCATATGGGCATTTGAGCTATCTGAGAAGCTTGGCTGCTATTCTTTTGTCAGGAGCTATACACGTCTGTCCCATTCGCGCAGTAGCATCATCCTCGGGAATATCCCCAAGCCAAAAAGAAAGGCGATGTTTGACACATCTAAATGTTATTCCCCTTATATAGCCACTCCAAAGCATGCAGCTTTACATGAGCAGCTAACCAAGGTCCAGGAGATATTCGAGTCTTCTCCTTTTAATTCATACACCGGACCAGAGCAACCGGAATTGCTGATAATCTGCAGTGGCAACGGCGAATCATGTTCTCTGGATGCCATAGACATATTGAACCTGACGGAGCTGGTAGGTGTTTTGAAGCTGGGAACGCTCTGGCCATTTCCCAAAGAGCTAGTCAAGAAACGTCTGACAAGGGCAGGCAAAATCCTCGTGGTGGAGGAGGTAGATCCTTTCGTTGAAATCCATGTAAAAGAAGCGGCAGCTGATCTCTCAGCGGTGGGGAGACCACCAGAGATATACGGAAAAGGCTCCGGGCACATGGATAGCTATGGTGAAGTTACACCGGACGCAGTGGTCGAGGCTTTATCTAGAATTTTCAAGTTGGAATATCAAGCAAGAGATTCCAACTACGAGCAGAAAGCACAGGATGCCAAGGGTTTAGTCATTGAGCGCGGCGCTATCTGGTGTGCCGGATGTCCGCATCGGGCTAGCTTTTTCGCCCTGAGTGACGCAATAAGACGAGATAGAAGGCAGGGCATAGTTACTGGAGACATCGGCTGCTATGTGCTGGATGTATTTCCGTATGGCACGCATCAGACCAATATGTTGCATTGTATGGGCTCGGGAGCAGGTCAAGCCTGCGGCTTTGGAGAACTTGGTCGATTTGGGTTTGAGCAGCCTGTCATAGGAATATGCGGCGATGCAACTTTCTTCCATGCATCGGTTCCAGCGCTAATGAACGCGGTGCACAACAAAGCAAACATGACGCTGTTGATACTGGACAATTCGACCACAGCGATGACCGGGTTCCAGCCTCATCCTGGAACAGAGCATACCGCTACGAGGGATGCGGCCACAGTAATAGATACGGAAGCTCTCTGTCGTACTCTGGGATGCAGGGTGGAGGTGAGAGACCCATTCGACATAAAGGAGACTTCAGCCACTCTCCGTGAGTTGATGCGGGACGAGAACGGAGTTAGGGTATTGATTCTACGCAGAAAATGCGAATTAGTCAGAATGAGGCAGGAGCAGACGTACCCGTACAAGATTTGGGTTGACCACGAGAAGTGCACAGGCGACAAGTGCGGCTATTGTTACAAGGTCTTTCAGTGTCCCGGCATATCGTGGGATAAAGAGAGCGACAAGGCTCAACTACAGGCAGCGGTTTGCGTTGGATGTGGAGTTTGCGCTGACATATGTCCAAATGAAGCTATTACTAAGGAGGATATAGGATAGATGACTACTTCCAGAGACGCGTTGAACCTGATTATTTGCGGAGTGGGAGGCCAGGGAAATATTTTGCTTTCCGACCTGATAAGTAGTACGTTGGTTAAGAAGGGTTACCATGTCACCGTAGCGGAAACCTTCGGGGTGGCTCAAAGAGGTGGGGCAGTTTTCAGCAGCGTCAGAATATCCCAAAATAGGGCTTACGGACCGTTAATTCCAGAGGGCAAAGCTCATCTTGTCCTTGGCCTTGAGCCTCTGGAAACCTTGAGGACGCTGCAAAAATACGGCAACCCAGAAACAGTATGCGTAACCAATACTTATCCCTTTCTCCCAATCGGAGTACTTGCAAGAAAAGAAGAGTATCCCGACCGTAACGAACTTGAAAAAACAATCAAGGTCCTTTCTAAAGCAGCCTGGTTCATAGATGCGACTAGCATAGCTTTGGGACTGGGTGCTAGGATAGCTACGAATATCGTAATGCTGGGTGCCTTAATCAGTTCAGGTCAGCTTCCCCTGACAAAGAAAGATATTGAGGACGAAATGCGGGATACGTTCCCCCCCCAGAGAATAGAGTTGAATATAAAGGCTCTTGAGCTGGGAGCCAGTGCACTGCGTTCGCAGAAATAGAACTCGTGAACGCACAGTATCGACTGTCTCGTGTTCAGAATCTGCTCTAAAGCAGCTCCCTTTTCTGTGTTGATTTTGGTTGGGACTCACGCTGAGGAATGCCAACTATGAGTTGTGGCAAACTAATTGCTAGTCTCTAAATCTCAGAAAGGAGAAATCCCTTGTATAAAGCAGCTCGGGAGGCATTCGACATTATTGGACTCTTGGGAATTCTTTTGACGAGTGGGTAACCGACTGCACCATTCGGCTATCCCACCATATTCGTACCTTTGATGCATCCCTTTCTACGTCAGGGACTAGATGGACTTCAACCTCCCCTCGTAGTGGCAAGTATGGGGCCGGTATGTCATGATTGAATACAGATATCTTCCGATAGCCGTTCACCGTTCGTTTTTCTCGTAAGTAGAACACGTCCTTTTTAGATAAGGCTGATAACAACCCAGGTTTTTTGCCCGGGCGATGATAGTAGGCGAGGATACCTTTATGTCGCGCTTAATTAAGCGATCCCTGATAGCAGCGTAGTTGTAATTAGCAATGGGCAGGGTGCAGTCATCGATCAAGTTCTTCTCCAGCATTAGTTCTTTCTCAATCTCAGTATCAACGCAAGCTGGGAGTCCAGGCCGGCTCGCCCTTTCATAGGTAATGTAAAACCCGTTCGGGTCATGGAGATACTTGTTCAAAAGTGCAAAGAACCGGCTTCTGCCAATGCCCAAAATCTCCTCAATTGATGGCCTATCTAACAACCCCTGGCACTACTCCTTGAACATCACCTTCACCTGCCAAGTAGTCAACCGTTTGTGAACTTGGTCCATTCAATTCCTCCTTTTGGGGAAAAATGTACCAAAGTCAGCCTCCACACGGCCTTGACGATTCCCTTGAAGAAGTTTATCATAGGGAGAGACTTCATTCAGTGCTTGGTTACCATGCACCCAACGAATTCTAGGAGGCAGTGTTGAATCGAAAACTAATGAGACCCCCCGCCAGATTCTCCCGACCCTACCCGGCCAATCATAGGGGTGCAGTCCAGACCAAAAATTTTTCCAGGAGGTAGAACTATGGCTCAGCTTATCACAGGAGGCACAGGTTTTGTTGGAGCTGAACTAGCGCGATTGCTTGTTGAACGAGGTGAAAGTGTAGTCTTGTTTGATAGCGCTCCAAATTATAACCGTATCGAAGGAACTGAAAATAAAGCAAAGGTGATACAGGGAGATTTAAGGGTTTGGCCTGAACTGTTCAATGTTATTAAGCAAAACAATATTGAGGGTATTTACCATTTGGGCTCGATGCTGAGTGTCCCCTCGGAGATTAACCCCTGGGCCTCTTTCCAGGTAAATGTGCTGGGGACCATGCATGTGCTGGAGGCTGCCCGACTCTTTGCGGTGGAAAAGTTAGTGTTTGCTAGCAGTGCTGCCACTTATGGATTAGGAACTACAGGAGTAATTACCGATGAGACACTGCAGCGACCTATTACCATGTATGGATGTGGTAAGGTATACTGTGAGCTTCTAGGCCGATTCTATCGGAGAAACTTCGACCTGGATTTCCGCTCCGTCCGTTATCCTTCGGTTATCGGGCCAGGTGTTAGAACTCCAGGCGTAGCACAGTATAATGCCTGGATGATTGAGGAAACAGCCCTGGGTAAGTCTTACGAATGTTACGTTACCGAAGACACCAAAGCCCCGGTGATATATTTCAAGGACGCTGCCCATTGTGCCTATATGTGTTATGAGGCGCCTAAGGAGCGGATTAAGACAGTGAATTATAATGTTTCCGGCGTAACGCCAGCCCGAACAGCCAAAGAACTGGAGCAAGTTGTAAAGAGGTTCATCCCCGAAGCAGAGATCAGTTACAAGCCAGACCCGAGTGTCATGTCTTTCTTCCTGAATCTACCCATAGATGTATTCGACGATAGCAAGGCCAGAGAGGAATGGGGGTGGGAGCCTCTCTACCCCAATTTGGAGGATGTGGTAAAGGATTTCATCCACGAGATGCGCCAGAATGCCAAACGCTATGGAGTAGGGTAGGATATAAGGAAAACAAGGAGCTGGAATATGAGTAAGGTGATTATCACGGCAGCGATCACGGGTTCTATTCACACCCCAACTATGAATCCTTATTTGCCTATTACACCAAAGCAGATTGCAGAGGATGCAATCAGAGCGTATGAAGCTGGGGCTGCGATCGTTCATATTCATGTACGCAATCCAGAAACAGGTATGCCGGTTTCAGGCATGGACCTATTTCGTGAGGTGCTAGCCCTGATAAAAAGCAGATGCAATGTAATCATAAACACAACTACTGGTGGTGGTGTCGGAATGACTCCGGAAGAAAGGCTGAAAGTAGTTCCCGCATTTAAACCCGAAATGGCCTCCTTCAATGCTGGCTCGATAAACTTTGGCCTTTTCGATATCCCGGAGCGAATGAAAATGCCGGAATGGAAGTATCCCTGGGAAAAGGCAATGCTTGAAATGACTAAGGACTATATCTTCCCCAACACGTTCAAATCACTGGAATATTTTGCCCAGACATTTGCCGAGAATGGCGCCAAACCGGAGGCAGAGATTTACGACACTGCCATGATTAACAACATAGCCTATTTGGTCGCGAAAGGATATCTCAAGAAACCAGTTTATCTCCAGTTTGTGCTAGGCATAATGGGTGCTATGCCCGCCAACGTTCAAAACGTGGTTTTCTTGTATGAAACAGCCAGGAGAAACTTTGGTGACGACTTCATTTGGTCATTATGTGCTGCCGGTCGAGACCAACTACCTATGTGCACCACTGCACTAGTCATGGGTGGCAACGTCAGGGTTGGCATGGAAGATAGTTTGTTTGCTGGCAAAGGAATAATGGCTAAGAGCAGTGCTGACCAAGTAGAGAAAATCGCTCGCATTGCCAGGGAGCTGAGCATTGATGTAGCTACCCCCGATGAGGCAAGGCAGATACTTAGCCTGAAAGGGCTGGATAAGGTTGCCTACTAGGTAAAAAGGGGGCACCTCTATCTTCTACTGGAATCTCCCCGCCTTATTCCCCTCCCATCAAAGGAAGAACCCAGCATATTGACCCCCACAAGACGTTAGTAGCTCGTATAGTCAGATCTTATATGATGCAACAAACGCCTGTCGGGTTCAATGCTTGAATGATTTGACCCGGAGTCACAACATGGTTAGACCCAGCATCACTAGAATAATGAGCTCTTCAAGTGCCAATGATACCATGTGTAAGAAGCTTCGGTGGTGCTGATATTGAGTTGGTTTTTACCCGCCCCACAGGATACGCATAACAAGCACCTCGTCACCGTCCTCCAGAGGAGTATCACGATCCGTGTTCTTCTTATTCACCATGAAGGTGCCTGCTCTAAAGAAATTTGCAGCAGTAGCATCATCAAGGCCATGTTCTTGCTGTATATACTCAAGAAGCTGACCAAGCGTCGCACCGGCAGGCAGGTTCACTGTTTGTTTGTCGGATTTAAGAATAGCAGATGCAAGACCCAGATACTTCACCTCTATCTTCACCTCTATATCGCCTCACTCTTTTTCTTATATAGAATAGTCCTCAACCCAGGGCTTCTTCAATCGCTTGATTTAACAGCTCCAGAAAGCGCGGGAAATGTGTTCGTTGGTAATTGAGAATTGCCTGAGATTCATCCGTATCATACCAATCGCAGTAGACTGGTCTTTCGGGATATTCAGCATCTTCCGCTGGGATGTCCAGGATAGAATAGAGCTCAGCAACAAACTCCTTACCCCTCATTTGCCAACTTCTGCCGCCGGCGATATTAAAGATCTTTCCTGCAGCCTCTTCTCTTTCCACGGAAGCCAAAAGGGCGGCAACAACATCGGCACGGTTAATAAATTCTACCCGTTGCTCAGGCAAAAAAGGCCACTTCGGCGGATCCATTAATGCCGGCATCACCACTCCCGACACCCTAAGAATGGTGTGAGGAATCTTTGCGTTAATAACATATTTTTCCGCTTCAACCTTCGTTTCACTGTAAACTGTATTCGGCGGCTGTGGATGATTTACCCGAATAGGCGGTTCATCAGCAGTGGTATCGCCATAAGTGGCCACTGTGGAAGTAAGAATCATTCGCGCGCGAGCACCATCATCCACTATGGCGTCCACAATGTGTGCGGTGCCGTCAACATTCACTGCAAAAGTCTTCTCCCTATATATCTCACTGACCGGAGGCAAAAGTGCCGCTAAATGCAATACCAGGTCGCAGCCCTTTACCGCCTTCTTAACAGAGTTCCGGTCGGTAATATCGCCTTTCATAACTTCCACACCATGATTATTGAGCCCTGAAAAATCCGCCTGCGGAATATCAAAAGCTTTTACCTGATACCCTTTTCGGGCAAGTGATATGGCTAGCTCCTTACCTATGCTTCCGGCACCACCGGTAATGAGAAGTCTACTCTCCTGCAAAACCCTCCTTCTGGCCCATAATACAGTTAAGGACTGCCGGCCGGGTTATTGTCCGAACGCTAACTCTTATTCTCCCTGTTGTCTGTAGCAACGATGTAACCTATTGCTCATTTCCCGCCCTCGCGCCTACACTACATCGCCGTACATGTCTTTGGCTACCTCTTCAAGACCAAGTTTGCGCAAAGATCCTACTGTTGGCTTACCGGTGCTCATGTCCCAGCCAAGAAAGTTAAAGAAGTTGCGCGCAAGCCGATCACTATCTAGCTTGACATTGGCCAGAGGCCCCTTGGACAGTGGAGGATCACCCACAGCTCGTTTGGGAAGGACAAAGTCTGCAGGCTTCAATCCTTCACGAACGTTAAAAGCATGCCGCATATTCAAAATACGCAACCCAGTAATCAAGCTATGCTGCGACTTAAATGTCCATCCGGTTATCGCTTCAATATAGTCGTTCTGTGCTTCTTCCGGAAAAGCAACACCCACAAATAAGCAAAAACCGGCGCAGTTCTGGACTTCCTGATTGGTGGTAAGCAAAACATCCAGGAAACCGGTAGTCTTGTAGTCGTGTTTATCCCCGACAGGAGCGCCCGCTGCATGTGCCATCCCTAGTCCACCTTTTACATGTCGAGCTGGAGTGGGATCAAACTGATATGTCCGAGCATAACCAGGAGCAAACCTTGGGTCATGCATCGGCAACTCGATGCCCCGTACGGTCTGCAGAAACTCAGCACCTTTACCCCATTTTCTCGCTGCTGCCTCAGAGCCGTGGGCCAAGACTGCTCCACACCCTTCCATTTTGGCGATCTTTTCCGTAATAGCTACGATTGCCTCGCCATTACCCCATTTAAGCTCAACGCCGTCCAGGTCTTTCTTGGAAAGAATGCCTTCTTCATAACACTCCATGGCCCAGGCCACCGTACAGCCGGTCGAAATAGTGTCTAGCCCGTAGAGATTACATATATCGTTTGCCTTGATAATCGTATCGATATCACTAGTCAGCGTCATGGTGCCGAAAGCAGCAGCGGTTTCATACTCGGGGCGATCAGTCTCCCCTACAGGCCATCGACCCGATTTTACCTCGTACTTGGCACCGCAACCTATTGGGCAGTTGAAGCAAGCATATTTTCCAACTTTGTATTTATCACCCTCTGCTGAACCGATTTTCTTCGCTGCTTCTTCACCAAAGTCCAAAAGTCCAACACCACCCCAGTTCTTTACCGGCGAATCACCACCGAGCGCTGAGTCGGTGGTACCAGCACCTGTTCCCATCACTGAGACGCTAGTAACCAGCTTACTGAGGGGACCACTTTTCATACTAATTCTCACCTTACGGTTAAGATCCTTGATGCGCTCCGGATCAGCAACAGGTATCTCTCTGCTACCGCGAACAGCGATCGCTTTCAGCTTTTTGGAACCCATTACAGCGCCACCACCACCGCGTCCCGGTGCCCGGTGGCCGTCATTAATCGGACAGGACATGAGGGCCATTTTCTCGCCTGCCGGCCCGATTGCCACAACTCTCACCTTTTTGTCATCGAGTTCACTCATGAGTGCCGACCACGTATCCTTGGTGTCTTTACCCCACAGATGGCTTGCATCTCTGATCTCGGCTTTGCCGTCATTAATCCAAAGATAAACCGGCTTGCTTGATGCCCCGGTTACAAATACAGCATCATAACCAGCCTTCTTTAGCTCCGGCCCGAAAAAGCCTCCGGAATTGGCATCATTCCATGTCCCGCTAACCGGAGATTTATGCACCAAAGTGTAGCGGGACCCACCAGAGGCGCTTGTTCCGGTTGCAGGACCGGTAACAAAGCCAAGAACGTTATCGGGCCCCAGCGGGTCAACCCCGGGATCCATCATATCATAAAGTACCTTTGCACCTATTCCGTATCCTCCAATAAAGGTTCGCGCCATTTCTTCCGTGAGTTCTTTTTCCTCTGTCTTGCCATTGCTGAGATTCACAAACAGCATTTTCCCCATATATCCACCTGTCATCGCTATGTTCCCTCCTTTGCTCTAATTAATATGCCAGCCAGTCTCTGGAGTAACTAACTCCCAGTCTAGATATCCCTATTCCTCTTCACCCAGTTCCTGAATAGACAAATCCTCAACCTTACCTTTCGGTTTTATGGAGAGTTCCGTCATCGACAGCCGAAGTCCATCGTAACAGTAAGGGTACTCCGGCTTCCAGTTTTGTTTAGCTACCCATTCACGGTTGACATAACCCCATGGATTATCCGGAGTATAAGGCTCAAGCCAGAAATCGTATTCAGAAGCAGGTTCAGATACAATCAGGTTATACTCACTCGTTCCTAATTTGTTGTAAACAGCGGCGTTGATTTGTGCCCACTGGCTGGCTTTTGATAGGGCACACAAGTTGGTAAACCTCTCCGTTCCTGGTTCTAGAAAACCGAACTCTTCGGCCTTCGACTCCGGCATCCCCGCTGAAGCTTCAACTGCTTCCAAACAAGCCATATCGATAGCTACAGGGTCCTTGGATGCAAAAACTCCGATATTGGGTACGATAGCCCTATCGTGGAAGTTGTTACAGTCGCACGCGGGAGTTATATCCATGGCGTAACTTAAGTAAATGAATCTATCAGATCCGATAGCATTCACATAGCCAGCACATGCATCAGCAATAGTCGGGGTCCAAAAGAATGTGATCTCTGGTGGTATCTGCCAAATTCCGCCAAAAGCGCCCAGGGCCACACATGTGCCACACTGGCGACATTTATCTTCATAATATTGCAATACTTTACCCTGCTTTTCCATGGCTCCAAAGGGACAGCTCTTCACCAGATATTCAGCAGCATTTGGACTCGGCTGTTCCGCCCAAGCTGCGAAGGCTTCCTGATCGATAGTAAATACTTTGCGCCCGTATACAGGATGATTAATGTAATGGGTTAGTATCTTTCCTCGCTTGGAGCCCATACCGATACCGACATTTTTGATAGCTCCGCCAAATACGCCCATTGGATGCCCCTTGAAGTGAGTAACTATCACGCAGGCATCTAGCTCCAGCAGCTTCTTGCCCATATAGGAGAATTTCAAAGCCACGCCGTTAGGAATATCCACTTTTACATCATCAAAGCCGTATTCTCCATCACAAATCCAAATTGGGCAGCCCAGTACCTCTTCAGTAAATCCATGCCGCGCTGCACAACGAAGGTGATCTTTTCTGATTGCTCGGGAGGTAAACGGGCCGAAAGGTATCGTATTGCACTCAACAACCACCGGCTTGCCCCCCAACCTCTTTATTTCGTCAGCAACCGACCGAACCCACTGCGGACGAATGTTAAAGACGTTACCGTGTTCGCCCATATGCACTTTTATACCGACGACATCACCCGGTTTGAAGAGATTAGCCAATCCAGCATCCCGCAGTAACTTTACCGCCTTGTACTGGATACCCTCGGCTAAACCGTTGGCACGGTCGTCCATGAAGAATACATTTGATGCCATTATTGTCCCTCCTTTATAAATTACTCGCATTCATAATAACCACTTCCATAATCTACCCCTCAGAAGCATACGTACTACTAAACACGCCTCGTCTGGTTCTACGTCAGCACAGTTGCCTTGTTGGCAATTATCTTAGCCAGGGATTCCAACTGCATTGACAAATCAAGTGCTGCTTCGAGGGCAACAGAGCCATCAGTTAAGTTTTCCTTGAGTTTTTCTGCCTCGTCCTTGCAACCTTGGGCCAGATCTGTCCCCTCTTTGGAACGCAGCCAAACTTTGTTCTGGCATTTCTGGGCCCACTTTAAACAAACTCCAACATCCTTGTTCAAATCTTTAAAATGATTATCTCTCTGCCCTTCTAATTCTCCACTTACTTCTTTGATAATCTTATACGTCTCATTTATGATTTGGCGCCCGTCATTCATCTTAACTCCCTCCTTTCCCAAATTTGTGTGTGCATTTCACTGCACAAAAAGCTTAGATTACCGTTTTGTTTTTGTCTATCCTTTGGGTCGTAAAACATTGTTTTGGAGTTCCGAAGATTATATCCCGTCTTGTTATAGGTTGTCTAGGTGGCTAAAACGGGTTTGAAAAGTGGATGCGACGGGTATATCATTAGTGTCAAGACTAAAGACACTTCAATTAGAGTTGATATAGGAAATCCCGGTATAAATGTGAAAGCAAAATTGACTTAACCAACTATTTAAAATTGGAGGTCAAAAATGGATAAACTATTGGCAGGACAGTTCCTTGAGCCGTATATTGAAAACATTCCTTGTCAGTTTTCATCAGAGATTATGTCTTTGGCCATTGATACAAAGATTCCAGCGGAGGTGCATCAATGGGCGCATTAAGTTTATCGCTGGAAGACAAAGTCGCATTGGTTACGGGGAGCCGGCGGGGCATAGGTAAGGCAATTGCCCTGACGTTTGCCGAAGCCGGGGCTGATGTGGCTGTCAGCGATTGTGTGATTGACGACGGTGAGCTTAAGGCTGTGGCGGAGCAAATCACAAAGCTGGGTCAACGTGCCTTGGTTATCAAAGCAGACGTATCACAGAAAAAAGATGTTGAGGATATGGTCAGGTCGATGATGGATAAGTTCGGTGTGATTGATATTCTGGTAAATAACGCTGGCATTGTTCTTCCTGTCCCTGTGCTTGAGGTTACAGAGGTGCTGGAAGTTCCGGATGACAACTGGAATAGAATGATTGAAGTTAATCTCAAGGGGTGCTATCTGTGTTCTCAGGCTATAGGAAAGATAATGGTGAAACAAAAGCAGGGTAATATTATCAATATAGCGTCAGTGTCCGGGCTCGACGTAGCCAATACTTTGAACGTTGTTTATAACATTACTAAGGCGGGCGTAATTATGCTTACCAGAACGCTGGCTAAGGAGTTAGCCGGGTATAACATTCGGGCTAATGCCATCGCTCCTGGTGGGGTTAGGACCGATTTGTTGAAACCAGTCTGGACTAACCCAGAATACCTGAAACGTGTAGAAGCCAGCATTCCGATGAAACGGATAGCTGAACCTGTAGAAATTGCCAATGTGGCTCTGTTTTTGGCCTCCGACGCTTCCAGCTATATAACTGGACAGGTTATTCCAGTAGACGGAGGACTTTTGGCATAAGCACGTTTGATTAAGTCTTGCAGCGCAAATTACAGCAAAATTTATAAATAAAGATTTAAGTCACTTCACGGAGGTAAGCTATGAATAAGGCTATTCGCTTAAATCTGCGCTATCGGACAGACCCGGAGCACATCCGGAGGGTGCTTCCACCCCTACTTGAGCCAGATGATGAGGCTGTGGTTTTGGTTGATTATGCTCTGATTGATTTAGAGGAGGCTTTTCGTAACATTTTCGTGCCTGGACCGTATTACGAATCCGGTTTTCATGTTTCGGCGAAGTACCGGGGTAAGCGGGGTGTGTTTCAGATTGGGATGCCTCTTAACCATGACTGGGGCAGGACGATGGGTCGTGAGTATGTCGGTTATCACAAGAAAGATGGGAAAGTAGAAATCGAGGTTGAAGGTGATACAGTGCGGGCTTGCTTGTGGCGTCGTGGCGCTCTAATTCATCGTATTGAGAGTGTAATTACTAATAAGCCAGCTCACCCGCTGAACTGGTTCCGTGAATTCGGCTATGGCGCTTTCTTATACCGTTTCCGACTCAATTCTGACTGGCGGCAGGGGCCACTCAGTAATGGTCCGGTTGAGCTATGGCGGCTGGGTGGGAATGACCATGGCTATCCGACTGAAATAATAACTGGTGATAGCTTACCGTTTGCCTGTGACCTCAAACTCACCAAGTTCGAATTTGTCGATCCTTCACCGCTTGACCCCTGCTGTGAATTTCCACCGCTGGAGTTGCTGGCGGTAACCTATCATGGTGTGTTTTGGGAGAAACAGTTACTACCACCACGGATACCAGCACGCCCCGGTAGTGCTGAGGAGGGGATGGTCGGACCAGACTCGGTTTTTTTGGAAGCGGTTGATAAGACTGCCTTTGAGCCATGGACATTCATCGGGCATGACCGCCCTATTACTAAAGGAAAACCTTGGTGTCCGGCGGGCTGGCCGGATTCGACCACCGCCATGAAACTTACACCCCAAGAACTGCAAGATTACCGTTCCCGGCAATGTATTAGTCTTGCTCCAGTCAATTTGATTGATATTGAGATGGAAGTCACCCCGGAGAACCATGCCAGAACGCTTCCGCCGCAGTGCAAGCGGGGGGACAGGCCAGTGGTGCGTATATTGGCAGTTCAGGTTGGTGCCAGTGATATCTCAACTTTGCCGTTTAATGAGTTGTGGCTATTCAGTCGCTGTGAAGCAGATGGTAAACCAGCTTACTACGCATTATCTCACATCGTTGATGGCGGGGGTGATGTAATCTATGGGCGCGAGACTTTGGGTTATCCTTCAAAGATGGGCACGGTTGAGTTGAAGCTGGAGAAAAATAGTATTGCTGTTTGTGGAAGACGCCTCGACCGTGATGTCTTTCACTGCGCCGCAACAATATCGCCAAAAGCAAAGCCATCTAGGAAAGATGAATTGGTGGTGCTTGGTATACAGATGCACCCCTTCAAGACAGAACAAGCACCGTATGCTGAGTTGATACTCCAACCGTGGGAAGTGCATTGTGGAAACTTGCATGGGGCTGTTGCCGGGGATGTAAAGATAGATTTTCCGGATTCCCAGTCGCCCGGATTTATCGGACGCCCTGACCCATGGTTTGAATTACAACCGTGTCGCGTAATCAGACTCAACATGAGTCAGGGAGAAATATACCGCAAGCCAGCTGAAAGCCTGGGGGCATTGCCGAACTTCCTTCCTTATTACATCGAGCGTTACGATGGTATATTCGGCGCTAACCTCGATAAGTTAATACTGGAAGGTTCTAAGGCGTCCTTTTTTGTGGACAAGAATCTTAAGACTCTTGGAGTAGCCTGATTGTGGATAATGGTGGGTCACTTGCATGGTTTTGATAGTACTAAGCCTTATAGTTTCTTTATGAGCGGCCCTAAGACTTTCCGTGTGGCCTCTAACTCACGGCAGGCTTCTTTAAAGCGGTCTTCGAATAATGCACAGTCGGCTTTGGGGGGCATGGGGTCTGATGTCAATAGTGGACACGCAAAGTTTCATGCTGCCACCAGCCCGGCATAGTATTTCCGTATTGCCTTAACAGGTCCTGATACTCATGACTGCAGTATTGACTGCCGCGATCGGAGTGGTGCAGTAGACCTTTCTCCGGCCTCCTGGTGCTTACCGCTCGCAGCAAAGACTGATTGATCAGGTTTCGAGTCAGTCTCTCTCCCATGGCGTAACCCACAATCTCACTGGTAAAGAGATCCTTGTGCCCGGCCAGTTACAGCCAGCCTTCATCAGTAGGCACATAGGTTATATCACTCACCCACACGGCATTCGGTTCACATACCGTAAACTGCTGCTTAAGTAAGTTCTCAGCCACCGGCAGTTTGTGCTTGGAGTCAGTGGTGACCTTGAATTTTCGCTTCTGCTTGCAGCGTAAACACAGCTTCCTCTTGATACGCTTGATACGGCAGATGCCTGCCCTTATTCCATTCTCCACCAATTCACGCTGTAGTCTATCTGCCCCAACGTCTCCCGAGTCTGCCTGTGTGCTGCCTTGATTGCCACTTCCAGTCGTGTTTCTTCCTTTGCCCTCAGGCAGAGCGGCCGCTGAGTCCAGGCGCAGAAACCGCTGGCTGAGACCCCCAGAATTTGGCTCAGGAGCGGTATGGGGCAGTGGAGCTGCATCTGACTCATCGCCGCGTACCGTGCAGCGACTCCCTCGCAAAGTACGCGGCTGCTTCTTTTAATATGTCCCGCTCCATCCTCACTTCTACTAGCTCTTTCTTCGTCCAAGCTAGCTCCATCTCGACTTCAGTTAAGGGCTTGCGTGTATTATCGATTTCTCCCAGCTTGCCTGCCCTATAGGCTTTGACCCAATAAGCGAGTGTTGAGGGAGGTAGGGACAGACGGCGAGCTGCCTCAGGTAACGATGGCTTTTCCTCAGTGACCGGCTTCACCGCCTCATGGCGGAATTCCCGGGTGTAACTTCCTTGTGGTATCCCCTTCAATCTGACACCTCCGCCTTTCTATTCTATCTGACCTTGGTGTCCATTAAATCCATCCTAGCCCATGCTGGGTCGTAAAACAGTGTTTTGGAGTTCCGAGGATTATACCCCGGCTTGTTATGGGCTGTGCGGGGGGGGCAAAGCGGGTTTGAAAAGTGGATGCGATGGGTATATCATTAGTGTCAAGACTAGAGAAGGCCAAAGTCATTTCAATTAGAGTTGATATGGGAAATCCCGGTTAAAGCGGTGGCGAAATAAAGAAAGGAGAAGCGTACTATGAGATTAATTGATTTGACAATGCCATTGAATAAGAGAACACCGGTATCCCCTGGGAGCCCCAAGCCAAGCTTCAAGAGAGTTGCTTACGTTGACAAGGATGGTTACAACGCGCACAGAATATGCACAAACACACATTTTGGAACGCATATAGATTCTCCATGGCATATGTTGGGAAATGGAAAAAGGTTAACAGATTTTGGTATAGAGAGATTTATTGGTCAAGCTATACTATATGACGTAAGAGGACAAAGAGAAATTGATATAGAATTGAAAGATGTTAAGGAAAACGATATTGTAATTCTTAGAACTGACCATACGAAAGAAGCCTATACATCGGCTTTCTTTGAGAAGCCTCACGTCATAAGCAGGAGACTTGCAGAAGAGCTTGTTGAGAGAAGAGTAAACATCGTTGGGATCGATTCATTTACGGTGGATGAACCACCTTGTGATATCCATAAACTACTCTTTAGACACGAGATTCTAATCTTGGAGAACCTCGTGAATCTGGGTAATATCCCAGTAAGAAAATTTAAGATATATGTATTTCCAATAAAGTATGACAGGATTGATGGTGCTCCATGCAGAGTAATAGCCCAAATTGAATAGTATTAGGTATCGCAAACGTAGGTAATTAGAAATGAAAACAAAGAATTAACGAATCTGCACGAAACGCACAAACTGATTGAATATATATTTTTATAGGATTGAGTCATGGAGCAACCCTGTCTGTAGCACACTCGAGTCTATAGTTTCCGGGTAGCGTTGCTCACCCATAAAGCGGAGCCCCGTTCCCCTCTCACAAAGAGGCGATACCGAGCAATCTCGTGATAGTTGGAAACGCCAAGTCCTATGCCTTCTACTTGTGCTTCTTACTTGATTATGGGATGCTAAGACATCTCCACCTTCACCAAAAGGGGTATCCTACCAGTCCGTTCCGTCGTGTTCCATATATACTCTGTCTTGCTCAATCTTTGTTGATAACACATACCGTTTCGCTCCACGGTCCTCCAAAAACACGGATATTGAAGTCCATTACCTAATACATATCGTGCCAGACACCGGCAGTGGAGCTTCGTTATGACCAATGACTATGCGGTAGATGAATGGCAGGGACTCTTTGATGACCCTATCCCGGACAATAGTGCCCTAAACCGATTGGTTAATGTCATCTGCCGGATCATCATCGAGAGCACCAGCTATCGTGAACCTCTGTCTCCGGATCGCAGAAAGGAGGTGTTGACTAGTATGGAAGCGACGTGACAAAATTGTTCAACCGGGTGGGTCAATGTCTGTAGTGAAGGGTGGATCATAGATGGTTATAATTGATATTAACCACCCTCATCTATAGTAGTATGCAGTTCAAGCTCAGCAAGGTTTTCACACTCAGCCACGAGTTGTTACGCATTTCTCCCTGCGCTCAAAGCTAGCGTGATTTCATGGGGGAAATTCATAGAGAAGCTCTGGGTTTTAATAAACTCTCCTTTGTCCCCAGCTTTTTCAGAAACTCATAGTAGCGTTTATGCAAATCTTTCACGACTGCATTATTGTCTCTAGCAATATTTTTCGCCTGGAAAGGATCAGATTTTATGTCATAAAGCTCTATTGGCGCATTTTCTCGCGCATAGAGAAGAGCCCATCGATCAGTGACAACAGTAACAGGTAAGAAATTTTTCACCATTCGCAAAGAGTCATCTACCGCTCGGGTAAGCGCCCCCGGATTCTGTAATGGCATTGTGGACACTACAAATTCTTGATGAGTATCTTTTTCTCCCTTAATTACTGGCAAAAAGGAGCTGCCCTGGACGGTATCGGGCACTTTCACCTCAGCCAGCTCAAGAATGGTAGGCATGAAGTCGGGAACAGATACTAAGGCGTCAGTTCGATGTGGTTTAACCCCGGGCACGTAAATCAAAAGGGGTATATTATTCACCTCTTGGTAAAGCGGGGCAGCTAGAAACACCCCTTTCTTTTCTATTCCTAACACTGATTTCCCAAAAATATCATGCTCACCAAAATAATAACCGTGGTCAGATGTAAAAATAATCACTGTGTTATCCATTAGTCCCATGGACTCGATTCGATCGATCAGCCGACCTACGGCACGGTCAACCATAGTTACTTCACCACAATAGCA
>Ga0315553_10001724_pt1 | contig 17943 bp, 15 predicted proteins | sample SalMarSW160140MG_FD_203099 | JGI IMG/M metagenome (GOLD analysis project Ga0315553, IMG submission 203099) | Salt marsh sediment microbial communities from the Plum Island Ecosystem LTER, Massachusetts, United States - Salt Marsh Sediment SW1601-40 ... | reverse complement strand
AGACGAAGGAGAGAAAATAATTCTTCAGCAACCGAGCTTAAATTATTACCTCTAAAATATAACTCTTTAAGCGAAGAAAATAATCCAATTTCTTTTGGTATTTCTGATAAACCACAGGAATATAAACTTAACCCTACGATATGCCCATTTTCTGCATAATATCCAAGTGAGTAGCGTTCTATTTTAGAAATTTCTAATATCGATTCTCCTATTTGATTTTTTAATATCTCCAATGCTTCTATTTCATTTTCTGAAATTGCCATTTTTTTTATTTTAATTTCAATAGTATTTTAGAAATATTATCACTTATACTTTAAAAATTAATATAATCTGGTTATATTTATGTTTATTAATTTATAACTTATTTACTTTAAAAATGCATTTTATATAGTGTGGAATAAAATAAAGAAAATAAAATTAGGTTTAGATTTAAAAATCTATATCTTTTCCTTCATAAGCATATTGATACAAACGTTTTACATCTTCTTTATTAGGGATTCTAGGAGCCATTGTTCCTGAAGGATCTTGGTAAAATAAACTAACCAGTTTATCTAAATTATTCTCAAAATCTCCTTTAGAAATTCCTAGATCTTTAAGATTAGAAGTAAAATTCACCTCTTTCTGAAGTTCTCTTAATTTATCAATAACACTATAAGCTGCTTTCTTATCATCATCATCCCAATTTGCCCAACCTAACTTTTTTGCTAAATTTGAATATAATTGAATTGATTCGTTAGGTTCTCCAGGTGCATTTAAACAATATTGGGTGATATATCGAAGAAAGAGACCTACTGATTGACCATGCTGAGTATGAAAGACACCTCCCCAACTATGACCCATTGCATGAGCAAGATGAGCTTGTGAATTACCAAAAGCTAAACCCGCCATTGTTGCTGCTTGATGCAAATAATCTCTTGCTTCCTCATTATTTCCATCTTTATAAGCGATCGGTAAGTATTTAAAAACAAGTTCAATTGCTTTAATGGCCATAGCATTACTGAACTCATTTCTCCACATTGAGCCATAAGCTTCAATGGAATGTGATATCGCGTCAAATGCTGTATTAACTGTTAAATCTGGAGGCATTCCTTTAGGAAAAACTGGATCAACTATAGCAAAGGTTGGTACTAAGGACATGTGAGGTAATGACATTTTTCTCCATACTTCATCTTGAAATCTAGAAATAACCGCTGCCCATGTTACTTCTGAACCCGTTCCAGAAGTAGTTGGAATGGCAACCAACCTCGCCTTATTTGCGAAGTCATATAATTGATCACTAAAGGGATCAATATTGTTTAGTGTATATTCTGGATATTCATACATTGCCCAGATGCATTTCGCTGTGTCTATTACAGATCCTCCACCTAACGCAATTATTAAATCAGGGTTGTATTTATTACACTTTTCTTTACCTTTCATAACATCCTCTTCATGAGGATCTGGCACTGTTTCATTAAATACTTCATAATTTTTCCCATATTTCTCAAGCGAATCTGTTAATATTTTTAAATAGCCCAATTTTTCAATAATTTTGTCAGTAACAATAAAACATTTTTCTCCTTTTATCTTTTCTATGAAGTTTATTGCACCTTCACCATATATTATATTAGGACAATAAAAATGCCACATATACATTTTTCACCTTTTTATTTTCTACTTGAATTAAAGAAATTATAATAATTTTATAATTTGATAATAATGCTTAGGTTTTTATTAAATTTAATATTCAAATTAAAATTGAATCAATTATTTTATAACCAATAAATTTCATTTTATTATTATTAGGATATTAGGTAGGATGAATAAAAGATGAAAGAATCAGAACAAGATAATTTATATACTACATTTCAACAAACTATTGAAAGTGTAATCAAAGAAAAGAGAGAGAATCCCAAGTATGAAAAATTGTTAGCAAATTTCAAAGCTAGAGTAATTATAGGTCTGCAAATTGAAGAAGATTATTATTTTTGGGTAAATCTAATTGCTAATGGAGGTATGTATACTCTAGGAAAGGGAAAATTGGATGAGTATGATTTAGAATTAAAAGCGGCCCCTGAAGATTTAGTATTTTTTGTGAATGGGGAGAATTCAGTTCTTAATATGGTACTCAAAAAGAATACATTTGGATATAAGAAATTAAGATTCTCAAAAGGATCAACGGGTAAACGTAATTTCGGCATTTTACTGAAGCTTTCTAAAATACTCGTTTTAGATTGAAGTATTTTAAAGAATTGGTTAATATTTCTTATAAATCTGATTATTCTTTAAGATAAAATAGAATTCTAAAACATTTACTTCTCTTGTTTTTTTATCAAATTGGAAAAGTTTTATTATAAAATCCTTAAATCTATTATTAACATGTAATTCAATAAAAGAAGGAATACCACTCGCAACAAATGACCATGCACCAGTAACACTTCCAGGATTTATTAATAAAATACCTTTATTCGTTAGAAAAATTTCTTCTTTATGAGTATGCCCTGTAATTAAAACATTATAGCCTTTTTCTTGAGCCAGAAGCTCTAATTGATCATGGTCTCCTCGAGGTCTTATCTGTGCTCCATGTGTTAAACCTAATGTAGCTTTCTTGTTATCATCAAAAAAAATATCTAATTTTTGATGAGACGGTGAATCTCGATTCCCATAATAATAATCCATATTCCCTACTACTTTAAATAAAGTTCCCTTTGTTTTTTGATTCAAAAAATCGAGCAATTCAGGGAAATTAATTAGATCACCTGTAAAAAAAGTATAATCAAAGAGCTCTGATTTTGTTATTTCATTTATTTTATCGTATAGTTGCATAGGAAGGTCTTTTGCGCGAATAGGTACATGTGAATCTCCAATGCATAAAATTCGCATAAAATTCGAACCATTAGCTTTTGTTTTTATTCTTTGAATCTTGTACTAGTATCCAAAAATTCTTAATCATATCCTCTAAACTTGGAAAATTTGGAATATTATGTTTATTTAATAATTGTGAAACTTTACGGATTTCTCTGATTTCTCCAATTAACCAAAAGAATATTGGTTTAGAGTGGTTATTTATATGATCAACTACATTTTCATAATTATTAAAAGTTCGAAAGCGACTTGAACAAAACATCATATTAAGAATACCTTCAATCTTATCATCGTTTAATAGAAGTTCATATACAGAACCCACAAGATTTCCAGGATTCATCTTATTCATCATCGCCTTTTCCATTGCGGGCCAAATATCTACAAGTGCAAATCTATTTGGCGGCATCCATTCTGGAAATACTTCAACAAGTTTATTATATATATTCTCATCTAAACTAGGGAATTTTAAACCATATTCAACAATAAGATCGGCGGAAATTGTTCCTGCTCCTCCTGAACCAGCAACTAGTGCGACATTACCTTGTTTTGGCATTATTATTTTTTCTCGATATAGCATTGAAAATGTTCGAGCAAATTGAAATAGTTCAAAGAAATTTCTCGCTTGAATTACACCGGATTGCTTTATTATCGCTTTGATTAATTGTGAATTTTCTGCTAGTGATCCAGTATGACTTAAAGAAGCTTTTTGACCCTGTAAAGTTAGTCCACCTTTCACAAGAATAATTGTTTTGTTTGGTATTTTTCTCGCTTTCTTACATAATTCGATAAATTTTCTTGGATCTTTAAATGATTCAAGATACATAGCTATAACATTAACACTTGGATCGTCAATAAAGTATTCTAAAAATTCAATTTCGCTTAAATCCATTTTGTTTCCTATTGAACATGAATATCTGATACCTAAATCTGGATATTTCTCCATCATGTACATCAAATATCCACCATTTAACATTCCTGACTGACTGATTATAGCAATATTGCCAGTTTTATATTTGTAAAAAACACCAAAACTAGTAAAAAATCCGCCTTTTTCATTACCTTCAGCATCACTATCTCCGTCAATCCGAGTAAGACCCATACAATTTGGCCCCATAATTCGGATTTTCGAAAAATTATCAGTAATTTTTAGAATTTGGTCTTTTAATTCAAGACCCTTTTCCCCTACTTCCTCAAATCCAGAAGCTTCAATAATAGCACCTTTAATCCCTTTTTTAATACATTCCTCTAGTATATGTGGTATTTTACGGTTTGGAATATAAAATACAGCAAGATCCACTTCTTCTTCAATATCTAAAACTGACTTCTTAAATTCTAATCCAAATAACTCTCCTTCTGAGTTGGGATTTATTGGATAAATTTTGCCTTTAAAATTATTTGAAACAAGATTATCTACTATTCGATGCCCACCTTTCATTGGATTTTTTGACGCACCTATTACCGCCACAACTTTTGGATTTAAAAACAGCTCAATTATTTTATTATTTGACAACTTTCTAATTGGTCTTTTGGTATTCTTGTTTAAATTTCATTCGGTTTATATTTCTTATATTCTTCTTGAACAAATTGATACAACTCTTTTGCATATTCATCCTTTTCAAAATATACTATAATAGGAGCCAAAAATTGATTAAGATATTTAACTACAGCAGGTTTTAAATCCGGTGGAGTCAACTTACCACTTAGATAATCTTTTTCTAGCTCATTATAAGAACTATATTCAATATTCCCACCATATTTTTCAGGTCGTTTAATTTCAAAAACATCAATAAGTTCAAATATAATATATTTACAATATTCTAACACAGGATTTTCTTTAATTTGCTTAGGAGGGCAATATGCTTTATTTATCTTGCGTTTTACAACTGCGGGAGAATCTAGCATAAATATTGATGAATCAGGATCAGATTTTGACATTTTAATTAGTATTATTCTGTCAATACCGTTTAAATCAGTAGATGGAGGTTGGTTTAACCCCATTAACATATGATGATGAATTGCTACGGGTTTGGGCTTATTAAGTTTTTTAGCAACCTCTCTTGCTAACATATTTACCTTTCTTTGATCTAATCCAAGTTGACAAATATCAGCGGGAAGATAAAAAATGTCAGCACATTGCATCAATGGATAAATAATTTGTGAAGCATAAAGTTTATCAGATTCGCTTCTACCCATTATTTGAGTACATCGCTTGACTCTTTTTAAAGTCGTTTCTATTCCTATTTTAAGCACTAATTCCCAATATTTTTCTTCCTTGACTAAATCTGAAGCATAAATAAACTCTACTTTATTTAAATCCATTCCACATACTTTCCAAACTTCTATGAAAAAATCTCCTACTTTTTTAATTACTTCCAAATTGCCACCAAACTTCTTATTAGCAGCAGCATGCCAATCAGCAACTAAAAATTTAAATCGAATTCCTGCTCTTGTTATTTTATTTACATTGATAGCTCTTAAAAGACCTTGGGCAATATGGATATTACCAGAAGGTTCAAAACCATCATAAGCATATATTTCTTTATTATGTTTAACTTTCCATTGAATCATTTCTTGTAATTCCTCTAAATCGATAATCTCCTCTCCAACTTCTTTTAACAAAGCAATCTTTTCATCTAAAGTTAAAGACATATCCTCATTCACTAAGCATTTTATAATTTAGTAAATTCTTCGATTGATAAAACCTTTATGGATTTTAGAAATTCATTAATAATCAATAATTTTTAAATTTGCACAATGAAATTAGATTGAAAAATCAATAAGCGATTTTGAAAAATCGGAGATTTAATTTTTATTTTTTGTTTTACGATAAAAAAATCCTGAAAACCATAAAGTTATACCTAATAAGGCTCCTAACAAAAAAGTAACTGGATCATGCCATAGAAAAACTTTGTAAATAATTATTATAATAAGAACCAAAATTCCGATCAGAAATCTTCCTAGATGCTTAAAGTGGCTATTTGTAACTTGATGAAATAAATAAAAGAATACTATAATTGCATGACCGCTAAATGGAATACTTATAATATATCGAATAAAAGAAAAAATACCAATAATAATAGATTCAAAAAATAAGAATATGTACATTTTTCGCTCTTTTTGGTCAATCCAGAGCCAGATTACCTCACCAATTAAAATCCCATAAGGAAGAAAAATAGAAATCATATATAATGGAGGCGTATAAATATTTAAAGTTTCAGTTGCTGTTGTAACTAAAGGATAACCTATAATAGAGAAGAATATTATTGAAAGAATAATTAATATCAATCCAGTTCCATAGATAATAATTAGTTCTTTTGCTGAAGTGTTTTTTTTAATAATCACAATCTTTAGAATGCAATATCATTTAAATATACAAAAATTAAAGCGATAAAAAATAAGATAATCAATAAAATTTTAAGTAAAGCTTATTTTTGTTGTTGCTCAATTACAGCTTGAGCTGCTGCAATTCTAGCTACGGGAATTCTATATGGAGAACAAGAGACATAATTTAAACCGATAGAATGCGCGAACTTTATTGAACTTGGGTCTCCCCCATGCTCACCACATATACCTAATTTCAAATCTGGTCTAGTTTTTCTTCCTAATTTAATAGCTAATTTCATTAACTTTCCAACACCATCTTGATCGAGAATTTCAAAGGGATTATTCTCTAAAATGTCCTTGTTTAAGTAAATAGGGAGAAATTTACCTTCGGCGTCATCGCGAGAGAAACCATATGTCATCTGTGTTAAATCATTTGTGCCGAATGAAAAGAATTCCGCTTCAATGGCGATTTCATCCGCAGTTAAGGCTGCTCTGGGAATTTCGATCATCGTCCCGAATTTGTATTCTAACTCTACACCCGAATCCTTGATAATCTCTTCGGCAATCTCAACAAGCTGGGATTTAACCAATTGTAACTCTGAAAGCATTCCAACAAGAGGAATCATGACCTCAGGTATTACTTCAATGCCTTTTTGTTTGAGTTCACAAGCTGCTTCAAAAATAGCTCTCACCTGCATCTCGTTGATCTCTGGCCATACAATTCCTAATCTACACCCTCTCAAGCCCATCATGGGGTTCTCTTCGGAGAGGGATCTGATCAGGCTAATAACTTTATTCTTTTTCTTAATTTCAGCATCAAGCGGACTTAGACCTAATAATGTATTAGATAAGGCATTTGTCATTTTGAGTTCTTGACTTTCTAACATCACAGTAGATAACTCCGGTAAAAACTCATGCAAAGGCGGGTCTAACAATCTTATTGTTACAGGTTTCCCTTCCATAATTTTAAAAATTTCATAAAAATCACCTCTTTGCATTGGAAGTAGCTTATTTAATGCATCCTGTCGTTCTTCTGTTTTTCTTGCCATAATCATATTCTGAACAATGGGTAGACGAGAAATATCCATGAACATATGTTCTGTTCTTGTAAGTCCAATTCCTTCAGCTCCAAATTCTATTGCTTTCCGGGCATCAGTGGGGGTATCAGCATTAGCCCTCACACCCAGAGTCTTTATCTCATCTGCTATTTCTAATAATTCAAGGAACTCTCCTCTAATTTCAGGCTCAACTAGAGGAACTTTTCCCTCGATAACCCTGCCTGTTGTCCCATCTATGGTAATCCAAGTTCCTTCGGTAACTACCATTTCAGCAACTCTAAATTGTCTATTTTCTTCATCAATTTCAACATCTTGAGCTCCTACAATAGCAGGTTTGCCCATTCCCCTCGCAACTACTGCTGCATGTGAAGTTTTTCCACCAAATTGAGTTAAAACACCCATTGAAGCATAAAGCCCATGTATATCTTCAGGTTTAGTTTGAGGACGTACTAAGATAATTTCTTTTTCGCCTTGATTTGCTAAGGCTTCTGCTCTATCAGAGTCAAAAATTGCTTTTCCAGAAACTGCTCCAGGAGACGCATTAATTCCATGAGCTAAAACATGTACAATGGATTTTTCATCAATACTTTTAAATAATAATTTAGCAACCTTGCTAGGATCAATACTCATTATTGCCTCTTCTTTTGTAATCAAACCTTCTTTGACCATGTCAACAGCAATTTTGACTGCTGCTGATGGTGTTCTTTTCCCATTTCGGGTTTGTAATATATTTAATGTCCCATCTTCAATAGTAAATTCAATGTCTTGCATATCTCTATAATGGTTTTCCAATTTGTCCATTGTTTTCAATAATTCTTTATAAATTTCTGGAAATTCTTCTCCCAATGTTTCTAATTTTTTAGGAGTCCTTATTCCAGCAACTACATCTTCTCCTTGTGCATTTGTTAAATATTCGCCGAATTTACTGTTATCTCCAGTAGATGGATCTCTTGTAAAGGCGACTCCTGTAGCGGAATTCCAACCTTTATTTCCAAATACCATTGCTTGGATATTAACAGCTGTGCCGAAATCTGGAATATTGTTTATTTTTCTATAAGTTTTTGCTCTTCTATTATTCCAAGATTTAAATACTGCCTCAATTGCTAAAAATAATTGCTTAGATGGATCCTGCGGAAATGGAGTCTCTATTTCTTTCTCATACAGAGCTTTGTATTCAGCAATAACTTTCTGTAAGTCACTTACTTCTAAATCCGTATCCTGAGCATTTCGACCGATAGCTCTTTTGTATTTATTCAAAATTCTCTCGAATTTTTCATCTCCAATTCCCATACAGACATCTCCAAACATTTGTATAAATCTCCTCCATGAGTCATATGCAAATCGCGGTTTTTCTGTTTGCTTAGCTAATCCTAAGACACTTTCATCATTTAAACCCAGATTGAGTATTGTATCCATCATTCCTGGCATACTCATGGGTGCTCCAGATCGAACACTAACTAATAATGGATTATTTTTATCACCAAACTTCTTACCAGTAATTTCTTCAAGTATTTTTAAATGCTCAATTACCTTTGGTCTTAAATCTTTCATTATTTTCTTTGGGTTTCCAAAATAGAGTAAGCAAGCTTCAGTGGTTATTGTAAATCCTGGGGGAATATTGAGTCCTAAATTAGTCATTTCAGCTAAATTGGCTCCTTTTCCACCAAGGAGATTCTTTAAATCCTTATTTCCTTCTTTAAAGTCATAGACAAATTTCTTATTTTCAGTGGTTGCCATGTTACTCTACCAAAATCTCTATAATCAACACATTTAGATAAGATAAAAACAACAGTATTAGTTTTTATATTTTACCTAGATAACTTGTAAAACATTTATTATTAAAGTAATTTCATAAAGGAAATAAAACTTTCGAAAAATAGAGATTAAAAGCAGAAAATCGCAATTACAGCTTTTTGAATTCCTCTAAAAGTTCCCAAATTCCATTTATAATGAAATCGGGTTTAAGATTACTATTTTTTATCATATCCATAGTTATTTCACCAGATAATACGCAACAAGTTATTACTTTTGCTTCCTTTCCCATTTTTATATCAGTATAAAGACGATCTCCAAACATAACTGCATTTTTAGGAGAAATTCCTAATTGGTTCAACTTAAATAGAAGCATTTCTTTATTTGGTTTCCCGAAAACTTTCGGCATTCTCTCTGTAGCTTTGTAGAGAAGCGCAGCTATTCCTCCTGCATCAGGAATATATCCATTTTCAGTAGGGCATCTATTATCAAGATGAGTTGCGATATATGGGAAATCTTTTTCTTGAAGAAAGTAAGCAGCTCTTACTAAACGATTATAAGTAAGTTCTTGGTCAAAAGCAAGCACTAAGATTTGTGGTTTTTCTTCTGTTAATTCAAATCCTTCATTCTTAAATTCATTTTTAAGAGATTGGGTTCCTAATAAGAATATTTTTTTATAATTATTTTTTTTTAGATATTCTATGGTCGGGTGTTGTGATAAAATAAGATTATCGCGATTTATCCCTAGATCAAATTTATTTAATTTTTTCAAGTAATCTTCAGTAGATTTACTTGAATTATTTGAGAGAAAATAAAATTTTTTCTCTTGTTTTTTCAAAAGTTCAATTAACCCAGTAACACCATCAAATAATTTGTTTCCTAAATAGATTGTACCATCTAAATCAAAGAAATAGACTTGCTTGGTCGTTAATTCAAATAAATTACTTGTGTTATTATCCATTGTAATTTTTAAAAGTTCTTTAAGATTAAATAAAAAAGAAAAAAATAGTGAAATTTGATATTATTCTAATAAAATTCAGTATCTATCATTGTGGTAGAAACAACAAGCTCTTGTGCAGCTCTAGTGGCTCTAAGAACTTTAGCCATATCACCCTTAAGTTTAAACTTACCTGCGAGTAATCCCCGTATTGGATCTAATTCCTTTTTTAAGACTTGTACCCATGCATCATAAGGTCCTGAATACAAATATTCAGGTTCGACTTTCTCGCCTTCTTCAACTATTCTAGCTCCTGTACATTCTCCATGATACAGTCCTACAAACATTCTAATTTCATGGTCTAAATTCCCAGAGGGTTCTACAATAAAGAGAAAATCTCCCTCCCACCCATTAGGTGGAAATCCATCGGGTCCAGCGGCATCTCTGTAATTTTCATTATCATTAATGGCCTTACAATACGCTTTAGCCCATTCTGGTGTTCCAAATTTCATTTTTATCACTCTTAAACAATTTAATTTACTTTTTATTTTATTTGCTTTTTATATGTATATTTTATTTAATTAAGATTTCAATAAATATTTCATTTATCTATTAAAAACAAAAAATATTGCATAAATTTTATTTATTACTTAATTTCTCCTCTTTCTTTCATCTTAGTTATTTCTTCGTCTCTAAGTTTTCTCTTAAAAAATTTTACGCCAGTGCATTTTCCATTGTTTAACCCGATTCACATTTGGATTTCATGGTTAAAGTTCCCGCTTGGATGAACTACGAAGAGAAAAACACCTTCATACCAAGAGACTGCTTCAGCATAAGTCATATTATTAAGGGAAATCATATACTCATTGCACTATCCTTGAGTCCTAAATTTTGGTATAATTTTCTACCTTATTATCTTTTTTATATCTTACAATTATAATCGAAAAGTTTGTTAATAATATAATAATAAATAAAGAATTCTAATATTAGATTAGGATCTTATCCTCCATGAACGGGAGGAAATATAGATATTTCATTACCATCATTAAGTTTTGTTTCCATTCCTGATAAATACTGAATCTCTCTCCCATTTTTTAAGATGGCGATCTTTTCTCTAATCTCATTATTTTTATCGAACACCTTTTCTCGGATATCATATTTATCACATACAATTTCTAATAAATTGCGAATAGTTGAATTTTCGCTGATCTCGATTTCTAATTTATTCTTAATATTAAATTGATCTGCGAGATATGCAAAAAATCTAACTGAAACCTTCATTATAATAAAAAAATTAAAGATATTAAAAGAATATTTATTTTCTTAACTTTTTTTCCTTTTAGCTGCTTCTTCATCTCTTAGCTTTTTCTTGTTAAGCTTCATTACCATAGTTAATGGTAAACTATCACGAAACTCCACTTCTTTTGGTAAAGCATATGGTTTTACTTTGTCCTTCAAGAACTCAATAATATCTGTTTCAGATACCTTCCCTTTAAAAGGTTCTTTAAGTTGGACAAATGCCTTTACTCTTTCACTCCCAGGACGTTCAATATCAGGAATTCCAATCACACCAGCTTCATCAATTGCTTCATATTCATGCAAAATATCATCAATAACCCGTGAGTATACTTTATTTCCTGAGACATTAATCATGTCTTTTATTCGGTCTACTATTCTAAAAAATCCGTCATTATCCATTATTCCAATATCTCCCATTTGCAACCAACCATCTTCTGTTAAACCTTTGCCTGGAGTTGGCCAATACCCTTTCATAACTTGTGGTCCACGAATCCAGACTTCACCAGCTTCTCCGAAGGGTACTTCTTCTCCTGTATCTGGACTAACAAGTTTAACTTCAGTGTCCGCTATAGGAACACCGACTCCAGGTTTCGTAGTTGCCATAAAGCCTGTAACTTTCGACATTGCAGAAAGATTAATATGGCTAGATGCGCTAGTCTCTGTTGCACCATATCCTTCACTCATAGGAACTCCCGTTTTCTTTGAAAACTCATCAGCAAGTTCAGGAGCTAAGGGTGCAGCTCCAGAAATATAAAAAATTGGAGCTTTTGGAATATCTAATTTAAGTAAATACATATAATGTGTTGGTACACCTAAAACCATGAATGGTCGAATTTCTTTAATAATTTCTGCGATTTTAAGCATATCTCTTGGATCCATTAATAACATTTTTAATCCCCATGATACACAAACATGCATAGAGATTTGTCCGTATGCATGAAAAAGCGGAACACATATTGCTACTGCGGCTTTTCCTATTATACCAGACTTTAGGGGATCCATCATCCAATGGAATAATTGGATTACATTAGTAGTAATGTTGAAATGAGTTAGCATTGTCGCTTTAGGTAGCCCCGTTGTGCCTCCTGTAAAAGGAAGTAATGCTAAATCTTCTTTAGGATTAATATTTACTATTTCTGTATGGGGCTCATATTTTTCTAGCAAGTCATCTAACAAGTAATATCCATCTTCAGTAAGTTTTTTCATGTCAGGTAATTTGTAATCTGGAAATAATTTGGTTGGTGTATATATCACAGTTTTTAGGTTAGTATTTGATTTTACTTCATTCACACGTTCAAGACGCCGATATGAACATAAGACAACCTCTGCACCACTCTCTTTTAATTCGTATTCTAAATCTACCTTATCATGCAATATACTTAATGGCACATGTACAGCTCCGAGTTTCAACACAGCAAAATGAATTAAGATAAATTCAGGACAAGACGGAAGAACAGAAGCAACCATAATTCCTTTTCTTATGCCGAAGTCGACGAGAGCGCTTGCAAGTTTATCAACTTTAAGCTTTAATTCTTTATAGGTCATCTCATCTCCAGCATATTTGGTTGCAATGTTGTCTGGATATTTTGTAGCAGAATCCACGAGGAATTGATAGATATTTATCTCGGGATATGGTTGCATTGTTTTTTTAAGTGGAAATGGTCCAATTTTATAAGATTTTAACCAAGGTTTATCAGCATATGTAACTTTTTTCTCTCCCAATTTTCTCACTTTTTAGAATTTAATAAAAAAAAATATATAAAAAATATTAATAAATTTTGTTAATAACCCAATCTAAACCGAGTTCTTGAAGTTTTTCTTTAGTTGGTTTGCCATCTTTATCCCAACCACGAAATTCATAATAGGCGTCCAACATAGGGGCTAAATTAACTGTATGTCCCTCAGCAGGTCCCTCTGGTAAGGGTTCTTCTAATAATCTTGGAGGTAAAGTATCGTCTTTTCTTGAGAAACCTTCTCTTACTAAAAATGCCCTTTCAAGGTTGTAAATTCTTTCACCTGTTTTTCTAAAGTCAGTAGCTGTAAAATCGTAACCCATAAGTTTTGAAATTAATCCTGCCCAATCTTCTGCAGTAAGGACCATCCCCATGAATTTACATCCACCAATCGCATCAAAAACACCAAATGAATCTTCAAAATCTTTTACTATTTTTGTCTTTTCTGGTATTTCTTGAAGTGGATCACCCACATCTGCATCATCAACAATCATAAAGGGCATCGCTAGAAATGCTGGACCTTCAATATAAGCAGTTATATGATCTCCCCCTCGATTTGCTGTTACATAAGCTAAACCAGTAATTTTTGCTGCTCTAGGATCATAACAAGGAAGTTCAAGACCTTTCACATGCATAGCGAACTTTTCAGAGCCTTTACCTAATCTATTTGACATTGTTTTCACACCTTCAGCTAAAAGATCGCCAATACCATCTCGTTTGGTAATTTTTTCAAGCATTTCAATAACTGCTTGAGCATTCCCAAATTTTAGATCAATACCATCGGTATCAGTTAAAATTCCCTTTTCAGTACATTCCATCGCAAAACCAATAGTATTTCCCGCAGAAATAGTATCAAGACCATATTCATTACATAGAAAGTGGGCATAAGTAATCGCATTTAAATCATCAAGACCACACATAGTACCTAAAGCACCAAGCGATTCATATTCAGGTCCTTCGCCAACACTTTTATATGGACCTTCTTTGATCTCCGCAATTCTTCCACAAGCGATTGGACATGCAAAACACGGTTTTCTATCTATAAGGATATTATCATTGATAGCTGTCCCATTAATAGCATCAGGCTTAGGAAATACTCCTGTTTGCCAATTATTTGTTGGGAGCCCTCCTTTAATATTTACAAGGTCAACCATAGTGGCTGTTCCGAATACCTCTAAAGTCATTTTTAATAAACTCTGATTTACCCAATCAAATCTCTGCTTTGCTTCTTGCTTGTATTCGTCTGGTTTTGCAACTTCAATTTTTGAGTTTCCATGTGATACTATCGCTTTCAACTTTTTAGATCCCATTACTGCACCCATACCACATCGTCCCGCAGCTCGCCCATAGAAAGGCTTATCACAATCATTCATAACTGCCGCATATTTAACTAAATTTTCACCGGCAGGACCAATTAAAGCAACATTATATCTCTCTCCGTGTCTTTCCTTTAATGTCTTTGTTGCTTCGTAAGTTTTTTTACCCCATATATCTGAAGCATCTTTTAATTCCGCTTTTCCATCTTCCGTAAGAACATAAACAGGTTTAGGGGATACTCCTTCAAAAATTATTCCATCAAAACCAGATTTTTTAAAGTCTACCCCCCAAAAACCAGCGGAATTAGCTTGACCCCATCCTCCAGTAAGAGGAGATTTCGAAACTACACTATATCTTCCAGTACTGGGTGAGGGAGTTCCTGTTAGTGGTCCCGTCATGAAGATAAGTTTATTTTCGGGTCCTAATGGATCTATTCCTTTTGGTACTTCTTCTATTAAATATTTGGTAGCTAATCCTGCTCCTCCTAAATATAATTTTAATGTTTCTTCATCTGGAAATTCTTCACTAATTTTACCATTTGTTAAATCAACTCTTAGGATTTTTCCCATATAACCGTAAATTTTTTTTACACCTCAAATTCAATTTTGATTTAATTATCTATTTTAATTTTCAATTAATTAAAAAATTCAATTAATTAATGTTATTCCCTCAATTATAAAATCATTTCTATTTTTCACATGAACTTATTATCTCAGATTGCTTTTAGAGATTAAAAGTCATTTTAAAAAAATTGTTAAAAATATCGGTAAAAAAATAAATCTTAGTTAAAAACAATAAGTAAGAATTATACTCCAATTCCAATTGTATTGCCAATACCAGCTATAATAATTTTTGTACCTTTTTCTGTCCGTTTTCGGATATATGTTTTTATTTTGTCCACAAAATTTACTACAGATTGAGTAATTGGTCTTTTCATGGTTGTTATTGCATCTTCTAATGATTCTTTGCAAATAAGAGCATCAATCGGTATTGACTTTCCAGTTGAAGCTTCTTCAATAAAATGTTTTTCAATTCCAATACCTCCTATAGCTGCGCCAACGCCCACAACTAATGACCCCGTTTTATCCCCAGTAAGTTTTAAACCAGCATCAATCATAATTATTCTTGAAATACTATCTCCATGTTGTTCAACTAATTTCTTAATTGCCTTTCCGGGTTTTCCAACAGTTCCTCCTGGACCCTTAGCACGTACTACAAAAATTGTCCTTTCTTCAAAATTTACCTCTTGAACAATTGTATCTCTTGCAATTTCATCGGCTTTAATATCATCATCTGTGATAGCTCTTATAAAACTAGCAACAACTAATACGCCTAATCCATCTCCTATAGGAGATCCTTCTGAAAATGCTTTAGCTGCATGATAATAAGCTTTTGCCATACTCATGATTAATCCCAATTGGTATGAAATCTGAACTAATAAAATCATTGATTTTGATTTTTTACCTAGTATAAGATAGTGTCGAATTAGCCTATAGATATAATCTATAGCCATGGTTGCTTCCAATAAGTTTTCCAAATTAGCTCTTTGAACAGTATCTGCATTTGGAGCTAATACTTCTACTTCTTCTTTAAATCTGTTATCTCGAACATCAACAATATGATCAAATTTAGGAATAATACCATAGGGATCAAGAGATACAGGCCCAATAGTGATAAATGTCATTAAATCTTCGAGTTGGAACATTAAATCTTTCTGTGTTTTTTTTTTGTCAGCAAATTCTTTAAAGTTTGTAATTAAAATTTCTTTGCATTCATCATTCCACTTTTTCAATTTTTCTAAACCAGTTTGAATTTCTTTAGCTGCTTTCCAAGCTTGTATTTTTTGTCCATAAAACATTGAAACAAATATAAGTACTAACCATAATAATGATATAATAAGAGAAACTGGATCTGTGCTTTGTGCTATTTGATATATATTATTCAACTCTTTTTTAAATTAGATAATGTTTGATATCTTTAATCTATTAAATTTTTATAATAAAAAAATTTATTTATTCTTTTCTATTATAAAGCATAGAAAAGAAGATATTTGGACAATTGCTATGATTGAAGAAGAAGACGACGAGGATATACTTAAAAAAGGAATTACTTTAAAAAGCGTTCTAAAAAACATTTTATTAATTATATTAATTGTTGTAGGAGTATTGTTTATCTATCTTGATACTGGCCTAGATCAAGTCTCAGGTTGGTCAATTGGGTTTATGTTAATTTGTTTTGGGGCTACATTAATCCAAATCCAAAAAAGTCCCACTGAACCTATTAGACAAACTTTAACAATTTTGATCTGTAAATTATGTGGAATTACAAAAGTTAGAAATTATGAGAAAGGAGATTTTGTGTTTAAAAGAATAGATAAATGTGAAAAGTGTGAGGACCTTATGGAGATAAAACAAATATATTCAGTAAAATTAAAGAGTCCTACCGAAAAGAAGAAGGAAGACGTAAGTAAGAAAGAAAATTTAAAAGTAAAAGAATAAATTAAATTATTTTTTTTTTTGATTGGGGGTTTTTCAGATTCTAAGGAAAGTTGGATTAGGGGGAACTTTCGATCATCTTCATGAGGGTCATAAATTTTTATTAAAAACTGCTTTATCTATATCTGAATTTATAGAGATTGGACTAACATCTCAAGATTTATTAAAGAATAAACAATATTCCTCAAAATTGGAAGATTACAAAACCAGAAAAAAGAATTTAACAACTTATATTGATTCCATTACTAACATAGAGCGTGTTAATATTGTCGAAATAAAAAATTGGGCTGATATGGATAAATATGCTCAAGATCCAGAATATGAAGGATTAATAGTTAGTCAAGAAACTTATGAAAATGCTTTGAAGTTAAATGAGAATAGAGAAAAAAAAGGATTAAAATCTCTTGTTTTAATTGTAATTCCTTTAATTAAAGATAATGAAAATTTTAAGATTAGTTCTACTTCAATTAGAAAAAAATTATAAAAAATTATGGATTTAAAATTTCACTTTATTTTTTTTTTGATTAATCTTGCTGAAACGATACCTATAATGCCTAGTAATACAATTAAATGATAACCCAGTATACTAGGCTCAGAAGGTTCTGGGATAAGAGTGACTTGTATTGATTTTTCGTTTTCAATATGACCAACAACATCAATTGCATAATACTTGATTTCGTAAATCCCATACTCATAATTAGATAAATTAAATGGTCCATAATAGTCAATCCAATCTGAATCATTTATATTGTATCTTATTAACGAAACTCCAGAACCTAAACCATCATCAGCGGTTATAATAAAAATAGTTGTTTTAATCACAATATCAGGATTTCTAAATGGAGTAAAAGATATTAAAGACGTAGGAGTGATAGTATCAATTGAGAAAAATCTAACATCAGATTCATATATAACTCCATTAATGATATTTCCAAATAGTTGGATTGAATATATCCCGTCTACAATTGGAAATGGAATGGTGGTGTTTCCTAATATTGTTTTACTAGCTTGAGCATCCAACGAATAACCAAGCTGATCAAGGGTAAAACTTATATCAAAGCTTAGCAAAATTCCTTCATTTAAATTGCCTCCTATGTTATAATTAGGATCCCAAGAATACCCAACAGCATCAAAATATACATAATAATTATCAGAAGGGGTATAAGTGTTAAAATTAATAATGT
>Ga0315553_10001723_pt1 | contig 17953 bp, 17 predicted proteins | sample SalMarSW160140MG_FD_203099 | JGI IMG/M metagenome (GOLD analysis project Ga0315553, IMG submission 203099) | Salt marsh sediment microbial communities from the Plum Island Ecosystem LTER, Massachusetts, United States - Salt Marsh Sediment SW1601-40 ... | reverse complement strand
TTCATCATGGTCATGGGCGGCGTGCTTTTTGTCGGAGCGATCTTGGCCTAGAGCCGTTCAGCATTGTCTCGTGCGAAAAACCGGTTCCTACCCCGGGTAGGGTCCGGGGCATGCTTTTCGGGACTGTGCTCAAAGCTCGATCGGCTTGCCGTGCGGCGTTCGCTCCGCCGCCTCGCGCCACGCTTCCTTGAGGTCGAGCAGGTCGGTGGCGCCGCCCACTTGCTTGGCGCGGAGTATCTCTTCGAGCGCCGCGAGCCAGGCGCGCCAATAAGCCTCCGGATCGGACGGGTCGGCCAAAGTCTCCGCCGCGACCTTGGGCCCAAGCGTCTTCGACCATTCCGACCAGGCGAAGAGCCCACGCTCGTTGAGCGCGACGGCGAGGGCAAAAGCGCGCGCCGCCCAGGGCGCGGGAAAGACCGGGCCGTCGGCGTCGCGCGGGATCGAGGCGACATTCTCGACGGCAGCGCGGCCTGCCTCAGACCGGTTCAAGATAGGCCTCCCAGAGGTCGATCCTGATCTCGTCGCCCGCGCGCGCCTCCTCGCCCCAAAGCTCGCGTGCCTCGAAGGCGACGGAATAGAGCCAGCGGGGATCTTCGCCGTGACCCATGGCGTTCGAATCCGGGAAGACATGTACGCCGCGGATTGCGGCGATGCGGCCGTTGCGACCGCGAACATAGCGCGGCAGCCGCGTGTGGCCGACCGGGTTCATCGTCCTGGCACGCACGGCATCGCCTTGCTTGAAGCGCGCCGGAGCGACCGCCTCGCGCTCGGTCGGTGCGCCGCGGGCGAGCGCCGGCAGCACGTCCGCGGCCATCGCCTTGCGCGAAAGCTTTGCAGGCGTGCGTGCGCTGCGGCCGCCGGCGATCTCTTCCGCCGTCGCCAGGCCCTGCTCGACGAGGAGCCGCTCCATGCCTTTGCGCCAGATGTCGTAGTAGGTCGAGGCGAGATAGTCGGCCGGCGGGATGCGCTCGCGCGCATAGCGGCTCATGTCGAGATTCCAAGCGCCTGTCGCGCCCATCGCGAGCACCAGCGCAAAGGCGCGACGCTCCCAATCGGCGTGGAACCACGGCTCGTCCCTTTCCGGAACGACCGCCCCGAAGCCTTGCGCGCCGCCGAGATCGTGCGGTCCGTTCATTTTTGCATCCCGGGGGCTGCCTTCGGAGCAAGCGGCAGCCCGGTGCCGATCATCGAATCGCGGGTGACGAGGTCGGCGAGCAGGTCCTCGCTCATGCCGTCGGTTCCGTCGGGCCGCATCGGTACGACCATGTAGCGGACCTCGGCGGTCGAATCCCAAACGCGAATCTTCGTCGCCTCAGGCGGCGCGACGCCGAAATCCTCGAGCACGCCGCGCGGGTCGATCACCGCGCGCGAGCGGTAGGGCGGCGACTTGTACCAGACCGGCGGCAGGCCGAGCACCGTCCACGGGTAGCAGGAGCAAAGCGTGCAGACGACCATGTTGTGGATGTCGGGCGTGTTCTCCAGCGCCACCATGTGCTCACCCTGGCGGCCGGTGAAACCAAGCGAGGCGATCGCTGCCGTCGCGTCGTCGAAGAGCCAGCGACGGAAGGTCTCGTCGCTCCACGCTCTGGCGACGACCTTGGCGCCGTTGCGCGGGCCGACCTTCGTCTCATAGGTCTCGATGAAGACGTCGAGGGCGGCCGGATCGACGTAGCCCTTTTCCGTCAGCAGGGTCTCGAGCGCACGCACGCGCAGCTCCACCTCGTCTAGATGCGAGCCCTCATGATCGCGATCGTGATCGTGATGATGATCGTGGTCGTGCGCGCTCATCGCCGTCACTCCGCCGCGAGTGGCAAGATGCGCTCTGCGCGCTTCCGCGCAGCGTCGGCGAAGGCACGAAAGATCGCGCCGGAGGCCGGGTCGGTCGCCGCCCAGTATTCGGGATGCCATTGGACGCCGATGGCGAAGGCCGTGGCGTCCTTGACGCGCACCGCCTCGATGGTGCCGTCGGGCGCGCGGCCTTCGACGGCGAGCCGCGGGCTCAACTCGCCGAGCGCCTGACGATGCACCGAGTTCACGTGAATGCAGCGCGCGCCGACGAGCTCGGCAAGCTTGCTGTCGGCCTCGAAATCGATCTCGTGGGCGAGCTTGAAGCGATCGTCGTTCGGAATACCGGTCGGTGCACGGTGATCGAGGCTTCCGGGGCGCTCCTGCGCCTCGGCGACCAGCGTGCCGCCGAGGGCGACGTTCAGCTCCTGGAAGCCGCGGCAGATGGCGAGGAGCGGCACCCCCTTCTCGATCGCGAGCGGGATCAGCTTCAACGTCGTGGCGTCGCGGTCGAGATCGTAGGGCTCGTGCTGCTCCGACGGCGCCTCGCCGAAGCGCTCCGGGTGCACGTTCGAGCGCGCGCCCGTCAGCAGCACGCCGTCGACGCGCGACAGGATGGCCGGGAGGTCGAGCGTGTCGCCGAGGCTCGGCAGGAGCACGGGCGTGGCGCCCACCAGTGTCACCGCCTTCAGATAGGTGTCGATCGCGCCATGCCAGACATAGCCGTCGATCTCGCGGATGTCGGTCGGAAGCAGGATCAGGGGGGTCATTGTTACGATCCAAGTCCTATCTGGCTAATATTTAGGCACGATCCATATTAGCGCGACCCTGTGAAGTCTGTCCCCACACTAGTTTCTGCCGCACTGGACAATTCCCTCAGCTGCATGCCACGTTTGCTCTCAAACAACCCCTTTGGGAGGAAAATACCTATGGATCGTCGCTCTTTTATCAAGAAAGCCGGGCTCGTCACCGGAGGCGCGGCCGCGGCGTCGACGTTGGCGGCGCCCGCTATCGCGCAGTCGATGCCGGAGCTCAAATGGCGCCTGACGTCGGCATTCCCCAAGGCGCTCGACACGCTCTACGGCGGCGCCGAGCGGTTCGCCAAGGCGGTCGGCGAGATGACCGACGGAAAGTTCCAGATACAGACCTTTGCGAGCGGCGAGATCGTGCCCACGGCCGGCCTGGTCGACGCGGTGCAGAACAACACCGTCGAGATGGGCCATACGGCGAGCTACTACTACTTCGGCAAGGATCCGACCTTCGCCTTCGGGTCGACCGTGCCGTTCGGCCTTTCCAGCCGCGGAGAGAACGCCTGGTGGTACTACGGCGGGGCGTTGGACCTGCTGAACAAGTTCTACGCGAAATACAACATTATCGGCTTCCCTGCCGGCAACACCGGCTGCCAGATGGGCGGCTGGTGGCGCAAGGAGGTCAACACGGTCGAGGATCTGAAGGGCGTCAAGTTCCGGGTCGGCGGCTTCGGCGGCGTGGTGTTGTCCAAGCTCGGCGTCGTTCCCCAGAACATCCCCGGTGGCGACATCTACCCCGCGTTGGAGAAGGGCACGGTCGACGCGGCCGAATGGGTCGGGCCGTACGACGACGAGAAGCTCGGCTTCTACAAGGTCGCCAAATACTACTACTATCCCGGCTGGTGGGAGGCCGGTACCACGCTCCACACCTTCATCAACCTCGATCAGTGGAATACGCTCCCGCCGAGCTATCAGGCGATCGTCAAGCAGGCTTGCGCGGCGGTCAATGTCGACATGCAGGTGCAATACGACGCGCTTAACCCGGCAGCGCTCAGGCGCCTGGTCTCGAACGGCGCGCAGCTGCGCGCCTTCTCGCCGGAGATCCTGTCGGCCTGTTTCGACGCAGCCAATCAGACCTACGACGAGATCAGCGCCACGAACGAGGACTTCAAGACGCTGATCGATTCGCTGAAGGCGTTCCGCAACGAGGAGAACCTCTGGTTCCAGATCGCTGACGGCACCTACGACAACTTCATGTATGGACAGCAGCGCGCCGGCAAACTCTAGGCAGACGGCGCGGAAATCAGGCGAGGGCCCCGGGGAGACCCGGGGCCTCTTCTATTGGCCGGTATTGAAATTCGGGCCGCCGGTCGCGTCCCCTTCGGCACCGCCGCCTCCTGAACCGGAATCGGGCGTGGCGGGTGCGCCGAAATTCGGCGCCGCCGGGGCACCGGTATCCGGCGTGGTCGGCGTCCCGAAGTTCGGGCCGGCGGAGCTGCCGCCGTCGTCGTTGGTGCCGAAGTTCGGGCCTGCGCCGGCGCCATTGTTGTCGGCGCCGAAATTGGGGCCGCCGCCCGAGCCGAAATTCGGCGCTTCGATTCGGATCTCCGACGGACTGACGGCGGGTCCGACGTCCTTGTAGTGAGTCACGATGCGAGGAAAGACGATAACGATGCCGATCATCAGCACCTGGATGGCGATGAAGGGAATGGCGCCGCGGTAGATCTCCATGGTCCGGACGGCGGGAAGCTTGCGCCCCGACACCTCGTCGAACCATTCGGAGGAAGGTGCGATCGAGCGCAGGTAGAACAGCGCGAAGCCGAAGGGCGGCGTCAGGAAGGAAGCCTGCAGATTGAGACCGAGGATAATGCCGAACCAGATCAGATCAATTCCGAGCTTCTGGGCGACCGGCGCCAGCAGCGGCACCAGGATGAAGGCGATCTCGAAGAAGTCGAGGAAACATCCGAGGATGAAGATGATGATCGTCACAACGATCAGGAAGCCGTACTCCCCGCCGGGCAGAGAGAGCAGAAGATCCTCGATCCAGACATTGCCGTTCACCCCGTAGAAGGTGAGGCCGAAGACGCGCGCGCCGATGAGGATGAACATCACAAAGGAGGAGAGCTTTGTGGTGGAATCGAGCGCCTGTCGCAGAGTCTTCAGACTGAGCCGACGCTTCACGAAAGCGAGCGCCAGCGCACCGGTTGCGCCCATGGCGCCGCCTTCGGTCGGCGTGGCGATGCCGAGGAAGATCGTGCCCAGCACGAGAAAAATGAGCGCGAGCGGCGGGATCAGCACGATGACCACCTGCTCTGCGAGCCGTGACAGCAGACCGAGCTTGAACCGGCGATTCGCCAAGCTGAAGCCGTAGGCGACGATGGTCGCCAGCGTTGCCGCCGAGACCACCCGGGTCTCGTAGCGCATCTGGTCGAAGACGAAATTGTAGGCGGCGATGTAGATCGCGGCCGAAACAGCAAGAATCACGACGAGCGAGACGATGCCGCCACCGAGCGTCCGCGCCTCGGCGGGAAGGGCCGGCACCGCTTTCGGCCGGACCATCGTTATGACGAACACATAGAGGCAGTAGAGAGCGACGAGCAGCAGCCCCGGTACGATGGCGCCGACGTACATGTCGCCGACCGACCTGCCGAGCTGGTCGGCCATGACGATGAGCACGAGCGACGGCGGAATGACCTGGGCCAGGCTGCCCGCGGCCGCGATCGTCCCGGTGGCGACACGACTGTCGTAGCCGTAGCGCATCATGATGGGCAGCGAGATCAGGCCCATCGCGATCACCGATGCGGCGACGACACCGGTGGTGGCCGCGAGCAGTGCACCGACAACCACCGCCGCGAATGCGAGCCCCCCGCGAATCGGACCGAAGAGCTGGCCGATCGTGTCGAGCAGGTCCTCCGCCATGCGCGAGCGCTCGAGGATGATCCCCATGAACGTGAAGAACGGAATCGCAAGAAGCGTCTCGCTGCTCATCACGCCGAAGACACGCTCGGGGTTGGCCTGCAGCAACGGCCAGAAGAGGTTGATCTGCTCCGGCGCGAAATGCGCCACCTCGACGCCGATCACGAAGAACAGAAGGCCGCCCGAAGCGAGCGTGAACGCGACCGGATAGCCAAGCAGGAGCATCGCCATCACGGACACGAACATGATGGGGGCGAGATTGTGAGCGATAAGGTCGATCATCGAGCGCGCCCGTCTTCGCGGCGCGGCGCGCGGTGCAGCGCTTCCACTTCCTCCATATCCTCGATGATGGGCGGCAATTCGTGCTCGGGCGTCTCGTCGGTCGTCTTCCCGGTCAGGACCAGGACGCGCTTGATGATCTCCGAGATGGCCTGGGCGCAAAGGACTGCGAAGCCGGCGAAGACAAGCCCCTTGGCCGGCCACAGGATCAGGCCGCCGGCGTTGCTCGACATCTCGCCGACCCGATACGACTGCAGGAAGAACGGCCAGGAGAGGTAGGCCATCAGGAAGACGAACGGGGAGAGCAGGAAGACGTGGCCGAAAAGATCAATCCAGTCGCGGGTGCGCTTGCTCAGCGTCTGCGTGAGGATGTCGATGCGCACGTGCTCGTTGCGCTGCAGCGTATAGGCGGCAGCGAGCATGAATGCCGCACCGTAGAGGTACCATTGCAGCTCCAGCCAGGCGTTGGAGGAAATGTCGAACGCCTTGCGGATTGCGGCGTTTCCGGCGCTGACCAGGACCGCGACGAGGATGAGCCACGAGACCGAGCGCCCGAGCAGCGCCGTCGTGCGGTCGATCGCCCGGCTGACCGCGTGCAGTGATTTCATCCGGCGTTTCCAACCCCCCGCGCGAGCGCGATGCTGTTCTTCTGGGCTGACGCAGGCAGCGGTAGAACCGATTTCGCGCCCCTGCTCAGCGTGCGATGAGGCGCGAACGAAGGCAAGGGTGAACGCAATCGGAACGGTCAGTGCGCGGATTTTTCCATCGAAGTCGGATGTCTCGCCTGCTAGAAGCTCCGGCTCCAGAAAACCGAACTTGGGTGCGTGCGTGCGGCTAGGTTGGCCCCTCTTTTTCCTGTTTTTGCTCAGTGCCTGCGTCGACAAGAGCCACTACCTCGACCTCGCCGGCGGTGGATTCATCTTCAACTACCGCGATGCGACGGCGACGTACGGGGTCGTTCTGCTGCCGCGGCGCGACCCGCCGGCCGGCGCGACGATCGTGGCGAGCTTCGAGAATCCGGCCGGCGGGGAGCCGATCGTGCTCAGCCGCGACGCGCGCGGTGGCGGGCGGATCGAATTCCGCACGCCGCCGCTCACCGGCGTCAAGAAGGGGGTTCCGTACCACGTCACGGTCGTGCTGCGCGCCGCCGACGGCAAGGAGCTGCTCCGCCTGGAAAAGGACTACACATCCGACGTCGACCAGTCGGTGCTGCCGGATAAGCCGCTTGCCATCGGGCCCGGCTACCAGACGAACATCGACGAGAGCCCGACCGCGTTTCCGCCCTCAATCTACCGGAAGCCGCCTGATCCGGGGCCGTCCGACGCGCCGGCGCAGTGAATTCTCATCGCGAAACCGCGATTGGGCTGGCAATTTGGGCTTGCGCCAGCCAGATTCAGTCAAGGGGCGCGAAGTGCGCCGCAAAAGGCGGCGCCCGAGCTTTGAGGGCTTAGGTCGATGGCTCGCCGCGGCGTCACACTCGACGACAAGTACGACCTCGACACGGACCGGGTCTTTCTCTCCGGCACGCAGGCGATCGTCCGCCTCGCGCTGATGCAGAAGGCGCGCGACCGTCGCGCCGGACTGAACACCGCCGGCTTCGTCTCAGGCTATCGCGGCTCACCGCTCGGCGGGCTCGATCTGCAGCTCTGGCGCGCCGGCGAATTGCTCAAGGCGAACGATATCGTCTTCCAGCCAGGGCTGAACGAGGACCTGGCGGCGACCGCGGTCTGGGGCTCGCAGCAGGCGGAGCTTCGCGGCGAGGGGCGCTACGACGGCGTCTTCGGCATCTGGTACGGCAAGGGGCCGGGCGTCGACCGCTCCGGCGACGCGCTCCGTCATGCCAATTTCGACGGCACTTCGCCGAAGGGGGGCGTCATCGCGCTGATGGGCGACGACCACACCTGCGAGAGCTCGACCACGGCGCATCAGTCGGAGTTCGCCTTCGTCGACGCGATGATCCCGATCCTGAACCCGGCCGGGCTGCAGGATCTCGTCGATTACGGGCTGATCGGCTGGGCGCTGTCGCGCTTTGCCGGCACCTGGGTCGGCATCAAGTGCGTGAAGGACACGGTGGAGTCGACGGGCGTCGTCGACAGTGCGCTCGACCGCGTTCGCACGATCGTTCCCGACTTCGCCATGCCGCCGGGCGGGCTCAACATCCGCCCAGCCGGAGCGGCGCTGAACAGGCACGCGCTGGAGAACGAGGAGCTTCTGCACCGCTGGCGCAAGCCGGCGGCGGTCGCCTTCATCCGCGAGAATCGCCTCGACCGGATCGCCATGCGTGGCGGGCCGAAGGCGCGGCTCGGCATCGTCTCGCTCGGCAAGAGCTGGCTCGACACGCTCGGCGCGCTCGATCTCCTCGGCATCGACGAGAAGCGCGCGGCCGATCTCGGGCTCCGCCTCTACAAGGTGGCGGCGCCATGGCCGCTCGAGCCGGAGGGGGTCAACCGCTTTGCCGAAGGGCTTCAGACGATCCTTGTCGTGGAGGAGAAGCGCTCGCTGGTCGAGACGCAGCTGAAGGAACAGCTCTACGGCCGCGCCAATGCGCCGACGATGATCGGCAAGAAGGACGAGCGGGATCGCGTGCTGCTTCCCGCCTGGGGCGCGCTCGACGCCGGTCAGATCGCCGTCATCATCGGAAGGCGCATCCTCGCCTACGCCGAAGACTCCGAGGTCGCTGCGCGGCTGAAGCAGCTGGAGCATGCGCAAGCGGTGCTCGCCACCACCGAAGACGTCGGCGTGCGCATCCCGCATTTCTGCTCCGGCTGTCCGCACAACACTTCGACACAGGTGCCGGAGGGAAGCCGCGCCACTGCCGGCATCGGCTGCCACACCATGGCGCTTTGGATGGACCGCCGCACCGAAGGCTTCACCCAGATGGGGGCGGAGGGCGCGAACTGGGTCGGCGAAGCGCCGTTTTCCACCCGCGACCACGTCTTCCAGAATATCGGCGACGGAACCTGGGGACATTCCGGGTCGCTGGCGCTCCGCGCCGCCGCGGCCGCCGGCGTCAACATCACTTACAAGGTCCTCTACAACGATGCCGTCGCGATGACCGGCGGCCAGCCAGTGGAAGGCCATATCACCGTCGACCAGGTGGCGCGGCAGGCGGCGGCCGAAGGCGCTAAGCAAATCGCCATCGTCACCGACGACCCGCACAAGTATCCGGCGAGCGCTGTGTGGCCGCAGGGCGCGCACATCCACCACCGCTCCGAACTCGAAGAGGTGCAGGAGGAGCTCCGCGAGGTGAAGGGGCTCTCCGTCCTGATCTACGACCAGACCTGCGCGGCGGAGAAGCGGCGGCGACGCAAGCGGGGGCTGGCGCCCGATCCCGACAAGCGCGTCGTCATCAACAGCCTCGTCTGCGAGGGCTGCGGCGATTGCGGGGTGAAGGCGAATTGCGTCTCGATCCAGCCGCTGGAGACCGAGTTCGGCCGCAAGCGCCGCATCGACCAGCCGAGCTGCAACAAGGACTTCTCCTGCCTCGAAGGCTTCTGCCCGGCCTTCGTGACCGTGCACGGCGGCAAGCTGAAGGCCGGTCGCGCGGTCGCCACCGACAGCCTGCCACCCGTTCCCGAGCCAACGATAGTCGCGCCGGAGCGCACGCAGGGCATCCTCATCACCGGCATCGGCGGCACCGGCGTCGTCACCGTCGGACAGGTGATCGGCATGGCGGCGCATCTCGACGGGCTCGGCGTCGGGATCATCGACATGTCGGGTCTTGCGCAGAAGGGCGGCGCGGTCTCGATCCACATGCGCGTCGGCCCGACGCCGGAGTCGATCCACGCCATCCGCATCAGCGCTGAAGAAGCCGACGTCGTACTCGGCTGCGACATCGTCGTCACCGGATCGAGGAAGGCGCTTTCGGCGATCCGGCCGGGCGAGAGCCGGGTCTTCGTCAATCTCCACGAGACCTATCCGGGCGACTTCACCCGCAACACCGATTTCTCGCTGCCGACGCGAAGGCTGAGGCGCGCAATCGAGGAAAGGGCGGGAGCGGCCTGCGCGCATTTCATAGAGGCGGAGCGGCTTGCCACTGCTTTGGTCGGCGATCCGATTGCCACCAACATGCTGATGGTCGGGTTCGCCTGGCAGCAGGGCGGGATTTCGATCAGCCGCGAGTCACTGGTCGAGGCGATCCGGCTCAACGGTGTCGGTGTCGATATGAACCTCGCGGCGTTCGAATGGGGACGTCGCGCGGCTTTCGATCTCGCCGCGGCGGAGACGGCTGTGGGGATCACAGCGGAGCAACACGAGCCGTCGTTTACGCAGATCGTCGACCGGCGCGCGGCGTTTCTGTCCGACTACGCCAGCGGGGCCTATGCGGAGCGCTACCGCAAGGCGGTCGAGCGGATCGCCGCCGCGGAAGAGCGCGTCATGCCGGGCTCGACCGTGCTTTCGCTCGCCGTGGCGCAAGCGCTCTTCAAACTGATGGCGGTCAAGGACGAGTACGAGGTTGCGCGGCTCTTTATCGACGGCTCGTTCGAACGGCAGCTCAGGTCGGAGTTCGAAAACTGGGACAGGCTCGAGTTCCACATGGCGCCACCGCTCCTCGGCCGCCGAGACCGGCACGGGCATCTCAAGAAGCAAAGCTTCGGCGCGTGGATGGGGCGCGTGCTCAGGATCATCGCGCGCTTCAAAGCGCTGCGGGGGACGATGCTCGATCCGTTCGGGCACACGCGCGAGCGCAAATGGGAGCGGCGGCTCTTGCGCGATTATCTTTCGCTCCTCGACACGCTTGCCGAGCGGCTCTCCAAGGAGAACTGGGAGGCTGCGTGTTCGCTTGCCGCCTATCCGCAGAAGATCCGAGGCTTCGGCCATGTGAAAGAGGCGCAGGCGCGGCCGGCGCTGGCTGAGCGCGATGAGCTTCTCAAGGCCTTCCTCGAGCCCGGGAGCGCGCAACTCGCGGAGGCGGCGGAGTAGCCGGCCGGGCTTGCGCCGCGGTTATAACCGCCGTTATAATGAGCGCGGAGGGCAAGTGATGCAGCAGGTCAAAGTCACTCAGATCGGAAACTCGCTCGGCGTTGTTCTTCCCAAGGACATCGTGGAGCGTCTCGGCATCGTCCGGGGCCAGCAGCTCAGCCTGTCAGAGACGGAGAATGGCCTAGAGCTTTCGCCGTTCGATCCGGAGTTCGAGGAGCAGATGCGCCTCGCCGAGGAGATCATGGATCGTTATCGCGATACGCTGCGCGAACTCGCAAAATGACCTGGCGCTGGCTAACGGGCCGCGTCGTCGCATCGATTCATCAAAGGCAAATCCAAAGACACGGCGGCGGCCACGGGACACGCGACGAGGGGATGCTCGAATCTGCCCTCGCGAGACCCGAAAATCTTACCGCCTACGGTGAGCCTTCGGTCTTCGATCTGGCGGCAAGCTACGCTTATGGGATTACCCGAAACCATCCCTTTGTCGACGGCAACAAGCGCACGGCGTTCGTTGCTTCGGTGCTCTTTCTGCGCATGAATGGTCAGCATTTCGTCGCCGAGCAAGCCGAGGCGGCCGTCGTGTTCTTGCGGCTTGCTGCCGGCGAGTTCTCCGAAGACGAACTCGCCGAATGGTTCCGGCGGAATGCAAGCCCGCCGGCCGAGGAATTCATCGCGCCGGAGCAGGACCAATAGAGATGCCGAGGGCGACACCGAGCGAGACTCACAGTGCCGAGCGCCGTGACGACATGCGTGCGATGCGCCTGCCGCCCGAGCACCCGCCGGTGGCGGCCGGGAAGATCGGCGTGCTCCTCGTCAATCTCGGCACGCCAGCGGGCACCAGCTACTGGCCGATGCGGCGATATCTGAGCGAGTTCCTCTCCGACCGGCGCGTCATCGAGTGGTCGCCGCTCTTCTGGCAGCCGATCCTGCAGGGGATCGTCCTTTCGGTGCGGCCGAAGAAGAGCGGCGCGCTCTACGCTTCGATCTGGAACGAGGAGCAAAACGAGTCGCCGCTTCGCACCTTCACGCGGGCGCAGGCGGAGAAGCTCAAGATCGAGCTTGCCGGCGAGACGGATATCGTCTTCGACTGGGCCATGCGCTACGGAGAGCCGACCATTGCCGAGCGGCTTACGGCGCTTCAGGCAGCGGGTGTGGAGCGGGTGCTCGTCTTCCCGCTCTATCCGCAATACAGCGCCACCACGACGGCGACGGTCAACGACAAGGCTTTCGACGCGCTGAAAGCAATGCGCTGGCAGCCGGCGCTTCGCACCGTGCCGCCCTATCACGACGAGCCGGTCTATATCGATGCGCTGGCCGAATCGATCGAAGCGCATTTCGCCGCGCTCGATTTCGAGCCGGAGGTCGTGCTCGCTTCCTATCACGGCCTGCCGAAATCCTATTTCGAGAAGGGCGACCCCTATCATTGCCACTGCCGGAAGACGTCGCGGCTTCTCGCCGGGCGGCTCGGCTGGCGCGAGGGCCGTCTGCTCACGACCTTCCAATCGCGGTTCGGCCCGGAGGAATGGCTGCAGCCCTATACCGACAAGACGGTCGAGCGGCTCGCATCGGAAGGCGTGAAGCGGCTGGCGGTGATCAATCCCGGCTTCGTCTCCGACTGCCTGGAGACGCTCGAGGAGATCGCCGTGCAGAACCGCGAGATCTTCGTGTACCACGGCGGCGAGCGTTTCTCGCAGGTTCCCTGCCTGAACGATTCTCCGGCCGGCATGCGCGTCATCACGCAGATCGTGCTGCGCGAGTTGCAGGGATGGGTGTAGCGGCCGCGCGATCACAAAGTCGCAGCGTCTCTGAAATCGCCACAGACGCTTCCCGGCGTTAACCGGCGCTTAACCACAGTTGGCTTCAAATCGTTAACAAAGCAGTTAACGAGGCAGCCCGGTGAACGCGAACGTCGCCGTCCAACCCCGCAAGTCGCTCCGCTTTCGCGGCCGCTCCTTCATGGCGCTTCTCTTCGCGCCGGAGCCGCCGCTCGAAGAGTGGTTCGCCGAACTCGACGCCTGGTCGGAGAAGTCGCCCGGCTACTTCGTCGGTCGTCCGATCATTCTCGACGTCGCGGCTTTGCAGCTCGACAAGGACGGCCTGACCAAGCTCATCGGCGACCTCGCCGAGCGCAAGATCCGCATCATGGGCGTGGAAGGCACGAAGGCCTCGTGGCTCGGCCTCGGCATGCCGCCGCTCGTCTCCGGCAGCCAGACGGCGGCCGTCAGCGAGCTCGCCGATCTCGCGGCGACGCCTTCCCAAGGGGTCGCAGATAAAGCCGCCGTCGAGGAAACCGAAGCGAAAGAGAACCAGATCACACAGGTACCGGTGCCGGCTGCGGCGCGTCGGGCTTCCATGTTCCATGACCGATCGGTGCGCTCGGGGCAGTCGGTGGTCTTTCCGGAAGGCGATTTGACGATCCTCGGCTCGGTCTCCTCCGGGTCGGAGGTCGTGGCCGGCGGCTCGATCCATATCTACGGAGCGCTGCGCGGGCGCGCGATCGCCGGCACGATGGGCGATTCTTCCGCGCGCATTATCTGCAACAAGCTCGAGGCGGAGCTCGTCGCTATCGACGGCCTCTACCGAACCGCTGACGAGATGGACCCGCAGTTTCGCGGCCGCGCCGTTCAGGCGTGGCTCGACGGCGAAACGATGTCCATGGCGGCGCTGAGCTGACACTTCTCAAGGAGGGATGGCGACGATGGCCAAAGTTCTGGTCGTAACATCGGGCAAAGGCGGCGTCGGCAAGACGACCTCCACGGCGGCGCTCGGCGCGGCGCTTGCGCAAGCGGGCAAGAACGTCGTCGTCGTCGACTTCGACGTGGGTCTGCGAAATCTCGATCTCGTGATGGGCGCCGAGCGGCGCGTCGTCTACGACGTCATCAACGTCGTCAACGGCGACGCCAAGCTGAACCAGGCGCTGATCCGCGACAAGCGGGTCGATACGCTGGCGCTGCTCCCTGCATCGCAGACGCGCGACAAGGATGCGCTTACCGAGGCGGGCGTCGAGCGGGTGATGGGGGAGCTGCGCGAGAAATTCGACTGGGTGATCTGCGACAGCCCGGCCGGAATCGAGCGCGGCGCCACTCTCGCCATGCGCCACGCAGACGTGGCCGTCGTGGTCACCAATCCGGAAGTGTCGTCGGTGCGCGACTCCGACCGCATCATCGGTCTTCTCGATTCGAAGACGGCCAAAGCCGAGAGGGGCGAGCGCATGGAGAAGCACCTGCTTCTCTCCCGTTACGATCCGAGCCGCGCCAGCCGCGGCGAGATGCTGAAGACCGAAGACATCCTGGAGATCCTCTCCATTCCGCTGCTCGGCATCATCCCGGAAAGCGAAGAGGTGCTGCGCGCCTCGAATGTCGGCTCGCCGATCACTATCGCCAATCCGCTGTCCGCGGCGGGGCGCGCCTATACCGACGCCGCTCGCCGGCTGGCGGGCGAGACCGTCGTTTTGACCGTGCCGCAGGGCAAGCGAAGCCTCTTCGACAAGCTGTTCATGCGGAGGGCCGCATGAACCTCCTCAACTTCTTCAGGAAGAGAGGGTCGGCGCCGGTCGCTCGCGAGCGGCTGCAGATCCTGCTCGCGCACGAGCGCACGATTGCCGGCGGGTCCGACCTTGTCGGAATCCTGAGGGAAGAAATCCTCGCTGTAATCAAGAAGCACGTGCAGATCGACAATGAGAAGGTGCAGGTGAAGATGGAGCGCGGCGATGCGGTATCGACGCTCGCCGTCGACATCGAGATCCCGACGCCGACCAAGGAGATGAAGGCGGCGCCGAAGGAGAAAGAAGCGGCTGCGAAGGAGAAAGACGCGGCGCCGAAGGAGAAGGACGCGGCGCCGAAGGAGAAAGAAAGAGAGAAAGAGAAGGGCGTCGCGGTGGCTGCTGCTGCCACCGCCTCCTAGCTCTCGACGCCAGGCGCGGAAGGCGCCTAACCGGCCATGTATTTGGCGAAGGCGTCCTTATAGTCCGGATGCCAGCGCGACAGCGCCGGGCGGTTCAGCACGATGTCGTCCATCGCCCAACGCATCCGCTTCTCGTCCATCTCCCGGGTCACGTCGTTGTCGGGACAGAGGATGTAGAAGTCGCCGGCGCCGAGCCCTTCCAACATGAAATCTGCGACCTGCTCTGAGGTCCAGGCCCCGGCCGGCTTCTCCTTGCGGTCGCCGCGCGTGAGCGTGGTAAAGGTGAAGCCGGGGATGAGGAGGTGCGCGCTCACCTGGCAGCCGTCGACGTTGCGAAGCTCATGCGCCAGCGCTTCCGTCACCACCTTCACGCCGGCTTTCGAGACGTTGTAGGCGGTCTCGCCGGGCGGGCAGGTGATCCCCTGCTTGGAACCGGTGTTGACGATCGCGGCCGGCATCTTATGCGCGATCATGTCAGGGCCGAAGACCTGCACGCCGTTGATCACCCCCCATAGATTGGTCTCCAGCACCGCCCGCCAGCTCGCGGGATCGCCGAAGAGCGTGGCGCCGGCGCCGCCGCGCCCGGCATTGTTCATGAGAAACGCGATTTCGCCGAAGGCCTCATAGGCGCGTGCCTTCAATCGCTCGACGTCAGTGCGGCTGGAGACGTCGGTCGGCACTGCGATCACGTCGCCCTGGCGGCCGGAGCGGCGCGCCACTCCGTCGGCCGCAGGCGTGAGCGCGTCGACATTGGCGTCGGCCATGCACACCTTCATGCCGAGACCGGCGAGGCGCTCGGCGGTGGCAAGGCCGATCCCCGACGCGGCGCCGGTGATCACGGCGGCACGGCCCTCGGCAATGGCGGGATGTTGGGGCATCTCGATGTCCTTTCGTCATCTCAATTCAAGCGCTGGGGCGCGGCAGCAAGAGAACGAAACGTGCTCAACTGGCAGCCGAGTCTGCGCCGGCGTTATAGCTTTGTTCAGCCTGCGAGCAATTTGTCTAAAGTTGTCAACGAAATCGCGTCCTTCGCCACCTATCTGCGGGTTGTGATGTTTCCCGGAGAAGCGAAGCGATGATGCCGAAGACAAGCTGGAGCGCATTGCGCCGTTTCGGCCGCGACGAGCGCGGAAACGTCGCCATCATTTTCGGGGCGCTGGTCGTTCCTCTCCTCCTGATCATGGGCGGTGTCACCGACATCGCCCGATTCACCCGCCACAAGGCAGAGCTTTCCAACGCTGTCGATTCCGCGGCGCTGGCCCTGGCGCGGCGCGGCGAAGACTACAATGAAACGGAAGCGAAGGCGTTTGTTGAGGACTATGTCGATGCGTTCGCTCTCGAAGATTCGAAATTTTCGATCGATGCCATCAACGTCACGAAGACGGACAAGGGATTCCGCGTCAATGCCGACGCGTCGATGGACACCATCTTCCTGTCGCTGACCGGCATGACGGGCAACGGTGACGGTCTCACCTCGATGGGCATGGACATCGTGTCGGAGGTCGTCAATTCCTCCAACCGCGTCGAGCTTGCCCTCGTGCTCGACAACACGGGCTCGATGAATTGCGGCTCGACGGTGTCGAGTTATTGCACGGGCAACTGGAACAACCCCGGATCGAGCAGCCGCATCTCCGGACTCAAGAGCGCCGCAAACAAGCTCATCGACGTGTTGATGACGCCGGAGGCGATTAGCGAGGGCTATATCAAGATCGGCGTGGTGCCCTTCGAGGGCGCGGTCAACATCAAGAATTCCGCGCTCGACTACGACTGGCTGGATTGGAGCGACACGCCGACGGCCAAATACAACGGCGTGAACTTCGACGGCTACGACGTCGATACCAGTAACGACCCGTGCACCACGACCTCAACGCCCGGCCATTGGGAGTGGCATTACTATCATTGGGTCTGGGTCGGGGGCGGGACAACGACGACGTGCACCGAGACGACGGAGCCGGTCAGCCACAAATGGCTCTTCGATCAGCTACATGCGAAGAATGCCAGCGTAGAGTGGGAGGGCTGCGTAGAGATGCGGGCGTCCCCTTACGACCTGACGGATGCCGTGCCGACGTCGGCGGATCCCGACACGCTCTTCGTTCCGTTCTTCTGGCCGGACGAGCCGGACAGCGACAACGACAACGGCGACTACTACACGAACAATTATCTCGACGATCATACGAGCTCGAACGGCAGCGCCGCGCAGAAGAACACCGAGAAATACGTCACCGCAAACGTCGACTGGCACTCCGGCGAGATGGACACGTCATTTCCGTTCGAAAGCGGCCCGAACTACGGCTGTCCGCGTCCGATCCTGCCGCTGACCGACAACCTCGGCTCGGTTCAAAGCGCGATCTCTACCATGGTCGCCTACCCGGCGATGGGCACCTATATTCCGGGCGGTCTTGCCTGGGGATGGCGTGTGCTCTCCCCGACCGCACCGTTCACCGAGGGTGTCGGCCCGGGCGACGACGGCTACGAGAGCACGGTCAAGGCGCTGGTGCTTTTGACCGACGGTGAGAACTCCGTCACCAGCATCAGCAACCACAACAAGTCGATCTTCAGCGGCTACAACTACACGGGCACGGAGGTGGACGGCTCATACCGCCTCGGCTCCAGCAACGCGTCGACCGCGGAGACGAACCTCAACACCAAGACCGCGACGCTCTGCGACAACGTGAAGGACGCCGGCATTCGGCTCTATACGATCACCTTCGGCGACATCCCCACCGCGGCCAAGACGCTCATGAAGAATTGCGCAAGCGTTGATGACGGCGAGTCGCTCTACTATCACGCGCCGAGCAACGACGAGCTCGAGGACATCTTCTATTCGATCGGCCAGGATCTGAGCGACATCCACCTGTCGATGTGAACGAGAACGGGCCGGCGCAAAGCCGGCCCGCGAGCTCTTCCAGCTCTTCGAACGAGTACCGCCACGTAGCTCAGGCGGCCTTCGCCTTCGGCGCCGGCTCGGCGTGACGAATTTCGGTGCCGAGCACCTTGAGGCAGTTCTTCATGAAGGCGGCAAGTCCCGGCCAGCCCTTGGCGGAGACGAGCTTGCCGTCCATGTGCGCGCCTTCCGGCGGCACGTCGATGTATTTGCCGCCGACGGCAGTCACCTCGGGCTCGCAATATTCGAGCGCCGCCACCTCCTTGCCGCGGATCGTCTCCGGCACGGCCATCAGCACCTGCACGCCGTGGCAGATCGTGAAGATCGGCTTATCCTTCTCATGGAAGTGGCGGATGATCGCCTGCACGCGCTTGTCGATGCGGATATATTCGGGGCCGCGCCCGCCGGCGACGTAGACGGCGTCGTACTGCTCCGGCTTCACGTCGGAGAAGCTCTTTTTCAGCGGGAAATTGTGGCCGAGCTTCTCGGTGTAGGTCTTGTCGCCCTCGAA
>Ga0315553_10001720_pt1 | contig 17979 bp, 26 predicted proteins | sample SalMarSW160140MG_FD_203099 | JGI IMG/M metagenome (GOLD analysis project Ga0315553, IMG submission 203099) | Salt marsh sediment microbial communities from the Plum Island Ecosystem LTER, Massachusetts, United States - Salt Marsh Sediment SW1601-40 ... | reverse complement strand
CTCGAGCTCGAGGGGGAGCCGGGGGAGCTCGAGCGCGGGGGGTACCTGGGGGAGCTCGAGCTCGAGGGGGAGCCGGGGGAGCTGCAGCGCGGTGTCTCACCGAAGACATTTATAATAGCGATGAAACTGCTTTATTGTGAAAAATTACTGAAGGAAATACTGTCGATAATGTCCAAAAAGTAATGCCGATAAATGAACATTATCGACAATAAGGAGGTTTTAAAAATGGGATGGCATGGTATCAAGGAATATGGATTTTGTGGGGATGAACCTATCGATATACTCACAATGGCTCTCGACCATTTAATAATGCTATGGATTCATTTGTTCAATAGATCGCCGACTCGACATGAGCTTGAAGTTGCCTGGTCATCAGTTTTAAGCACCGCAGAGGAAGAGCATTCAATATGGTCGAAGAAGCTTTCTGCGAAACAGATATCATGGTTGAAAAAACAAACAGACGCCCGCCCAAGCATCGCCACACCGATGTCAATAGTTCGTCGATGTTCGATGTCAGAAGAAAATTTGGGAAGGTGTCTTCGTTATCAAGGGCATCCCGGAAAGCACTACTATGCCAACGAATCTTTGAAAAGCGATCCTTCTTCGTGGCGATTTTGGAAAGCGCTTCAAAATGGTCGAACGGTTGTGTGTTTTTCGGATGAAGACGGAGACGCCGATAACCTATGAACATTATCGGCACTAACGTCCGGATGAAGGGAGGTTTTAAAAATGGAACTGGAAGAGCTCAGCAAAAAGGATTTCGAAGCGCTTGGTTGTGAGGATGTTCCAGCCAAAAAACTTCGAGCTCGTGTCTTCAACCTGGAAGGGCTCGGATCAGAACTGGCGCTGTCTCTCCGAGATATGCTCGACCGTTTTTCACCAAACGATGACGGATTGAGTGACGCGGAAATAGCATGTGCCAAACGAGCGCGGGAAGCGATTCGATCTGCGAAAGTTGTTCTCATCGATTACTATAAATCCGATAACCTGTGAACATTATCGGAAGTAGGAGGTCACATGATAACCGATTATCAACGATCATTAATGGAGCATTCTTTGGGGGGTAAAGACCCAAAAAAATGGCACCGAAACCATTTCATGGCCAGTCCAGGACACACCGATTTGCCAGACCTTCGAGCACTCGAAAAACATGGATTGATGAAACAGGTTCCATCTCCGTCATTTTGTGATTCTGATTCGATGCTCTTCTTGGTCACCGAATCGGGAAAGAAGTTTTTGGCCGATAACTCATAAGCATTATCGGAAGTAGGAGGATTGATGTCAGACAATAAAAAAGGAAAATTTCTCTTTCGAATGTTGGGATCTATCATTACTGGTTTTTGCCGCGAATTCGGATCTGAGAACGTGAAAAAAATGTTGGAGTTCATTGTCAACTATGAACCATTTTGGGAACTGGCAAAAATGGCTGAATCTTGCGGTCCGATGGAACCACCTTGGAAACGGGGGGAACACGATTTTATCGAATAGCCGATAACTCATAGGCATTATCGGTAATAAGGCGTTTTCAAATATGACAAAAGTTTACACAATCAAAGAAGCGATCAAGGAACTTGATGCTATCCGAATGTACGCAAGCATGATTGGCAAGAAACTTCTCAAGAGAGAAGATGAAAAACTGGCTGGGTTGGTTTCTGAATTGGCAAGCGTTATGGGGTGGCTCACTAGACATGTAGATGAGTTTGAATCGGAGATTATATCAGAAATTTTGTTCGATACAGATGACGGCCCCGTGAGAAGGTCAGAACTTTTTGAAGTAGAGGAACCACCCGAGCTTCAGGAAGTAGAAAAGCTCCACGCGGAGTGGGACGGCAAATCGCCACATCCATATGGTTGCGACGGGAAAGATGATGATGACGCCGATAACTCATAAGCATTATCGGCAGTAGGAGGACCATGAAAGTAAGAAAAAAAAACGGTTCTGATATTCGATACTCTATTTGCAAGTGCGCCAACTGCGGAATTGTTCGTCAATGCACTCCCGACTTCGATTTCTACAAAACAGAGCTGTTTCCAGGAAAGTTACTTTGTGAAAATTGCTTCAAAGAAATAGTTCTCAACAATGAAACGCCGATAACCTTTGAACATTATCGGCAGGGAGAATCCACATGACAACGAAAAGTCGATCATTAATTCTTGGAGAAAGAGACGCAATAGTTGCATTTTTAAGAAAAAAATCTTCCGAATATTTGAGGATGGCATGCCTCGAATTATCTGATTCAGTTCAAAACCGCCTTGAGGCAGATCGTTGGGATGCTTGTTCGAAAGCAATGGAAGAAGCTTCTCATCAAATATCTGATGAGATGCACTGGAAATAAATCCGATAACCTTTGAACATTATCGGAAGTAGAAAAGTTTTAAAAATGCCAGATATTATAAAATTCAATTCCGGTCCTTTGCCATGTTTTGGTCCAGATTGTGAAACTGGATATGAAGAGAGAAAGGTAATATGTATCAACTCAAATACCTATCATGTCGAATGTCAGAATTGTGGTGCAAGGGGGTCTAAGGGAAAGACAAAGAGTCAAGCTGTCGAAAACTGGAATGTCCTGATCGACAGTGCAAATTCTTCAATTGCAGATGAAGAATAGCATCAATTTTCTATAATTTTTGAAAGTTATCGGAAGTAGGGAGGTTTCAAAAATGGCAAATTTCGTCGCAAAGATAAGAACGATTGTTTTGTGTAAATTCCAGGCTGGAAGCCCCGAAGAAGGCAAAAAAATTGCATCGCAAAAAGTTTGGGATGCGTTCGATGAAATCGATGCCGCCCATGACGGTGAAATTGAACTGGAAGAAATTGAAGATGTCATAGACATCGACGCCGATGAAGATGACTCGTAGATCCGATAATTTTTGAACATTATCGGCAATAAGGAGAACCATGCAAGTAACGATAAAAAGCACCGAAGAAATCGTCAAGAAGTTGGAAACCGACTGCACTGAAAACATTGTTTGTCCCTATTGCGGAAACGAAGATGATTGCAGTTGGGACTATAATTTTCATGATGAAAAAGCAGAGATATGGTGTTCAGAATGCGATATGGCTATCACTGTTTATCGAAATGTAACGGTAACCTATACGACACACAAGGAACACGAAAAAGGAGGACTGTGAAAAATGAACAATATCCCAACTATCGGAAGAGGAGAACGGACCCCTCGCCCTCCAACCAACCCAGAAATCAAGGCGAGCCAGTGGAGCGCTCTTTCGCAAATGTGGCAGGCATACGGGGAGCTCATTTCTAAAAGCGATCATCCTAATCGGGCGGCTTTATCAGAGGAGGCATTCGGGAATTCGGCCAAATACATGTCCCATCTAATCAATTTTGCTGAGGAACGGCTATTGGAGGAAGAACAGAAATGAACAGGATTCCCCTCGGGGTTAGGCCGAGGGGAAAATGTGTCGATCTTTACCTGAGATTGATTTGTTTTTAAATGAAAGCCTTTTTGCAGTCAAATCCCCAATTTCGAAAACAATTATCGACAATACAATACTATAATATCGACGGTACAGCTGAAGGAGGTACCGTGACCGATCTGATAGAACCATTTGCCGGTATTCTTCTGGGATTTCTGACTTTCCTATTGGCTGAACTGCGGCGCCGGCGGCGCGCACGGGAGCCAAAAACAGATCCGCCGCCGCCACAAAACACTCATTGTAGAAACTGTTTTTTTTACAAGGAATTTGTTCGACTGGTTAGGGAAATGGAAAAGAAATGAAATAAAAAAAAGCCCCCGGAGATCAATTGACCGTTGAATTTCAGCCACTGATCTCTCGGGGACCGGGGAGTTAAAAATGTCTCACACTTGGCTCATTGCCGCAATCGGAATAATTGGTTTAATTTCTATAGTCAGCTGTATATGTTGTATATATACACTTTTATTATTTTCTAAATACCATCATTTTATTATATTTATGAATAATAAGTTATCCAGAAAGGATGTGAACCATGAGAAACGCTCTGATTATCTTTATAGTACTCGGCACAGCTTGCGCCGAAGACCCGAAAATGTTCGCCGCCGGTTTTGATACCGCCGAGCTCGAGCTGCTCGACACCGGCACCGCCGAGCTCGAGCTGCTCGACACCGGCACCGCCGAGCTCGAGGGCCTCGACACCGATACCGCCGAGCTCGAGGGCCTCGACACCGATACCGCCGAGCTCGAGGGCCTCGACACCGATACCGCCGAGCTCGAGGGCCTCGACACCGATACCGGTCCACCATGGGTATGCGATTTCAACGGTGAAGGATGTGAGAATTGGCAAAAATGCGCGACGGAAACAATTTCGATTTGCCCACTTTCACAGGACCCAATTCCTATATCTGCAATCAATTATGGTATTGAATGGTTGATTTGTAGACCGGACAACCGATGTCCCACCGATTTGCCACATCGGGATTGTCGAGAGGTCATTGTGATAGGAACGAGGTGTTTGCCATGACCGATGATATCGTCCTGAGAGATTTGGTGAAACGCGCAAATTTTTTTGCCGGCAGATCGATAGCGCCGGCGACAAAACGAGCGTATGAATCTGATTGGGCACATTTCAACAAATTTTGTCTTGAATGGAATTTTGAAAGTCTGCCTGCTACACCGGAAACTGTCGCGATGTATCTGACCAATATGGCGGATCGAAAAATCGCGGTGTCGACAATCGTTCGACGCTGCACGTCAATCACCGCAATACACAGGGCGTCGGGATCGAGCAGTCCATGCAAGGACGATCGTGTAAACCGGGTGCTTTCCGGAATTAGACGAGAATGCGGGAAGCCACAACAGAAGGCCAAACCGATACATTGGGATACGCTTGTGTCCATGTTGGGCAAATGCGATTCGCTCATGTTTGGAATTCGAGACGCCGCGTTGTTGAGTTTGGGGTGGTGTTCAGCGTTGAGACGCTCCGAAATTGTCGCGCTTGATTTTGGCGATATCGAGTTTACTGCCGAAGGCGTCATTCTCACCGTTCGGCGTTCAAAAACCGATAAAGCTGGTAACGGCCAATCGGTCGGTATTCCGCGATCAAATGGTCCTGTGTGTCCAGTGGCCGCTCTGAAGCGCTGGATTGACAGACGGGGCGATAACCCGGAACCGAACGATCCGTTATTTTCAAAGATTGGTGTATCCGGACGTGGGAAATGGTGGTGGCCGATAAGCGGAAGACTATCTCCACGAATGGTGAGTGAAATAGTAAAGCACTATATCGGCCTTGTTGGACTCGACCAAAATCTCTATTCTGCTCATTCCCTTCGGCGCGGTCTCGCAACAGACGCAGGCGCGCGAGGTGTTCCGGAACGAGTAATTTCTCGGCATACCCGACACCGATCGATTGAGACGCTGAGGGGGTACATCGAAGACGGAACCCTTTGGGCGGAAAACCCTCTACCCGCAATTTACGCGAGCTCGAGCTCGAGCTCGAGCAGCAATTAAAACCTCCAAATCATCGCGAGACATATCTACCGAAACGGCAGATGCCGACAACGAGGAAACCGTCGTTGGATTCTCGATCTCGACGGGAGATTGTTTCCCGGGAAGACTAAAACGAGCTTCCAGGGCTTTTCGGGCCTTTCTGATGTCCTCAGCGCTAACCGGGGCACTATTGCCTATCTCCGCCTTCTCCGGAGAAGACAAGGGAGCAGAGGGCACCGGCGATTTCGATTTTCTACCCAATAGCAACGGAATGATCTCACGAGCGGCGGTGTTCTCCCGGACGGCGATCGGCATTTCCGCGAAACGCTTTTCCCAGTAGGACCAATCAACACCGGACGGGTTAACGATCTCGACGCCCGCGGCGATCGCCTCGAGCTCACATTTGGCGCGGGCCCGAGCAGCTCGCCGATCCTGTCGATGCAACTGGACCATGGCGCCGAGCACGATATTGACCGACGTCCAGACCGCGGATCGTTTCTGTCGTTTCGATTTATTGATCGACCGCGCGCCCGCGCGGGGCTCTGTGTTTCTACTTGGTATAATATTGGGAGTTACTTGTGATTCTGTCCTTGTCCGATCGGGGGGGTGACACGTTGTCGTATGTAGTTCTTTGTCGCACATTGTTTCACGTAAAACTACATTGTGTGATGATGTAGGCAATGGCTGGATGTTTTGCGTTTTGCGTCCGGTCCAATATGCAAACGCGTCAAGATTGAAGTGGATCACGGCGCCCTTGGTACGACCTCGAGGTCGAAAATTCGCGCAACGAATAAATCCGCGCGCCTCGAGCTCGGGGTGCGCGCGTTGAAGCGTCCTTATCGATCCCGCCTCGCCGTGTGATGATCGATAAACGGCATCTGCAATTGCCCCCATCGGCGCGGCCACGCCGTCATATCCCATTTTCACTAACGCACAGTAGACAGCGAGCGTTCGACGCGCTCTAGGGGATAGTGATCCGGTTCCCGCTATTCCGGATCGTGCAAAATCAATGTTTCTGATTCTGGAAGCATTCGCAAGACACATCTTTACCTCGACGTGCGATCCCCCTGGCGGGCGCACGAATCCTGTTCGATTTTACGTTAGAATTGTAAAAGACGCACGAATCCCGGTCGATTCCCGGTCAATTTTTCAAACGAAAATCGATAAACCAATTTTATCGAAAAAACGGCAATTCAAAAAACTTGACACTCTAAGGGGATTACACTACCGTGGTGAGTGAAATCCTAAAGAGTGGTTGCCGTTTTTTCATCGTAGGCACCACTTTATACGTTTTGAGCCATTAACGCAAAAAGATATCGACCTAAAAATCACTGATAATCCCGAGATCGCCCCGCAATCTTCCAAAAAATCAGTAAAAACTACCGAGGTTTTGCCGAGGTAAAGCCGGGATTGCGCCGGGAGGGAACCGACGCTTCAAAGCACTTTTATGGATCTTGCGTACGGTTTTGAATCCTACTACAATATTGAATATGAACGACTATCAGCCAAAAAACGGTGATCTCGAAGAAATCGATCTTCCGGACGAGCCCCTAACTGAATCTGAGCTGAAGGCCGAAGCCACAATCGAGCGTCTCGATTCTTTTTTTGCCGGTCTCTCGCCGGGAGTCTCACTACTCGTCGAGCGACTGCGGCCCAGCTGGTGTTCTGGCGTGCTCGAAGAATTCACTGTCGACGATCCGATCGGACTCGATTATTTTATCGAGCAATGGGGCGGCGAGCTTCTCCTCGTCAAGGTTCGCGGGAAAGGTGGGAAACTTCGGGGAAGCTACAAAATCCCGCTTCATTCGTTTCCCCCGCTGCTTTATGGCGATCAGATAAAACAACCGAGCCGAGGAGATCGATTTCGGGAAGATTCTCCCGCCACCGTCCCCACCCCCTCGCCTCCTATCGTTCAGACTGGTTTCCCCACTGAAAAAATAATCGCCGCGGCATCGGGATTGGCGCCCGTTTTGATGCAATGGATGAAGACACAGGAGGATCGCAGGAGAGCAGAGGAAGATCGTCGACGTGAAGACATGCAAATGATGTTGGCCATGATGAAATCAAATCAAGGTGGTGGGTTATCCGATATCACCAAAGTCGGCGCGGTCATGGCCCAGCTGAATGAGATGTTCAAACAGAATGCACCTGTAGGGGGCGGTTCCGAAATGGATTTCCTCCCCCATGCTCTCGATGTCCTCAAGACGGTTATGGGATCACAACAGCCTACCACGGAGCAACCGAAAGCGCGAATCACACCGCCCGCTCCGTCCCTTCCATCCGGACCGCCATCGAGACAGGGAGCAAAGGTGACACCGTTACCAGTTCGGAACGAGGGCGGCGATGTATCAGCAATGATCGCTCAAATGGAACCGTCAAAAGCGGTTGAAAGCGTTATGCAAGCACTCGGAAAAATGGATCCTGACAAACGTGATGCCACTATCGGCACGTTCCTCATGCGGTATCAAGAGGACATGTCTGAGGACGGCGACATCGAGGATGAAGATCAAAATCCAAGGGGTTACATGAATCGGTAGCTATGGTTCCATACGCCGCGACCGTCCAACGGGTCAGAATCCCGGGCGGAAATGAAAGTCAGATGAAAGAGACGATCCGACAAATCGGATCGGCAATTAGACGTGCCAGCGTCTACCCCCCAATACGGAATTACGCGGCGGCAATCGCATCGACTGCCAGACCCAAGGACTTTGTAGGACAGCTGAAAGCCGTTTATGACGACTTCACGCGCCGATGGCGCTATGTAAGGGACCCAGTCAGTAAAGAGTTGCTCACAGCCTCGCCTGAGGCGATTTGGCGCCTTACAATGGCAGGCGATGGGGTCGGGGTCGGACGGGGATACGGCGCCGGAGACTGTGACTGTGTCACTACTGCGTTGGGGGCGGTCCTCGAGGCGATTGGATTCAGAACACGTATCGCCACAACAGCACCGATCCATTCCGCCCCGGGAAGATTGTTTGGCCACGTTTTTATCCAAGCGCAGGTGCCGCACTTTGGGTGGGTTACTGTCGATCCCGTGCTGCATCCTCGCCGTAATTTTGGCGCTATCACGCCGCACTCTCGGATCGCGTTTTGGAATCTGGAAGGCCAAATGCTCGGGTATCGAGGCAATTTTGCTTGACTAGATTATCAGTATCGAGGCGACTCGAATCGAAAGGAGCACGCATGTATGGGAAAAATATCGAAGAGTGGCAAGACTACGGTCTTGCCGGTGTTGCGGAACCCGAGCACACCGATCAGGGACCAATAGAATGGTCCACATTGGGATTGAGCAATTGGGGTTGGATGCCGTCTCCGCAGGGCAAAATCTCGACAGTGGGTATGTATGGGATCATCGATGGGGCAATGCTCGGTGGTCTCGCCGCCGAGGTTGACGAGAATGATGATTGGGGTGGTGGTGTCGTTCGTACCCCCATGATCGAACTGGCGATCGATGATTACAATTACGTGAGCCAGAACGGGAAGCCCTACGACGGCATGTTGGGTTTGGGGGACACCGGCGAGCTCTACTATTACGATGGTTTGTCAGGGTGGTTCAAAAAATTGCGCCGAAAAATCCGAAAGAAGGTGAGGAAAGTCGCTCGGCGCATCAAGCACGGGATCAAAAAGGTTTTGAAAAAGTCCAAATTCGGACGCTTTTTGCTCAAAGTTGGCGGGAAAATCCACAAAATTGCGATGAAAATCGTAAAGCCGCTCATCAAATTTGTCGGGAAATATGCGGCCAAGTTGGCGCCGATCGCCGCCCTGATTCCCGGATTCGGCCCCGCAATCGCAGGCGGTCTCATGGTCGCTGGAAAAGTTGCCAAGTTAATGCAAAAATATGGCGTTCGAACCAAGGGCATCGCCGGAAAGGTCCGGGGATTGGCGCTCAAAAACCCGAAAGCGCTTCCCGCGTTTCAGCGTGCGCTTCGAAACGAAGCAAAGCAGATGCAGCGACTGAAACGAACGAATCCGAGAAAATTTCATGAGTTGTCAACGCGACTGGCGAAGGGGAGGCGGTAATGCAACGCGTCCTAGAACTAGGCCCGTTGACGCATCGTCCCAACCTCCAACGCTTGAGAGTATTTCCAGGGTTCGATTATCGCTGTCCTGTTCGAAATCGACTGATGCAAAAGATGCGGCAATATCATCCCGGCGCCTTTCCCCCGACATTCTTTATGGGGCTAGGAGCCGAGGGGGATCGTTACATCCCGACACCCGATCAAATCCTGGACGTTCCGACGCCCGGAGCGTGGTACCGAATCAAAAAAGGCGAAACGTGGTGGGGAGTCAGCAAAACTGCTTACGGCAAAGCGAATGTCAAAAAAGGCCTTTTGACGATGAACGCGAGCACCTGGAACGATCATATTGATCGCAAAAACAAAGATTGGGAAGCCTATAAGGTCAAAGGGCTCCAAGCGACACCCGATTATTCCGCCACCAACCCGCACGCGCCGGTGGGCAGCGGTAATGCGTATCCCGTAGCATGGATACCACCATTGACTGGCGAGGAGCCGGAACAGATGGGTTATCAGCCATCAGAACCCACCACACCAACGCCCGTAACAAAGCCGCCGAGCTCCACCACCTACATCCCCGGACCAAAAGGAGATCCCGGACCGCCCGGCCCCCCCGGAGATCCCGGACCGCCGCCCTCGAGCTCGGCGATTCAATCCGCGGTGAACCAGTATTTTCAAACCAATCCTCCCCCGGGAGGTGTTCCCGGGCCGCCCGGACAACCCGGGCCGCCCCCATCGAGCGGTGAAATCAAATCGGCGGTTGATCAATGGATGTCCGCAAATCCGCCGAAGGTGGTCAGCAGCGGGGGAGGAGATGACAAACAGCTTTGGACATTGCCGCTGGCGGCGATGTTCGCGTGGCTGAAATGATCGGTCAGGAAACACCGGTATCGACGCCGATCAAATACATCGACGCCGAGCGGCCGCCGACGCCGAAAGAGCTCGAGCTTTGGAAAAAGGCGCAAGCCGTCGCGAAACGCGTAAATCTCCTATCCTATATGATGAAAGCGCAATTCAAGAATATTCTACAAATCCATAATTTTGCCAAAAACAACAAAATCACATTGAACGAGCCTGGATTGCCGGATCTTGAAAAACGCATGCTGACCGCTCTCGCCGAAATCGAGTTTCTAAAAGACAAAATGTGCGAGGTCGATCAGCTCGAGCTTGGCGTGCGAGTGTCGAGCTCGGGCAATGATCTCGACATCGTCGAGCCCAAAGAGACTGGACAAATGGGCTGGATTCTACCGGCGATAATTGGGGCTGTAATCGTGATCGGAATCATAGCGCGCTGGATTCAGCTCGAAACAGAAGTGTCTGAGGTAACTCGGGACTACAATGGAATTATGAAACGCGCAGATATGGCGCTTTGCTCAGATCCGAAATCCTCCATCTGTCAGTCATGGGAAACCGATAAACAAACCGGTGGGTACTACAAGCGGGAATCGATAATCGATTCAGTGAAAAACGCCGTCTCCGCCGTCGGGGGAGTGGCAAAAAAAGGAATAGGGGCCGGTATCGCTATCGCGATACCTTTGCTGATCTGGCTGTGGGCTCCTCGACGAAAGGGTTAATCAATGGCACTTTTTGATACGATAGCGGGACGAGAGATTTTGCAAGGGCTCGGTTGCTGGCTGGCAAAACGTAGGATGTCCCGCCGCTTCCATCGCAGTTTTTACCGGGCGTTTGACACATGGAAAAACACCGGTGCATTTTCGCTTGAAACGCTCGAAAACAGTCTCAACTCGGTTGATGTTACTGAGATCGAAAATCTCAACGATCTGCTCGTTCAATTAGGTTGCAGCGATATCGGTCTATACAACGGCGGTGTCTATCACGTCAATCCGACAACGGGATCGGACGAAACGGGGGATGGAAGCGACGCTCGACCGTTTGCGAGCCTCTCGTTTTTGAGCTCGCCGTATTTTCCGAAATACATCGATCAGGAAATTCGAGTGTTGATCGATGGAAGTGTGACGGCAGATGAGCTCTGTTTTGATCAAAAGATTGGACCGGGAGGCTCATTGTCAATCGTAGGTGTCGGGGCGCCGGTCGTTCAAAACACGTCACAGGGCGCCGGGCCATTTGCGCTGACTGGAGCCATTCCTTACAACACACCAATCGCCGCGTGGGAATTCAACGTTGCTGAAGTATTCGGAGTTAACGAGCTTTATGGCAAATGGATACGCTTCACAACGGGAGATTGTGCCGGACAATGTTTGCCAATACATCAAAACACCGCGTCGGGTATTTTTACAAGGGGAGGGTGGAACGGAACGCCCGCCGTCGCCGACGAATTTGTCGTTGTCGATATCGCGTCCACTATAGCCTGCCCCCGGTGGGATATACGAGTAGACGGACCCACGTACGGAAACGACACAAACGCTCTGTCCCGTTTCAATATGTTCAATCTCAATATCGATCTGAGGAGCCCCACCTATCAGTGGGAGAATTTCAGAATCAATAATAAGGCTGAATCTCAAATGAGTCTGTGTCGAATTATCACCGATAGCGGTCAGTTTTCGGCAATAAGATTAGAATCTAATTTGAATATTCGCCCAGCTGCGGACGTTGGTGCCGCTGTGCTGGCCTCGTCGGGCGTGACAAACCTGGACAAGCCAGCGACCGCAACAAACGCAGGTTTAATGTCTTACCGTACTTCATTTCCGCCATTTGCAAATGGATTTTCGGAAGTGCTGATTTATGGGAATGCAAGAATATCTGCTGTCGATTTGGGGGGAAGAATCGGTGTGTATGGGCCGTTTCAAGAATTGACCTATGTCGCGACGGGAATGCTTAGAATTGATGACGCCGGTTCGGGAACGGTGTCATTGTGTTATTTCACGCCTACATCTGCAGGATCTGACGCGGTTGTGATTCGAAAAGCAGCGACTTTGCTAATCGAGGAAAACTATTTTTCCAGTCCTGGAAACGATATGTTCAATATCTTCAGTGGAGATATTCAGATCGGGGAAAACACCTATGCTGTCGGATATACCGGGCATGGATTGCGATTTGAGCAATTCAATGCCCGCGCGGCAACGCGTGTATCTCCCGCGGCATTGACAGGCGCAACCGGAGATATTTATTTCGCTGGCGGTGTCGGCACAACAGCCCACCCAGCGGCGGACGCTATCGCTACAGATAGTCTGGGAAATTCGTTTTCCTATATTTCAACGCCCTAGGGAGTTACAATGCCTCGATTCAAGGATTCAACAGAGGTTCAATCATTTCTGTTCGATAGGCAGGAGTGGTCAGTTACCGCGGCCAAGAAATGGTTGCGTGAACACGGAAAAAAAACACCTCCCGTGGACACGACATCTGAATATCACCGATTTCGACAGGCTCCCCCATTTCAGTTCGAGAAGGGAACGTTTCGAACAATACCGATTGGCGCAAAATCAAAAGGGATCAAGGCGGTCATCGCTGTTCCACGGTTGAAAAAAAATCCTGTATCGAAAAAACGAAATCCACCAAACCAGAAAACATCGAAACCTTGGTTACCTGCGACCTTGGTAGATCTCGCCGATCCCATATCGATCGATCTGGAAGACGGTAGACAATTGAAATTTCCACGGGGTGGAAAGTGGGCGATGTGCTCGAACAAATCCGGTACCGAAATCTGGATTTTGAGCCGAAACGGCGCGAAACAGGTGCGCGCAACCGATGAACAGGCCGAGGATCTTTATGAGAAATTCACCGGATACGAGCACGACCAAAAAAACGCGGCGCTCATGGTTCAGGTTGCTCCGAAAAAAATGGCGCGCATATCTCGAGCTATGAATATCGTCTATCGCAGCGACAAATTTTCGACGCCTGGAAAGACATCAGACTACATCCACCCATTTAGCGTATATCCCACTGTTTCGGTGGATAACGAATCCAAACCGATGATCGTTGCCCTCCGAGGTGGGCAGATCAAAATCAAAAAGGAGGGTGTTACGGGATGAAAGAGATTTTATTGCTGAATCCCCGACGAAAACGTCGACGGTCGAAGAAAACGACCACGAAAAAAAGAACCGCTCGCAGAAACCCGAGACGAAGAACCACTCGGCGGTCATCTGCGAAACGAGCGACAGTTAGACGAGTCGCAACGAAAGGAGCCACAACTATGGCAAAACGACGACGACGACGCGCAGCACCAAAGCGCCGAATTCGAAGGAATCCCTCACGCACCCGGCGAGCAGCAAGAGCCGTTTCGCGGCGATCTCGGAGTGCATTCGGGGGATTGAATTTCAAGAGCTCGCTCAAAACCACCCCGCTCATGGTGATAGGCATGTTCGCGTCGAAGTGGGCGGCGAAGAGGTTCGGCGATGCGGCGACCGAAACCGATCCCTCGACGTGGAACTATGCGAGCTACCTGAAAGGGGCGCTTGGCGCCGCTGGCGCGGGGTTCCTCGCCAACATGATAAAGCCGGGATCGGGACAGCGTGTGCTCGACGGCGGTCTCGCGCTCATGGCATACAAGTTGGTGCAGAATGAGTTGGTTCCCAAATCCAATTGGGCAACCAATCAGTTCGGCGCCGTGAGAACACCGGGCACAATCGAAACGAACGATTCTGGTGAACCGTTTATCCTCGGTGAAGACATGCAGTGGTATCCCATGGAAGGCGCCGACGATTATCGCATGCTCCCCGACGCATACGGCGACGAGCTCACCGCGCCCGGCCCACTCGGTTTTGGTGACTCGCTCACCGAACCCGGACCGCTCGGAGCGGACAATCTCACCGACATCTATCGCCGATCGTTTCTGAGACGGTAGGAGGGAACGAACAATATGCAATTCATGAACGTAAACGAAAGTTGGTTTCTGTACGACACGGTGATGATTTCGCCCTTTGTGAGCTCCCTCCCCCATGCTGTTCCGGGATGGTATGCTTCATTCGCCGCGTTGGGGGCCGATGACGACATAACGTTTTTCAACAGCCGAAACAAATCCATCGGTCTTGCCTACAATAACCAGGAAAGCCGGGATCAAATCCCGTTTGCCTTGGTTGCCGAATCGATTTCGGTGTCGTTTATCGCTCCCGCATGCTCGTCTCACTTGGGTGATCTCGGACAGAACCCGATCCGCGGTCGTCTCGACACCATAAGCGCGTTTTTCGCTCACGAGCTCCCGCAACACTCCTCGATGATTTTTCGGGTCAACCAAGACGAACGGCTCAAAACGAACTGCGGTATGTGCCCCCCGGGGTATGGCGAGATCGGTTTCGCGATGGGGCAAGGCGATATCGGTTTGACAGGTGGTGGCGGAAATTCCGTCACCGCGGGAGGGTGGGGAAGGTCCCACCTCAAATACCGGTGGGAGTTCGCCACTGGGATCGGAATCCCGAGGCGCGCAACCATGGCGGTTCACCTGCGATTTGTCGAGTGGGCTCGTACGGTACTCCAAGCGCTATGGGGTCCGGGAAACATGGAGCTCTGGAACTATGTGGATGGCACGCCGCCGAGCAACGAGTTGGCCTATCTCTACACCGCATTTCTGATCCAGGTTCTCGTACAGGGCAAACGCGAAGTGCAACAGCGCGGTGAGTACCACGCGTAAACTGTCGAATTGAACTGACCGTGTGTAACCGGTCGAATCACGACAAAGGAAGTAACATGCAGCAAAAACCATATATGAACGTCGCGGAGCCGTATCCGCTTTATGACACGGTGATCGTTTGCTCACAGCTGTACGGAAAAGAGCAATCGATCAACGGGTGGTTCACGAGTTTCCGCGATTTCGCGGCGGATACTCGACACACGTTTTTCAAATCTCGAACGTCCGGAAATAGTCATTTGGCATATTGCAATTTGGACAGTGCCGATAACATCGATTTCGTCTATCAGGCGTTTTCGCTCGGGGTGAGGTTTTTCGGTCCCGTGATGCCCGACGCCGACAATATCGTTGTCGAATCACCCAATGCGATACGTGAGAATGAACACGTGTTTTGGATGTTCGACTTGGCCAAACACTGCGGGATCGATTTCCGCGTGCAACAAGACGTCATCGTCGAAAACACGTGCATCGCCTGCCCCCCCGGATACGGGCCACGGGGAGGGGGCGGCGCCCACCCGATCCCGGACACGAACGCGCCCTATCCGAATCAGGACTCTTGGAAGGTGGTGACGGGATCAAACGGCGAGCCGGTGATCGATGCTCGATTCCCGTTTCCGAATCCGATCAAAATCCCTCGAAACGCGTCAATCGAGGCGAACATATATCTGACCCCATACGCGCGTTATGTGCTCGAGAATCTCGATTCTCCCGCTAACAACGTCTATCTGACCGAAAACCAGGCGCTGCAGCCCGCCGACGACGCCGACTATTTCGAGGTTCCCACCCGGTATGGGATTCAGGTATCGCTTTTCGGATTCCGAGAGGTGCAACAGCGTGGACAGTATCACGCGCCGGGGGCAGTGGGATGAACACACAGCAGAAAGTCGCACGAAATGCGCTGCTGTCGAGGTTCGACGCCGATCCAGGACCTTGGAGACCGATGTACTACCCGATCGTCATTCCCGTTCCCCTCGAGGCGAACGGAAGTGAAGAGGGGTCGGTTACGATAAACAATCAACCATTCATTTGGACGTTTATCGGTCATCAAATCCTCGGAAATACCGGCGATCCTGAAACGTCTGGGCTCTATCAGGACGGTCAATACCTGATAGAGTTCAAGGACGAGCAGAGTAACTATCAGTCAGCGCCAATGGCTGCGTCCGCCGTATTCGGCGGGCCGGCAGTCGGATACCTGATCGATTTTCCGCTCCCGATACCCTTTCCGGGATCGAAAACGATCACGTTCCGAATCACCAATACCTACACCCGAATTCTCACTCCCGATCCCGCAGAACCGGTTTTCAATCTGCAAATTGGATTAGGGGGTGTTGCCGATTGGGGTTCACTCCTCTAAGGATCTCACCATGAGTTATTTCCGAGAAGCCTGCCAATTGTTAAGACGCGGCCGGGAGGAAGACGTCATCGGTACGGACTTGGCTCAAATCAGCAGGTGGAAATCCTGCAACGCCAACCTGTATCACGATCTCATGGCGACGCTACACGCTCAGCAAGCCGCAACTCTCGACAAATCGCCATGGCTCCAAAAACAACAGTCATGGCAGTTACCGCAAACGAGACGGTATAGACAGACGCGCGTTCCGTCTCCTGTTCCGATTACGCAACCAGATAACACGCTCGCCTGGATGATCGAGCTTGCGCGCTATCCGGTTCCGGATGGATCGATCGGACTGGTCAAAGGATTTGAACAGTATGCGGAACAGGACGGTCAGGTTCTGACAGTGTCCTCGGTGTGGGGAAACCCGTTTCCAGTTCCGGACATCGTTTGGTACTTTCGGCTTTCCGACTATCGAACGTTGAGGAACGCGTGGATCAACGTGAGCGGGCCGGCCGCCATCGTGGATTACCTCCCCGGTACCGCGTATAGCGATTTCGCCGCAACCCCCGGCCTATGGTTTCCTGCGGGGTCGTGCAGCGCGGCGAATATTCATTTGCCGATACCGGGAGGGAACGTTCTTCGCGTGGTGGCAATCGTTCAGCCATCCGACAACGTCGTGAGTTTGGCTGCGAAACTGGTAGGCTCTAATCAGCTGGAAACCAACAACGACGCTCAATTTGTAGTTCGAACGTCATGGTGATTCCTGCTGTATCGCGCTGGGAGCCGGTGATTGTTGCCGAGCTCCACGCGCGATCTATCCCTTTGCCAAAAGAGCTCGTGGAGTCGATAATGACTGTCGAGTCTCGCGGAAAACCAGGCCTAGTCAATCCCAAATCGGGCGCGTCGGGACTGATGCAGGTCATGCCAACCACACTTCAGGATTTCAACCAGCGCAACGGCACCGATTACACATTATCGGACATGCGCGGTACAAGCGCCGATGCCGCAACGAAACAAATCAGAGTGGGCATCGATATCATGGCGCACTACTGGAAACGGGCCTATCAATATCTGTCAACGCGCCTTGGGGACGTGCCGATAGACGAGCTCGGCCGGATTGCCGATCTGTTCTATGTCGCCGGTCCGGGAGCGACCCGTAAGAAACTCGACAAACTCGATGTGCCCGTTTGGGAACGGATAAAAACGGCATATCCAAACTGGAACGCTCTTCCCCACCCAACAAAGGTATACGCGGACCCGAAACCGTGGAACGTCAACGCAATATCTCAGTGGCTCGACGGATCTCTGTCAGATTTGCCGATCGAAAAGGACCCAAAACAAGGTTTTGGGATCGGCATACTGATATTGATGGTCGCCTACTGGTATATGTCCAAAGGAAAAAAGACATGACAAAGAAAAAAAAAGAAGATAAAAAGGAAAATCCTCCCCCAAACAAGACTGACGGTCGGTCGAGCGGAACAAAACCGGGGGAGGATTTACCTGCGAGCTCGCCGCAGGATCCCACCCCGAAGGAAATCTTGATCGGGGAAGAGAAACCCTGGAACGTCTATGATCCGAAATTCGAGGTTCTGTCTCGCGCGATCGATGCATGGATCTATTCGCATTTCACGCAGTTTTTCTATTCGTTGACAAGGGCATG
>Ga0315553_10001719_pt1 | contig 17981 bp, 13 predicted proteins | sample SalMarSW160140MG_FD_203099 | JGI IMG/M metagenome (GOLD analysis project Ga0315553, IMG submission 203099) | Salt marsh sediment microbial communities from the Plum Island Ecosystem LTER, Massachusetts, United States - Salt Marsh Sediment SW1601-40 ... | reverse complement strand
CTGCGGCCTTATGGAGGGTATGGGCAAGCGGGGGCTTAACGTGGGCGGCGCCCTCCGACAGCCTTCGGGCGGGCCGACGATGAACATCAAGGGCACTGCCGCCGGCGGCGGTAACGCCCTGCTTATCCCCATGACCGAGTTTTCCATGGGGCTTACCGGCGACATCAACGATATTATGAACGCCCACAACCTGGCCATGGTGGCAATGACCGCACGAATGCAGCACGAGCGCAACTACGACGACGAGCAGCTCGACCGGCTGACCAAGATGCCCCGCCTGAATATCGACCCCACCCGGGTGGAGATGGGCTGGATTATGGACTTCTGCGCCCAGAGCCTGCGGAATATTGTCATCGGCCTGGGCGGGCGCATGGACGGTTTCACCATGCAGTCCAAGTTCGGCATCGCCGTGAGCAGTGAGCTGATGGCCATGCTCTCCATCGTGCGGGATTTAGCCGACCTGCGGGAGAGAATGGATAATATTACCGTCGCCTTTAATAAGAAGGGAAAACCGATTACCACCGGCGACCTGGGAGTGGGCGGCGCCATGACCGCCTGGATGCGCAACACCATCAACCCTACACTGCTCTCCACCGTAGAATACCAGCCCTGCATGGTGCACGCCGGGCCTTTCGCCAATATCGCCGTCGGCCAGTCTTCAATCATCGCCGACCGCATTGGCCTCAAGATGTTTGATTACCATGTCACCGAGAGCGGCTTTGCCGCTGATATCGGTTTTGAGAAATTCTGGAACGTGAAGTGCCGCTACAGCGGGCTAAAGCCCCACGTATCGGTGCTGACCACCACCATAAGAGCCCTCAAGATGCACGGCGGCGGGCCTAAAGTGGTTGCCGGCATTCCGCTGCCCGACGCCTATAACAAGGAAGACCTGGGGCTGCTGGAGAAGGGCCTGCCCAATATGCTGCACCTTATCGGCGTTATACGGAAGTCCGGCATCAACCCGGTGGTGTGCATCAACTGCTTCCACACCGATACCAAGGCCGAGATAGCCATGGTGAGAAAGGCGGCTGAGGCCGCCGGCGCCCGCTGCGCCGTATCTACCCACTGGGCCGACGGCGGCGACGGCGCCCTGGAGCTGGCCGACGTGGTCAAGGAAGCCTGCGAGGAGGAGAACAAATTCAAGTTCCTCTATCCCAACGAGATGAAATTGCGGGACAGGGTTACCCGGATTGCCAGAGAGGTCTATGGCGCCGACGGCGTGTCCTGGACTCCAGAGGCGGAGGCCAAAGCCAAGGCCTTTGAAGCCGATGCTAAATATGACGAGTACGCCACCATGATGGTCAAAACTCACCTCTCTCTTACTCACGACCCGACCCTTAAGGGTGTTCCCAAGAATTGGACGCTGCCCATCCGCGACGTGCTGATTTACTCCGGCGCCAAGTTCCTCTGCCCCTGCGCCGGGGCCATCACCCTGATGCCGGGGACCAGTTCCAGCCCGGCCTTTAGAAAAGTAGATGTTGATGTGAAGACGGGTAAAGTCACCGGTTTATTCTAAAATCTAAAGGAGAATTATTTGAGCTTTAATATTGCCGTAGCCGGAAAAGGCGGCACCGGGAAGACCTCAGTGGCCAGTATGGTTATCCGTTACCTGATGAAGAAGGGAGCCGGGCCAATTCTGGCTGTTGATGCCGACCCCAACGCCAATCTGGGGGAGAGCTTAGGACTTGACATAAAACAGACGCTTGGCTCCATAATTGCCTCTTTTAACGAGGAGAAAATAAACATTCCCGCCGGGATGACCAAGGAAGCCTATCTGGACTTTAAGATTAACGAGGCTGTAGTTGAGGCCAAGGGTATTGACCTGGTGACCATGGGCCGGGGGGAGGGGCCGGCCTGCTACTGCTACCCCAACGTTATCCTGAGGAAGTTTGCCGATACCTTATCGGGTAACTACCCCTATATGGTGATGGATAACGAGGCGGGGATGGAGCACCTTTCAAGGCGGACGACCCAGAATATAGACGAGCTGCTGCTGGTTTCCGACCATTCGGTGAAGGGGGTAAGGACCCTGGCCCGGATAAAGGAACTGGTGGATGAGCTGAAACTGGATGTGAAAAGGCAGTCGGTGATTATCAACCAGGTCCCCGACGTGATTGACCCTGTAATTGCCCGGGAAATGTCCCGGCTGGGTATTGAACCCACCGCAACTATTCCTTTAGATGACGAAGTATGCCAGTATGACATTGAGCTAAAGCCGCTGCTTGACCTGCCCGATAGCTCCAGGGCGGTGCAGGCGGTTAATAATCTGATGAACAATCTTCTCGGTGTAAAGGGGGTAATAAAATGACCGCCCAACTTATTAAAGGTGCTGAGGTTGCCGCGCAGATTCGCGAGGAATTAAAGAAGGAGATTGCCGAGCTCAAGGCGAAACACAACGTCGTGCCCGGGCTGGTCACGGTGCTGGTCGGCGCCGACCCGGCTTCGCAGGTCTATGTCGGCGCCAAGGAGAAGACCTCCAAAGAACTGGGGATTTATTCGGAGAGGTACGACCTCCCGGAGAAGACCACCCAGCAGGAGCTTTTGAAACTGATTGACAAGCTCAATAAAGACCCCAAGATTAACGGTATACTGGTACAACTGCCCCTGCCCAAGCACCTCAACGAGGAGGAAGTCCTCTTCGCCATCGACCCTAAAAAAGATGTTGACGGCTTTCACCCGGTGAACGTGGGCAAGCTGATGATAGGCGAGCCGGACTATATGCCCTGCACCCCGGCCGGCATCCAGCAGCTCTTAATCCGTTCCGGTACCCAGATTGAGGGCGCCGAAGTGGTCGTCGTCGGGCGGAGCAACATCGTCGGCAAGCCCATCGCCAATATATTATTGCAGAAGGCGCCGGGGGCCAACGCCACGGTGACTATCTGCCATACTAAAACTCGCGACATGGCCTTCCACACCAGGCGGGCCGACATATTAATCGTGGCCGCGGGAAAACCCAAGTATATCACCGCCGACATGGTCAAAGAGGGCGTTGTTGTCATCGATGTGGGCGTGAATGAAATCGGCCGGACGGCTGAAGGAAAACGAATACTGGCCGGTGACGTTGATTTTGAGACGGTTAAAGAAAAGGCCAGTGCTATCACCCCGGTTCCGGGTGGGGTAGGGCCGATGACCATAACCATGCTGATGATGAACACGGTCAGGGCGGCTAAAGTGGCTGCCGGACTGGCTTAAAGGAGGTATAACCTATGGAATATAAGATTGAGAAAACCAAAGCGCCGGGCCGGGATGAGGTGGAGGTGTTGGGAGCCACTTTCGAGGAGGGTTCACCCGAAGGCGAAGACCTGGGGAAGTGGCGGCAGAAACTGGACAGCCGCGAGGAAAAGCTGAAATATTTGCAGAGCGGAGAGCGCTACTGGTTCAGCGAGGAGTGGTTCGGCAGCGAGAAACGGAAGACTCCAGCTTAAGAGTAAGGAGGGATAGTTATGGCTTTAGAAATCCCCAAGACAGCCTACAGCGGAAAAATAAGAGAGATGAAACTAGGTGGCGGTGACAAGGCGGTGACCGTCGGCGGCGAGACATCATATCCGTTTTACCTCTTTGAGGGGGAGATGCCGCGCCCGCCCCGTATAGCCATGGAGGTCTGGGACATGCCGCCCGAAAACTGGGCCCCGGCTGCCCTGGAGCCGTTTAAGGGGGTGACCGACGACCCGGTGGCCTGGGCAAAAAAGTGCGTTGATGACTACGGCGCCGAGATGATTTGCCTGCAGCTGTTGAGCACCGACCCCAACGGGCTTGACCGGGGAGCCGAGGAAGCCGCCGCCGTGGTCAAGAAGGTGGCCGACGCCATAGATGTTCCCCTGATTGTCTGGGGGACGGCTAACCATGATAAAGACACCGAGGTCCTGCGGCTGGTGGCCGAGGTCTGCCAGGGGAAGAATTTGATTATCGGGCCGGTGGAGGAAGGCGATTACAAGAAGATCGGCGCCGCCGCTATCGGCTACCGCCACACCGTGGGGGCCTCGACGCCGATAGATATCAACCTGGCCAAGCAGCTTAATATTCTGCTGGGTAACCTGGGCGTTCCCGATGAGCTGCTTATTATGGACCCCACCGTCAGTTGTATCGGCTACGGCATTGAATATTGTTATTCGGTAATGGAGCGGGTTAGGATGGCGGGATTAACCCAGCAGGACGACAAGCTGCAGTACCCGCTTATTTGTAATATATCCAAGGAAGCCTGGAAAACTAAAGAGGTGCATCTTGCCGACGATGAGCTTAATATGGGCGATGCCAAAAAGCGGGGAATCCTGCTGGAGGCGATGTCGGCCGCCGTGCTGCTTATGGCCGGTGGGGATGTGATGATTATGCGGCACCCCGAAGCCATAAAGCTGGTCCGGGAGATAATAGCCGAACTGACGGCTTCCTGAAATAATAGACATTAAAAGAGGTGACCGAAAGATGGCAGAAGAAAAAGAAGCCAAGAGCATTGATCAAGCCAGTATTGAGCTGATCGAAAAAGCGGCCAAAGACGGGGTTAATACCGTTTTTGACCGGGCGGATTCAATGAAGCCCTGTCCCATAGGTTCCGTGGGCAGCTGCTGTAAACACTGCGGTATGGGACCCTGCCGGGTGCCGTTGCCCAAGGGCAGGGATGAGACCCCCGAAGAGAAACAGAAACGGAGAGGGGTCTGTGGGGCTACCGCCGAGACTATCGCCGCCCGTAATTTCATCAGAATGGTGGCTGGTGGGGCATCGGCCCACTCCGACCACGGGCGGGGAGTGGCCGAGCTCTTCCTGGCGGTGGCTAAAGGCAAGGCGCCGGGCTACGAGATTAAAGATGAGCAGAAGCTGATGCAGGTAGCCCTGGACTGGGGCATAGAGATTGGCGACCGCAGCAACAACGAGATAGCCGTCGATATCGGCGAAAAGGCGCTTGCCGAGTTTGGCAAGCAGGAGGGCGAGCTTATAACCCTGAGGAAGGCGCCGTTAAAACGCCAGGAGTTATGGCGGCAGCAGGGTGTTGCACCCCGTGGTATAGATAGAGAGATTGTTGAGATAATGCACCGGACCCACATAGGGGTTGACCAGGACTATAAACACCTGCTCCAGCAGGGGGTCAGGGCAGCCATAGGGGATGGGTGGGGCGGCAGCATGATTGCCACCGAGCTCCAGGACATACTGTTCGGCACACCGGCGCCGGTTTTGGGCAAGGCCAACCTGGGAGCGTTGGAAGAGGATCAGGTCAATATCATCATTCACGGCCACGAGCCGCTGCTTTCCGAGATGATTGTGGCCGTGTCTCAGGAGCCGGAGATGATAGAGCTGGCCAAATCCAAGGGCGCCAAGGGGATAAACCTTTCCGGCATGTGCTGCACCGCTAACGAGATACTGATGCGCCACGGAGTGGCTATCGCCGGTAATTTCCTGCAGCAGGAGCTGGCCATAGTCACCGGAGCCGTCGATGCCATGGTGGTGGACGTACAGTGCATCATGCAGTCCATACAAACCGTAGCCGAGTGCTACCATACCAAGATTATTACCACATCCCCCAAGGCCAAGATTACCGGTGCTATACATATTGAGTTTGATGAGCACGATGCTATTAAGTCGGCGCGGGAGATAGTCAAGACGGCCATTGAGAACTTCCCCAATCGCAAGGGGGGTGTTTATATCCCAGGAAAGGCGGTCAACCAGATTGCCGGTTTCAGCCATGAGACCATCAACTACCTGCTGGGCGGTCTCTTCCGAGCTTCTTACCGACCCCTAAACGACAACATCATCAACGGGCGGATAAGGGGGGTGGCCGGGGTGGTCGGTTGCAATAACGCCCGGGTCAAACATAATGAGGGCCATGTCCTTATGGTCAAGGAGTTAATCAAGAATGATGTGCTGGTAATTACCACCGGCTGTAACGCCATCGCCTGTGCCGAGGCCGGGCTGCTGGTTCCCGAAGCCGCCAAGGAATTTGCCGGTAAGGGGCTGGCCGAGGTCTGTGAGACGGTGGGCATACCGCCGGTGTTGCACATGGGCTCCTGTGTCGATAACAGCCGGATACTGATTGCTGCCACTGCCATGGTTAAAGACGGCGGCCTGGGCGACGACATCAGCGACCTGCCGGTGGCCGGAGCCGCTCCCGAGTGGATGAGCGAGAAGGCTATATCCATTGGACAGTACTTCGTCGCCTCCGGTGTCTATACCGTATTCGGCGTTACCTGGCCCACCACCGGCAGCAAAGAGGTGACCGACTTCCTCTTTAAGGAGATGGAGGACATGTACGGCGGTATGTGGGGCTTTGAACCCGACCCGATTAGAGCCGCTCACCTTATGATTGCCCACATCGACAAGAAGCGCAAGGCTCTGGGCATTGATAAGGCCAGGGAGCGGGTGCTCTACGATATGGATATGAGAAGAGAGCTGGACGCGGTTTGAGCGCTCTAGTTAAGATACTAGTTAAGATAACGGAGGACTTAAAGATATGTCTAAGATTATAGCGTCAGCAGCCATCAGAGGGGCCTACAAGATTATCGGCAACGCCGAGAAGAAGTGGAAGGAGGCGATGGATAAGTGGGGGGCTAAAGAGCCGGTGGGCTTTCCCAATACCGCCTACTACCTTCCCGTAATCTACGGGATTTTAGGCAACAAGGTGGAGAAGCTGGGCGATATGGAGGCGGTGCTGAAGAGATGTAAATCCCTGCTGCCGCCCCCGGTTAGAGAACATTACCCATTGCCCTATCTGGCGCCGGCCCTCGACGCCGGAATGGCCACCCTCTTTGCCGAGGAGCTGATAGAGGCGATAAGGTATCTGGAGCAGCCCGATTTTTACACCAAGACGGAAGACCCTGCTGATGATAATATCTGGCTGGGCGCTGCCGATGACGTCATCCTGAGGAAGCGGGGGGTTGAGTTTGTTGACGGCACCGCCCCCGGCTTTGCCGCTATCGTCGGGGCGGCCCCGACCAGTAAGATAGCCGCCAGTATTGCCCAGGAGCTGCAGCAGAAGAACCTCTATGTGTTTATGGCTTCCGAATATAACGGTAAGAGGTTCTCCGAGCAGCTGGTGGAGGAGGGAGTGCAGATCGGCTGGCCGACCCGGCTGGTATCCTTCGGCCCCGATATCAGCGCCGCCGTATTCGCCATGGGCTTTGCCACCAGGGCGGCCATGTCCTTCGGCGGTGTCGGGCCCGGTGAATACCGCAAGATACTTATCTATAATAAAGACCGTATTTTTGCCTTTGTTCTGCCCATGGGTTTTGTCACCGACGAGTGGTACGCCAACGCCGCCGGTGCCATCAGCTGGGGATTCCCGGTTATTGCCGATACTCCTATACCCGAAGTCCTGCCCACCGGTATCTGCACCTATGAGCATGTCGTCTCCAACGTCCCCCACGATAAGCTGGTCTCCCGGGCGGTGGAGGTGAGGGGTTTGAAGGTTACCGTGGCCGAAGTGCCGGTGCCGGTTGCCTACGGCCCCGCCTTTGAGGGGGAGAGGGTGAGGGGGGAGGAAATCTACCTGGAGTGCGGCGGCGGCCGGACCCCGATGGTGGAGTGGGTTACCTCCAAGCAAATGGATGAGGTGGAGGACGGCAGGGTCGAGGTTATCGGCCCGGATATAGACAATATAACCCCCGGCTCCCGGCTGCCCATGGCTATCGCCGTTGAGGTTGCCGGCAGGGAGATGCAGGATGACTTTGAGCCTATCCTGGAGCGCCAGATTCACCACCTGCTAAACTACGCCCAGGGCCTGATGCACATCGGGCAGAGGGATATTGCCTGGATACGATTGGCCAAACAGGCGGTGGACAAGGGCTTTACCCTGCACCACATCGGCGATATACTTCACGCCAAGCTGCACCAGGACTTCGGGCGTATATTCGATAAGATACAGATAAAGATCTATACCGAGGAGGAAAAGGTAAAAGAGGTGGAGGAGAAGGCCAGGGAGGTATACAAGATCCGGGATGCCCGAATCGAGGGCATGACCGACGAAGGTGTGGAGACCTACTATTCCTGCACCCTGTGCCAGTCCTTCGCCCCCAGCCACGTCTGCACCATCAGCCCGGAGAGGACGGGCCTGTGCGGCTCCTATAACTGGATGGACTGCAAAGCTTCTTTCGAGATTAACCCCACCGGACCTAACCAGCCGGTGGAAAAGGGCGAGTGCCTCGACCCCAAGCTGGGGCAGTGGAAGGGGGTCAACGATTTCATCTACAAAGCCTCCCGCCAGAAGATAGAACACTATAACTTCTACAGCATCGTCTACGACCCCATGACCACCTGCGGCTGCTGCGAGTGCATCGCCGCCATTCTGCCTATGTGCAACGGGATAATGACGGTAAATAGAGAGTACACCGGGGAGACCCCCTGCGGTATGAAATTCACCACCCTGGCCGGGACTATCGGCGGGGGCTTAAGCACCCCCGGCTTTGTCGGGCACAGCAAGTACAATGTCTGCCAGAGGAAGTTTATCGCCGGCGACGGCGGCCTGGAACGGCTGGTCTGGATGCCCAAGTCGCTCAAAGAAGAGATTGCCGACCGGCTTAAAGCCAGAGCCGAGGAGATTGGCATCCCCGGCCTGCCCGATATGATTGCCGATGAGACGATAGGCGTTACCGAGGAGGAGATTTTGCCCTTCCTGGAGGAAAAAGGGCACCCGGCGCTTAAGATGGACCCGTTGCTGGGCTAACAGAGACAGAGATAATACCGCTTTAGGGCGGATAAGATAAACAGGTCGGGAAGGAGCGTGTGAGATATGGCACTTACCGGAATAGAGATATTTAAGCTACTGCCCAAGACTAACTGTAAGGAGTGCGGGGACCCTACCTGCCTTGCCTTTGCCATGAAACTGGCCGCTGGTAAGGCGGAGCTGTCTGCCTGTCCCTATGTTTCCGAAGAGGCCAAAGCCAAGTTATCCGAGGCTTCGGCGCCGCCGATTACGCCGGTTACTATCGGCGTTGGCGACCGGGCGCTGAAAGTGGGCGGCGAGACGGTCATGTTCCGCCATGAGAAGAGGTTTGAGAACCCCCCCGGTTTTGCCATCCTCGTAAGCGATGGCATGGACGGCGCCGAGGTTGACCGCCGGCTTGCGAATTTCAAGAAGCTTGAATACGAGCGTATAGGGCTTACCCTGCGGCCTGATTTGATTGCAGTTAAGTGCGAATCTGCCGATAAGGCCAAATTCGAAGCCCTGGTTGGCAAGGTTAAGCAGAAAACCGACGGCGGCATTATCCTGATGAGTGATAACCCGGACGTTATGGCCGCCGGGCTGGCGGCCTGCGCCGACAGCAAGCCGCTGCTCTATGCGGCTACCGGGGAGAACTGGGAGAAGATGGCCGAGCTGGCCAAAGCCAACTCCTGCCCTCTGGCGGTTAAAGCAGCCGACCTGGAGAAACTGGCCGAACTGACCAGCAAGCTGACCGAAGCCGGGATTAAGGAGATGGTGATTGATTCCGGTTCCCGAACTCTGCGCCAGGCGTTTGAAGACCAGGTAATCATAAGGGGCTCCGCCCTGGCCAAGAAGTTCCGCCCGCTGGGTTTCCCCACCATCGTTTTCCCGGCTGAGATGACCGATGACCCGATGAAGGAGTCGGTGATTGCCTCTATCTTCGTGGCTAAATACGGCGCCATTATCGTCCTTTCCGATTTTTATGGCGAAAGCCTCTTCCCGCTGCTGGTGGAGAGGCTGAATATCTATACCGACCCGCAGCGGCCGCTGGCAACTAAAGAAGGCATTTACGAGATTGGCAACCCCGACGAGAACTCGCCGGTGCTTATTACCTCCAACTTCTCCCTCACCTATTTTATTGTTTCCGGGGAGATAGAGAGCAGCCGTGTTCCCAGCTACCTGCTGGTCAAGGAAACCGAGGGGCTTTCGGTGATGACCGCCTGGGCGGCGGGAAAGTTCGTCGCTGACGCCATTGCCCCCTTCGTCAAGAAGTGCGGCATCGCCGACAAGGTAAAACATCACAAATTGATAATTCCGGGATATGCCGCCGCCGAGAGCGGCGGGCTGGAGGAGGAGCTGGGGGATTGGGAGGTTCAGGTGGGGCCCAGGGAGGGGTCTAATATACCGGCTTATCTCAAGAGCTGGAAACCATAAATTTTAAAGCCATGAAGGGGGAATTATGATCCTTATCGGCGAAAACCTGAATATAATGTCCCAGACCATCGGCCCGGCGCTGAGGGAGAGAAATTCGGGACCTATACAGGAGATGGCTAAGGCCGAGACTGATATTGACTATATTGACCTTAACATCGGCCCCGCCCGCAAGGCCGGTGATGAGATGATGGAGTGGGTGGTAAAGACGGTGCAGGGGGTTACCGATAAATCGTTATCTTTGGACACCACCAACCCGGTGGCCATGGAGGCCGGCTTAAAGGTTTGCAAGGGTAAGGCGCTTATTAACTCCGTTTCCCTGCAGCCGGGACGGTTGGAGCAGGGGCTGCCACTGGTCAAGAAATATAATGCCTCTATGGTGGGGCTGCTGTGGGGGGCGGAAGGAATGCCCCGCGATGCCGCCGAAAGGGGAATACTGGTGGCTGACTTCATGTATAAAGCCGAAGAGGCCGGTATCCCACAGGGGGATATCTGGATAGACCCCATTCTAACTCCGGTATCTGTCGAGATAAACCAGGTGAAATCCTGTTTTGAGTTTATGAGCATGCTCAAAGACATCGCTCCCGAATGCAAGTCCACCATTGGGCTGTCCAATATCTCCAACGGCACTCCCACCAAACTGCGTCCCTATCTCAACCGCACCTGCCTGATAATGCTGATGAGGCACGGGCTGTATTCGGCTATAGTTGACGCTTTTGACGCCGAGCTGATAAGCATCGCCCGTGGCCAGAAACCGGAACTGGTCAATCTGGTGCACCGGGTGATGGACGGCGAGAAACCTGATATGGCCTCCCTGAGCGAGGAAGAAGCCAAATATGTCAAGACGGTAAGGGTTATTAACGGAGAAAACCTTTACTCTCATTCCTGGCTTGATGTATAGTCTAGAAGAGGAAAGATAGATTGAGCTTGCAGCCGCTGTTTGAAGCCGGTAAATTTGTCATCACCACCGAGGTCGGCCCGCCCAAGGGAACCGATATTACCGAGTTGGAGGAGGCGGCCGAGGTGCTGCGGGGAAAAGTGGACGCCGCCAATGTCACCGACCAGCAGAGCTCGGTGATGAGATTGGGCTCGCTGCCCGTCTGCCATATGCTGAAAAGCAAGGGGCTCGACCCGGTGTTCCAGATAACCTGCCGCGATAGAAACCGGCTTGCCCTGCAGTCCGATTTATTGAGCGCATGGGTGCTTGGCGTGGAGAATGTGCTGTCCATCACCGGCGATTTGCCCGCCCTCGGCGACCACCCCCAGGCCAAGCCCGTTTATGACCTTGATTCTGTTCAGCTGCTTGAGGTGATAGGGAAGCTGAACGGGGGTCACGATATGGCCGGTAACGAGCTTAAGGGCAAGCCAAGTTTGTTCCCCGGGGCGGTGGTTAACCCCGGAGCCAATACCGAAGCCGCCCTGGAGCTGCAGATAATGAAGATGGAGAAAAAGATTAAGGCCGGAGCCCGCTTTTTCCAGACCCAGGCTATCTACGAACCGGAGTCCTTCGCCAAATTCATGAAAAGGGTGGAGGGTTTTAAGGTCCCGGTGCTGGCCGGAGTAATACCCCTTAAATCGGCCGGTATGGCCCGGTTTATGAACAAGAATGTGGCCGGGGTTTTTGTGCCTGAAGAGCTGATTGAGAGGATGGCGGACGCTGAGGACAGAGTCCAGACCGGTATAGCAATTACCGCCGAACTAATCAAGCAGCTAAAAGATATGTGCCAGGGGGTGCATATAATGGCTATCGGCTGGGAGAAGAAAGTTCCTCTGGTACTCGATGCCGCCGGACTTTAATCCACCCCCAGGATTGTGGTATTCTTTTAGGCAGAATGAAGAATAGTTCCTTGTCAGTACCCGAATATAAGAACTATGAATACGGATATAACCTTGCCTATGAGCTTGCCGGCGAGCAGCTGGCCGCTGCCGGCGATTTGAAGCAGCGGTGTCTGAAAAGCGGCGCCGATTATAAGCGGGCCGGCTCTAAAGAGATAACCACCCTTGAATTCTTAAACCAGAAGTATCGTGTAACCCTGCCCGATATCGATGTATCGCTGGTGGGGGGTGGGGCCGAAATCCCCATAAGCGATAAGATTTTAATCCTGCATTATTTAACCCTGGCCAGCGGCGCCCCCTTAAGCCATAAGCCGATTGCCTTCCAGGAGCTTCCCGAGGGAGCCAGCTACCTGCGCACCTTTTCCAAGCGGTCAATAGAGCCCCTGGTCAGGTATTTCGGCGTGGAGACTGAGCGGCTGGTGGAGGTGGCCGGGAGGTTGGGCGGGAGTAAAACCGACTACGGCGATGCGGCGGTAACCATTAACGGTTTCAAGATGGTGCCGGTAACCCTGGTGCTGTGGGGGGGCGACGAGGAGTTTCCGCCCCGGGGCAATATTTTATTTGATTCCACCATTCCTGAATATCTTTCTACCTATGATATAACCGTGCTCTGTGACGCTATCACCTGGAGGTTGGTCAGATTTTTGAGAGAAGGGGGCAGTTAATGCCGGAGAAACCTGATATTGCCCAAGAGCTGAAAGAAATAATGTCCCGCTACAGCGGCGCCAGCAGCGAGCTCATCCCGATATTGCAGGAAGCCCAGGAGAAGTTCGGCTACCTGCCGGAAGAGGCGATGCAGCAGGTGGCCAAATTCCTGCGCCTGACCGATAACATGGTCTATGGGGTGAGCACCTTCTACGCCCAGTTCAACTTTACCCCCACCGGCCGCAATAAGATAACGGTGTGCCGGGGGACGGCCTGCCACGTGCGGGGTGGGGAGCGTATCCTGGCTGAGCTAGAGAGGCGGTTGGGCATCAAGGAGGGGGAGACCACCGATGATCTGGAATACACCCTGGAAACAACCGCCTGTTTTGGGTCATGCGCTTTAGCCCCGGTGATGGTGATTAATAAGAACGTATACGGGCGGGTGACCCCTGCCAAGCTGGCGGAAATCATGACGGGGAATGAATAGCGGTTATGATGAGTTCGACAAAATCGTTTGAAGAGATTCGAAATCGGGCAGTATCGGAGTGGGAAGCTTTAGAGGGTAGCGAGAAGCCCCGAATCCTCATTGGAGCCGCCACCTGTGGCCGGGCAGCCGGGGCCATGGCTTTGCTTGATGTTATCCAGAAGGAACTGGCAAGGCATAAAATTGAGGCTGTCATCGGTCAGGTTGGCTGCATCGGGCTTTGCTATGTTGAGCCCCTGATAAGCATCGCCAAGCCGGGCCGCCCCCAAATCTATTATGGCGATGTGACGCCTGAGCTTGCCGCACAGCTTATTGAGGACTATCTTGTCAAGGACAACCCCCGTGCTGATCTGGCTCTGGGTAGCACCGGCGAAGGCGAGATTAAAGGCATCCCCAGGCTTTTTGAGTTGCCCATGCTTAAACCCCAGGTACGCATAGCCCTGCGCAACTGCGGGATTATTGACCCTGAGAATATTCACCACTATATCGCCAGAGACGGCTATAGTGGCCTGGTCAGGGCGCTGATGGATATGACCCCGGAGCAGGTTATCGACGAGATCAAGCGCTCGGGCTTAAGGGGGAGGGGTGGTGCCGGCTTCCCCACCGGCTTAAAGTGGGAATTCTGCCGCAAGGCCCCGGGTGAGATAAAGTATGTCATTTGTAACGCTGATGAGGGCGACCCCGGCGCTTTTATGGACAGGTCTCTTCTGGAGGGTGACCCCCACGCTGTCCTGGAGGGAATACTCATCGGCGCCTACGCTATTGGGTCAAGCGAAGGTTATATTTATATCAGGGCTGAATATCCCCTGGCTATCGAGCGCTTGAAACTGGCTCTCCGCCAGATGGAAGATTACGGGTTGCTCGGCGATAACATTCTCGGCTCCGGTTTTAACTTTAAGCTGAGTATCAAGCAGGGCGCCGGTGCCTTTGTCTGCGGCGAGGAGACAGCCTTGATGGCCTCCATTGAAGGCAAGCGGGGCATGCCCCGCCCCCGCCCACCATTTCCCGCTCAGGCTGGCCTGTGGGGTAAGCCGACTAATATCAATAACGTGGAGACCTGGGGTAATGTATCGGCAATTTTACAGCGGGGCGTTGACTGGTTTGCCGGCTATGGCACGGAGGGGAGCAAGGGAACCAAGACCTTCGCTCTGGCCGGTAAGATAGTACGCACCGGGCTGATAGAGGTGCCATTGGGCATAACCCTGGAGGAAATTATCTACGGGATTGGCGGTGGCATCCCTGATGGCAGGCGATTTAAAGCCATCCAGACCGGCGGGCCCTCCGGCGGCTGCCTGCCGGAAAGCTTGTTAAACCTGCCGGTTGACTATGAGTCGCTGACCAAGGCAGGTGCCATAATGGGCTCGGGCGGCATGGTGGTGATGGACGAAGATACCTGCATGGTTGACGTCGCCCGCTACTTCCTCTCCTTTACCCAGAACGAGTCCTGCGGCAAGTGCGTCCCCTGCCGGCTGGGAACCAAGCAGATGCTGGATATACTCAATGATATTACTCACGGTAGGGGTAAACCGGAGGATATTGACCTGCTGCTGAATTTGAGCGAGAGAATTAAAGCCGGCTCGCTTTGCGCACTGGGCTCAACCGCCCCCAACCCGGTTCTTACTACCCTTAACTACTTCGGCGACGAATATGAGGCGCATATAAAGGCAAAGCGGTGCCCGGCACTGGCCTGTACCGAGTTAATCTCTTATTACATCCTCCCTGACAAGTGCCAGGGTTGCGGTATATGTCTCAGGAACTGCCCATCGGAGGCTATATCCGGCGACAAGCGAATGATCCATATTATCGACCATGACAAGTGCACCAAGTGCGGCACCTGTCTTGATGTTTGCCCGGCCAAATTCGGCGCCGTGGTCAAGGTTTCTGGTGAAGAAATAGCAGTGCCTAGCGAGCCAGTTCCGGTGAAACCGTTAAAGCCGGTAAAGAAGGATACAGAGGCTACAGGTGAATCTCCAGCAAGTGGCGAGGCGTAGAATGGGAACGATTAATATAACCATTGACGGGCAGGAGGTCAAAACCAGAACCGGTATGACCGTGCTTGAGGCCGCCCAGTCGGCGGGAATTTATATCCCCACCCTCTGCGCCGACCCCGATCTGAAACCATACGGCGGCTGCCGCCTCTGTATCGTCGAAATCGAAAAGATGCGCGGCCTGCCCATCGCCTGTACCACCCCGGTTACCGAGGGCATGGTGGTGAAGACTAATACCCCAACGGTGAACGAGGTGCGCCGCGCCAATGTTCAGCTAATACTGGCCGACCACCCCAGCGAGTGCCTCATCTGCGACCGGAGAGAACGCTGCGGCCCCCTGGATATCTGCCTGCGTAATGTGGCCGTGACCGAGCGCTGTGTTACCTGTCCCAAGAACGAGCACTGCGAGCTGCAGGCGGTCGTTGACTACCTGGGCGTTACCGAGATACCCTTCCGCCGGACGCAGCGTTCGTACTCAATTGATGACAGCAACCCCTTTTTCTACCGCGACCTGAACAAGTGCATACTCTGCGCCAAGTGCGTGCGGGTCTGCGATGAGGCGGTCGGGGCCGGGGCCATCGCCATAATCAACCGCGGTTATTCAAGCAAGGTGGCCGCCTTTGCTGATAAGCCGATACTGGATTCTTCAACCTGCGTCTCCTGTGGTGAGTGCGTTGCCCACTGCCCGGTGGGGGCGCTGATGCCTAAAGAGAATAAGCTGCCCACCGAGGAGGTGCCCACCACCTGTACCTACTGTGGGGTGGGCTGTGGCATGTATCTGGGGGTGCGTGACGGCAGGGTAATAAGCGTGAGGGGCAGCCGGGAAAACACGGTTAATAACGGCTTCCTGTGTGTCAAGGGGCGGTTCGGTTTTGATTTTATTCACCACCCCGAACGTTTAAAGTACCCGCTTATAAGGAAGAACGGCAAGCTGGTTAAGGCGGGCTGGGACGAGGCTTTGGGGCTGGTCGCCAGTAAGCTGGGAAAATATAAACCGGAGGAGATGGCCGTAATCTCCTCGGCCAAGTGCACCAACGAGGAGAACTATATCGCCCAGAAGTTTGCCCGCGCCGTACTGGGAACGGGCAATGTTGACCACTGCGCCCGCCTGTGCCATGCCCCCACCGTTACCGGGCTGGTGCAGAGCTTCGGCAGCGGCGCCATGACCAACTCCATCAACGAGTTCCGGGACTCCGGCTGCATTTTTGCCATCGGCACCAATACCACCGAGGCCCACCCTATAATCAGCCAGGAGATAAAGCGGGCGGTGGATAACGGCGGCAAGCTGATTGTGGCCAACCCCCGCGAGATTGACATGGTACGCTGGGCCTACCTGTGGCTCCAGCATAAACCGGGCAGCGACGTTGCCCTGCTTATGGGGATGATGAAGGTCATCGTTGACGAGGGGCTGGCCGACCAGGAATTTATTGATGAACGCTGCGAGAACTTTGACGACTTTAAGAAGTCGCTTAAAAACTTCGGGCTTGATTTTGTTGAAAAGACCACCGGCGTGCCCAAGGATAAGATAATCGAGGCCGCCCGGATATACGCTACCGAGAAACCTTCGGCCATTTTCTACGCTATGGGCATCACCCAGCACTCCCACGGCACCGACAATGTTATCGCCACCGCCAATCTGGCCATGCTCACCGGCAACGTCGGTAAGGCGGGAAGCGGGGTAAATCCTTTGAGGGGGCAGAATAATGTCCAGGGGGCCTGTGACATGGGCGCACTGCCCAACGTCTATCCCGGCTACCAGGCGGTGGTTGACGCCGATATTAAGCGAAAATTTGAGGCGGCCTGGGGTGCCAAACTGCCGGATAAACCCGGCCTGACAATCACCGAGATTGTTGATGCCGCCGGCACCAAGAAGATAAAGGCTATTTATATTATCGGGGAAAACCCGCTGCTGAGCGAACCGAATATCACACACGCTAAAGAGGCGCTGGAGAAGCTGGAGTTCCTGGTGGTGCAGGATATATTTTTATCCGAGACGGCTGAGCTGGCCGACGTGGTCCTGCCCGGGGTGAGCTTTGCCGAAAAAGACGGCACCTTCACCAACACCGATAGAAGGGTGCAGCGGGTGAGAAAGGCGGTAGAGCCGGTTGGAAATTCCCGGCCCGACTGGCAGATTACCTGCCAGCTGGGGCAGAAGATGGGAAACGGCGGCTTTGATTTCGGGAACCCCTCCCAGATTATGGACGAGATTGCTATGCTCACTCCCAGCTACGGCGGCATCAGCTACCGGCGGCTGGAAGAGGGCGGCCTGCAGTGGCCCTGCCCAACACCGGAGCACCCAGGCACCCCAATATTGCACACCCAGCAGTTCACCCGGGGGAAGGGGCGGTTTATCCCGCTGGAGTACAAGCCGCCGATGGAGCTGCCTGATAAGAATTATCCGCTGGTACTGACCACCGGGCGAAGTTTATATCACTTCCACACCGGCACCATGACCCGAAAGGTGACGGGACTTAATGTGCTGAAAAGGGAGGGGACGGTGGAGATAAACCCCGAAGACGCCGCCAGGCTGGGTGTTGCCGACGGTGACATGGTCAGGGTCAGCTCCCGGCGGGGTAAGGTGACCGCCAGGGCTAAACTAACCGGGGTTTCGCCAGTGGGGGTGGTTTTTATGACCTTCCACTTTGCCGAGAGCCCGGCCAACATGCTGACCAATCCCGCCCTCGACCCGGTAGCCAAGATACCGGAATTCAAGGTCTGTGCGGTCAGGGTTGAGAAAGCGTAGATGGCTGAGATAACGGCGACAATAAACGGAAGCCAGGTTAAAGCTAAAGAGGGGATGACCATACTCGAGGCCGCACTGGAGAACGGCATTGATATTCCCACCCTGTGCCACCACCAGGATTTAACTCCCCTCGGCGCCTGCCGTATCTGCGTGGTCGAGGTGGAAGGCTCGCGGACGCTGGTCGGCTCCTGCCATACCCCCATCACCGGGGGCATGGTGATACAAACCCAC
>Ga0315553_10001718_pt1 | contig 17984 bp, 18 predicted proteins | sample SalMarSW160140MG_FD_203099 | JGI IMG/M metagenome (GOLD analysis project Ga0315553, IMG submission 203099) | Salt marsh sediment microbial communities from the Plum Island Ecosystem LTER, Massachusetts, United States - Salt Marsh Sediment SW1601-40 ... | reverse complement strand
TACCCGACCGAATCCAGAAGTGGCTAGAAGTCGGGCATGAGTCAATGGTGGAACATGCTTGCGCTACTTTCTACATTCGTGCCAGCCGCGTCCTGACCCATGAGCTTGTGAGGCATAGACTCGCAAGTTACAGCCAGAGAAGCCAGCGGTATGTGAAAGAAGCAGAGCCCAGATATATCGAGCCGCCTCCAATTAAGGACAACGAATCTGCCCATAAACAATTCGATGAAGCAATGGCGACCTGCTGGCGCGCCTATGGTGACCTGTTGGCCAAGGGGATAAAAGCTGAGATTGCCCGCTACCTCCTGCCCAACGCCTGTGAGACTCAAATAATCTGCACCTGGAATTTCCGCGAAATTCGGCATATCATCAAGCTGCGCACATCCAAACGAGCCCTTCCTGAGTTCAGAGCTGTCGCTGAGGAAATACGGAAGATAGCAAAAGAACTAGCCCCCCAGGTATTCTCTGATTTGTAAGTGGGGGAGCGGAGTCATTTCTTGACATCCTTATTCTTGACCTCTTTAGGATACCAGCGCTCATTAAAGTCAGGAAGGTTTTTGCAATGGGTTAAGATGACAACCTCGTCGCCTTTACGGAGCTTTGTGTCGTCATCAGCAAAGTTAAGTTTATTGTCACGATAGTAAAAAATGACCCTCGCATCTTTGGGAACCCCAAGTTCACTAACAGAAACTGCGTCCTCCTCACCAGCCGTAAAAGTAAAAAATCTAGCGTCTTCTTTTAACAACGCAGATAGATTGATATTATCAAGACCGCGCACCATATTATCCAGATGCCGGCTCATCGTCCATACCGGGATAATAGTATCCTCAAGCCCGAGTTCGCGGCATAATTGCACCAAGTCCGTATCTTCAATGCTGGTTATGACGCGCTTAAAGCCCATCAAGCGTCCCAGAAGGGATGTGATGATATTAATCTGGTCGCTATTGGTCAGGCAAAACAAAATGTCGCTGTTTTTAGGGTCAACTTGACTGAGTACTGCTGGCCTGGCTGAATCGCCATGTAGGAAACTGCAATCCAGTTCTTCTGAAATATGATCGATTTTTTCTTTGTTGGCTTCTATAATAATAACTTCGTGTCCCTGTCTTATCAATGTCTTAGCTGTTATGATCGTTAGCGGGCTAGCTCCTGAAAACACAATCCTCATATTATTCCTCCAGTCTTCTTCCAAGCCATGTTCGAGGATAGAATAGCACTAACCAGGCAAGAATTTCCAATCTGCCGAGAAGCATATCCGCGCATAGAACCCCCTTAAGAACCGGATGGAGTTCGGAGCCAGTTATTCCAGATGACAATCCCACTGTTCCGATCGCCGAGACAACTTCGAATAAGGAATTAAGCGCGTTGTGCCCCATTCCTACAAATACCAGCCATGAAATCGCAGTGAAGATCACGAAGACAAAAACGATACTTAGAGCATTCTGTATCTCATCTGCTTCCACCCGACGCCCGCCGAGACTAGCTCCCGCCACAGCTTGCTTGGGCATACTGGCACGCTGCAAAAAAATGTAGACTACCTGTGCCAGAATCAACAAGCGTAGAATCTTGATGCCACCGGCAGTAGACCCAACACCCCCACCCAGAAACATGGAGAAAATAAGCGTGACCTTTGCACCAGCGCCGAGTTCAGAAATATCTAACGTAGAGAAGCCCGCCGTTGATTGAGCGGAAAAAGCATTCAATACTCCGTGGCGCAGAGCTTGAGTCCAGCTAAAACCATCCTGGGTAAAGAGAAACAACGCTACAAGTAGCGCTGCCGCCAGACCGGACACAATAAGCCACTGCAGCTGGCGGTCTTGCATTAATACCCTTCTACCCCCTTTAAATGAGCGAAAGTACAAAACCAGAGGAATAGCGCCTGCTATTGATAACAGTATCACTACTGCTTGCAGCCACTGGCTACTTAATCCAGCCAGGCTTGCGTTGTGAGGGGAAAACCCTCCGGTCGATACCGCCGAAAGAGAATATATTACGCTGTTGAACCATCCGGCACCTAGTAACCCTAATACGACGATGCCGAAACATGTCAGAATCGAGTAGACAACAAGGACATGGCGAGCATGTGTCCTGGCGCTACCGACCAGGTCCTCTTCGTAGTCCTCCATACAGCCAATTCGTTTGGCTGCCAGACCCGGCTGTATCATGGTTGCCACAAAAAGAATCACGATACCGAGACCCCCCACCCACTGCATCCAGGCACGGGAAAACAGAAAAGTGGCCGGTTTATCTGCCACCAAAGCCACAGTACTCAAGCCAGTTGTCGTTATGCCAGAGATGGTCTCGAATAGCGCGTCTATGAAGCTTAAACCGGAGGCCATGGTAGGCCACGCCATCACCATCGGCGCAAACAGGAATATCAAAGCGGTAACGACCATAGCCTCGTTTGTTTGGATGTGCTTGGGAGTCGGCAGCCTTCGCAGGAAAAACCCTGCCACAAAGACACCCACCACAACAACGGAATACCGGAGCGCAACACGGTAGTCGCCAAATAGAATGGATACAACTAACGGCACCAGCGTGAGCACTGCCAGAACGATGCAGAGCTGGCCGAAATACTTCAGTACCGGCAACGGTCGAACGGAATACCTCAGTGCACGCACTATTAACCCCGGTTCATTCCAATTCTACTATTGATATCACTCTATATCCGTTTCTTAACAAGCATATGAGCTTTATCTCTGTTCCTCAACTACGAGCCAACCTCTGGCCCGTTCTAGTGCTCTCTGCCAACCATGGCGCAACGCCTGCCGTTCTGCGCCTTCCATACATGGCGTGAATTGCTGGCCTACTTCCCGCAGTGCTTCTATCTCTTGACCAGATTTCCAAAACCCTACACCCAGGCCAGCGAGATAGGCTGCTCCCAGAGCCGTCGTCTCTAACATTTTCGGTCGGGATACTTCTACGCAGGCGATGTCAGCTTGAAACTGTGCCAGGAAGTTGTTAGTCGCGGCCCCGCCATCCACCCGTACCTCTTCCAGCTGAAGACCCGACTTAGCCACCATTGCTTCCAGAACATCCGTCACCTGATAGGCGATTGATTCCACAGTAGCTCTGACAACCTGGGCTTTGCCGCTGCCACGAGTCAGCCCGACGAGCGTACCGCGCGCATACATGTCCCAGTGAGGCGCCCCCAGGCCCACAAAAGCGGGCACCAGATACACACCACCGGTATCCTTTATTTCCATCGCCAGTTTCTCCGACTCCCCCGCCTCCCTGATCAATCCTAAATCCTGCAACCATTGGATAGCTGCCCCCGCAATAAATACACTCCCTTCCAAAGCGTACTCTGCCTTCCTGTCGAGACTACAAGCCACAGTAGTCAGTAGACCACGTGTGGCTGCGACAGGCTTCTTGCCTAAATTCATCAGGACAAAAGCGCCCGTGCCATATGTCACCTTGGTCATACCAGGCCGATAGCATGCCTGGCCAAACAAGGCCGCCTGTTGGTCACCGGCTACCCCGGCGATCGGAATCCCATCCTCGGTATAACCAAAAATGTTGATCGAGGGGTAAACATCCGGCAGCAGAGAACGCGGAATGTTGAAAAGTTGCAGTAGTTCGTCATCCCAATCCAGAGTGTTGATGTTGAACAGCATGGTGCGGGACGCATTTGAGAAATCGGTGGCATGTACTCTGCCATTGGTCAGTTTCCAGAGCAGCCAGCCATCCACGTTACAAAACAGAATCTCACCCCGTTCCGCTCGCTCCCGTATACCCGCCAAGTTCTCCAACAACCACTGTATCTTCGTTGCCGAAAAGTAAGCATCGATTATCAAGCCAGTCTTGGCCTGGATGATATCAGCTACCCCTTGTGCCTTAAGCTGCTCACACCTGTCGGCCGTCCTGCGGCATTGCCACACGATAGCTCGCTCTACAGGCTCTCCGGTTAATCTATCTACGAGTATGGTCGTCTCCCGCTGGCTGGTAATGCCTATGGCGGCGATATCTGCATCCTCAATTCCGGCAGCATGCTTGGCCTGGCTGATTGCCTCTAAAGTCTGCTTCCAAATCTCCAAGGGGTCGTGCTCCACCCAGCCTGGCCTAGGATAGTATTGGGTAATCCTGGCATAACCACGCCCCCGTATGATCCCATCACGGTCAACAATAAGTGCTGTTGTCCCTGTCGTACCCTGGTCAATAGCCAGGATGTAATTTCTCACTCTACATCCTTCCCTGCGCTATGAAGTCTCTTTCGATTCTGCCCTGGCGCATGCACGACCCGCTCCCGAGTAGTGGGTTGAAATCGGATAGTCATAGCTAACCAAAAGATACCTTCATTCGGCCCGTCTCGTCAAGGCTTAGGAAGCAGTCCCCTTCTGGTGCTCCCATACGGAAGATGAAAGATGCCATCTACCTAGTGGCTACATGTTATACAGGTGTGCCAATGGCGAGTCTTGACAAAGATGATATAATATATCGTGAAACGATGTACTCCAGGGTTGAGGAGTGATGGGTGAGGATAAGATAGCGGAGGCACGCGTAACCAGCCCCCAGGGGTCACCCTTCGTGTCGGTGGTCATACCAGCTTACAACGAGGGAGACTACCTGCTTTCGTGCCTGGAGTCTATAAAGAACCAGGACTACGCGCGCGAGTATGAAGTCATCGTAGTCGATAATGCCAGCACGGACAATACCGCCGAGATAGCTCGCGATTGGGGAGCCAAAGTTGTCTACGAAGGTAAGCGAAGTCCTGCCTGCGCTCGACAAAAAGGCGCCGAAGTAGCCACAGGAAAAATCATCGCCTTCATTGATGCTGATACTCAAGCACCAGCTCACTGGCTTTCGACCATCGTGTGGCGCTTTTTATGTGAGCCAGAGATGGTGGCCGTAAGCGGACCCTACGCCTATTGCGATGCTGGCAAATTCAGCAAGCTTAGCTCCTACATTGGCAATTTCTTCAGCATTATCACAGACCAGCTTTTCCGCAAAGTCTTTGGGAAGGGTGGTGCTATATGGGGGTGTAACTTCGCCGTGCGACGCTCAGCACTGCTGGAAGTCGGTGGATTTGATACCAGCATCAAGTTCTATGGCGAGGAATACGAACTCTCCCTGAGACTGAAGAAAGCTGGGAAGGGATGCATTATGCCCCGGCTCTTTGTCCTGACTTCAGCCCGTCGCTTGAAGAGGATAGGTATAGTGAATCAATACTGGAACTGGATGGTGGACTACTTCACGGTCCTTTTCTGGTACAGACCAATTCCCGAAAAGCTTCAAAATTGGCCGTCCAAGGCGTGGCAAACAGTGATTGCCAGTCTGTCCTGGCAGAGAGTTAGAGCATCCTGGATGTATGTTGCCCTTTTCTTTGGCTTGGTTTGGCTGAATATCAGCCCCGCGTTCGAGGCAGTGGGAAGGTTTGCTTACGTTCTTGACATTGGCGTTCTGAGTACCTTGTTTGCCTACCATGGGGTCAACCCTCGCTCCCGGTTCTATGGCAAGGTGTGTTCTAATGGCGACCGCAACCGTCTTCGGATCGCATTGACCTTTGATGACGGCCCCAACGAGCCCTACACTTCTCAAGTTCTCGACATACTGGAGCAATATAGAATAAAAGCGACCTTCTTTATCATCGGACAAAATGCTCGGCGCTATCCAGAGACGTGTCGGCGGATAGTGGCAGCAGGAAACGTGATTGGGAATCACTCCTATCATCACGTCAAGTCGCTATGCCTGAGACGGGGAAGAACGGTGGCTCGTGACATTGAGATGGCTCATCAGGCAATCTATGAGTGTACTGGACTTGAGCCCACGCTCTTCCGTCCCCCCCACGGCTTCCGTACTCCCTGGATGATGCGAATCATTCGCAACCTTGGCTACACGGTAGTCACCTGGGACAACATGACCACTGACTGGAATGCAGAAAAGTCCGGCGATGAGATTATACTGGCTATTCTTGGGCGGGCAAAGCCAGGTGGCGTAATTGTCCTGCATGATGGCCGCGATACGAGGCTAAGATATGATCGCAGCCACATGCTCCAAGCTCTACCCTTTGTCATTGAGACCCTCATGGAAAGAGGGTTTGAGTTTGTTACCATACCTGAGCTTCTCGAGTCAGAAATGGAGCTTTCAGCCTAGCAAGTCGGTTTCGGCGTCCCAGCGAACTCACTCATGTTTTGGGCCATACTTGCTCAGAAGCGCTGCTTTGGAAAGCCATACTTCTTTTAGTTCCCAGGGCTTCTCTTTAAGCCCCGATACTTCGTCTCCCCGTAAATGATAGACTTGCATCAACCCGGCCATGTAGAAGCGAGCTCCTCTCTTCCACAAGCTATCGGGCAGTTCATCAACCTGAAATCCCAGTCGTCTGGCGGCTACATGCAAGATGGTGCTGCCGTGGAGCGCGGCAATATTGTTGCCAAATGTCCCGCCGGTCACCTGCTCGGCTAGAGAGTGCAGGTCTCGCGCGAGGCAACCAAGGAATTCTCGGGGCGATCGAGAGGCGCTTAAGTTCAGCTTGCGCCTTCTCTTAAACCATTCGTTGTTCAAATGAAGCTCCATGATTGTGTCGCCGGCTTTCACTTCAGAGCCGTCATCTAGCACTCTGGTGATGCCTTTGTAGTGGCGAAGGCTGAAGCGAATGATGCCGTTACTATCTGCTTTCAGCGGCCTGATATGCTCGATTACCCTCAGCAGTCTGTCCACCACAGGCCAGAATATCAGGACAAACCGGGGTGGCACCCCTTTTGGCATTAGCTCTCTCCGTAAGTGTTATGCCAGCACAAGTCCATGCAACCATATTTTACTATAGGGAGTTCGGCACGTCATAAACGCGAAGCTATAGCCTAGCCAGGCAATCTAAATGCATTAGAGTCAGGCATTGTCCCTCTCTATATTTTGTGTAACAATAGCCTGAGTCGTACAATGATTAGCTGGCTAAACGGGGCGCTTGCTACACTGGCCGCTTCCATAAGCGTTGATAATCCCGCGGGCCTGGTAGCCATATTCTTCATAGCCGTATCCTGCGACATTGGCATTCCATTTCCGTTCGTACTGGACACCATCGTGTTTTTCACTACCTACGAGCTAGGGGCATTGTCATGGCCGGTACTCCTTGTCCTTATGATGCTATTGGGTGGCAGCCTGCTGGGAACGAGCATTATCTACTGGGTAAGCCGCCTGCTGGGCACAAGATTCGTAGACTGGATCGGTAAACGCTCCAAGTTCCTGCGGCGTAATTTTGAGCAATTTCAGAATAGGCTGGGTAGATGGACCATACCGGTCATAGTTGCTGCCAGATTGACGCCGGGCTTGATGCAGGTATCATCGGTGGCTGCCGGCACAACGCGCATCCCTTACCATCAGATGGTGCTGGCTATCGTCTTTTCTTTCATCGTCTATGATGGGACATTAATCGCCCTGGGGACTTTGGCCAGGCTCGGCTTAAGGGATGTGGGACCTGAGTACTCCGCCTGGATTGTCATTGGCTTCGTAGGTATAATGACTGTAGTGTTTGTCGCCATCAACCTGATAAGGCGCAGGTTAAACAGAGCTAACACAGTCACGAGAATCTAACTAATGGCTAGCCTAAGGGGGGAACTTATTCAGGAGCAAGGTTGGTGGAGAAGAGAGGACAGTCCCCCAATCTTTTACTTGAGAAAGAGGCATCTGATACTGGCATTGCAGCTGGTCGTTTCCAGCCGCTTGAGGTGAAGGCAGGTTGATGGTTTAATATGGCCGGAAGAGTCGTAGAATTGACACTAGGACCGAGGGTGTCTATGTGATCGAATTACCGGAAGCTCTAAATATTGCGGGCCAGCTTAACGACACCATACGTAACAAGCGGGTTGCCGGTGTGATAGTAGCACAAACGCCTCACAAGTTGGCATGGTACTACGGAGAACCACCGAAATACTCTGCCCTTCTTGTAGGAAAGAGCATTGAGAGAGCTGATGCTTATGGGGGCATGGTGGAAATCAAAGCTGCAGATACCAATATTCTGTTAGGGGAAGGCGCAGGAATAAGATTTCACCGTAGAAACGAACCCCGCCCTGCTAAGAAACAGCTTCTGGTTGAATTCGAAGACCATTCTGCCGTAAGCATCTCAATCCAAATGTATGGTGGAATAGGGGCCTTCCTCGAGGGTCAACTGGATAATCCCTATTACAAGGTAGCAAAGCAAAAGCCTTCTCTCTTATCTCCGGCATTCGATAAGGTCTATTTTGACCGCCTAATCTCAGCACAAGAGATTCAGAAATTGAGTCTCAAGGCTTTATTGGCTACCGAGCAGAGAATCCCCGGACTCGGCAACGGTGTTTTGCAGGATATTTTGTTCAATGCGAAGATGCACCCGAAGAAAAGGGTAGGCACGCTTGCCAGGACAGAAAAAGAAGCCCTGTTTAATTCCGTAAGGAATACTATCTCAGCAATGGCTGCCCAGGGAGGCCGAGATACTGAACTGGATTTATTCGCCTGTCCCGGCGGCTATAAGACCATACTATGCAAAAACACGGTAAACAAACCGTGCCCGGTTTGTGGCACTGGAATCAAAAAAGAAGCCTATATGGGCGGCACTGTCTATTATTGTGAGAAATGCCAGAGTCTATAGATATGATTCCGATCAAGAATATGGAAGTCACGTCTTCATCATCCGGAATTTGGAAGCGCCGATCAGCACTATTCCCATCACTCCTAATACAGCAAGTAAACCTGCTAATTCCTTTGTGTCAACAACTACGAAGAGCGAAGCCGATGTTATCGCTACGCATAGTCCTCCTACAAACATGATTCTGTTCACCTTTACCCTCCTTAGCTATCTTCGTCCTGAAAGACTTCCTCCAGCGGCACACCAAATGCCCTGGCGATGCGAAAGGCTAGCTCGATAGAGGGAACATACTTGTTCTGCTCCAAGGCAATAATGGTCTGCCGGGTGCAGCCTGCCCTGTTGGCCAGCTCTTCCTGCGTCATCTCATCATGGTCGAAACGCAGCCTTCTAATCCGATTCTTTATTCTACCCATTGCGGTTCATTCCCCAGTAACCCGCCAGGATACCTAGGGATTGGGCCAATGTGCTAATGATCAGTGTAGACATGAATATCAGCTGCAGAAATGCAATTGGCACCTGCCCTTGGTCCCGGTAAATTTCCGTCAGTGCTATTGTCCAGGCGACCAATGTGAATATCACCGCCAACCATTGAGCCCGGCCAGACCTTTCAATAATCAGTCTGTCACGTTCGTCAATCTGTGTTGGTTTTCGAAGAGTGACGTTCACTAGAATCAGGTAAATAAGGGGCACTCCAATCAACGCAGCGTACATGATTAATCTGAGGTTTGGGTCTCTCTCAAAGGCAGTGATGTCGCCTTGTACAACCAAAACTACTATAAGAGCTATAGTGAGAACAAGTCCGATAACAAAGCTGTACAATGCCCTTTTCTGTAGCGGTGCCATAGTTCCTACTCTCCTTTGGTCTTCCCAGTTATTCTAAGTATCTTATTCATGACATATAGTATTATACTCTTTACTATTTGTCAAGTCCCTATTACATCACCATTGGAATTACTTGGTAAATTGAACCAGCTATCGAGACTGAATCTGGAGTACCTCGCAGACTTATTTGGAAGACATGCTGGCCGAGAGAAATTCACGTTGATAATCTGATAGGTAATTCGCCCACCAAAAACGAAGCGTAGCAAATCCAATAGAAGAAAAACAATTGAACAGCCTGAGGCCGGTTCTAGGTAATTATTACCTAAGTGGCGGGGAACGGGGACAGTTCCCGAGCTTCTCTATTTGGTGGGTAGATTATCAAGAACCCTTTTCATATTTCCCCGGTATTCTTCAAAAGCATTCCGTCCCTCATCGGTAAGTCGAACAGTAGTGTGAGGTTTCTTACCTAGGAATTCCTTTTCGATAACGACGTAACCGGCGACTTCTAACTTGCCTAAGTGTGCAGACAGGTTGCCCCATGTCATGCCCGTTTGACGCAATAGAAATAAGAAATCAGCAACTTCGACAACATACAGATAGGCCATAAGTGTATATCGTGAAGGTTCATGGATTAGCCTGTCAATTCTGGTTACAGGCTCCGGAATCTGATCACCATTATTGAAGGTCCTCACCATGTACCTCCTCAACCATCTTGGGATACTTGCGTAGAAAGCTGATTAATATCCCCAGGCCGATTAGCACTATGATTCCGCCGGCCCCAATAAAGCCGAATTCCCATCGAGTACCTAGCCACAAATGAAAGACCGCTCCCAGAAAGATCAAGGCGGCATGCAGGTAGAAGCGGTTAACTCTTGCCCAGTAGGCAACAAAACAGACGATTGCTGCAAGCATACCATTGAATATCAACGGAAAGTAGTCAGCGAGCCACTGCGGCCTCGTACCGATCCCCCATAGCACAGCTGCCATTACTCCCAGTAAGAGCACCGCCGTCCCGAGAATAAGAAACCTTGCCGTTATTCTCCGCCGGCTTGTTGCACTAAACCTGACGTAGCCGATGCGCGGGTAGGTGAGCCACTTCTTTATTCCCCATATCGTAAAATATATACCTGTGAAAAAGACGCCTGGTAAGTAGGCTGCTTCAGTAAGTATGGAAAGACCCCACCCCAGTATGAAAAGGCCTAAGAAGATATCCCAAAGACCGTCCTGGAAAAAAGTCATGTAGACCTTGCGCTGGATTTCCTTCAGATTGACGTCTGCTACCATGGTGAACCTCCTCTTAATAACTTGCTTAAAAAGTTACTTTGTCCCGCCAAGTACTTTGCGCCATTATATCACAGCCAAGAATTTTGTCAAGAGGTCTATTAAAGGAATCCTTCCAGACACATAGTCGGGAGATTAACTAAGGCCGGCTTACGCGAGAAGTTATGTAGGAACCAGGCTGGGGCGAAACCGGGGTATCAACTAGGCAGAATGAGTGATGGGCTCGAACAGAGGCTCGGACCAACCATGTGATAGTGACTGTCCCTCAAGCAACCGCGGGTACTGGCTTTCTATCTCCAAACAAGCATCCGGGATGTTTGTCCATCGATACCCGTAACCGCCCGACGCAGCTCGTGTCTTCCCTCGAATCTCTATTACTGATCAAACATCTAGGTTTTGGTCAAAACATGCGAGCTGATGAAAGGATATAATCAGCAATCTTCTGAATAGTTGCCCAATCCTGGTTTGTTGGCTCAAATCGCCTATCTACCTGTAATGTCCACCCCTGAAACTCTTTGGCATAACTATGAATTGTCAGGTTGCCGATCTTTTTCGCCAGGTTTTTTACTGCTTCATCGTTGGAAAGAACCTCGGCCAGTCCGGTATGATGATCGTTGCCTTTCCAAGTCACATCGACTACTCTCCCGAATAACGGAAATGTCTTCTTCCTTATTGTCTTGATATCAACCGCTTTGTGATTTGTAAGGGGTCTCTCATCCGGTATACAAAGAATAACCCACCATAGGGGAGGACTGTTCCTGCTAGCATCTTTTTTCAGAATATTTATCCATCTGACCAATCCTTCGGATATGTCTATAATTCCCAAAGAACGTTGATACCATGAATTCTCTATTTTTTCTTCAGGTCGGCCGCGTTCAGCCAGATCTGCTCTAATACCCAACGAGTTGAGGTTCCGAGCTAATTCATCTCTTGATTTATCGCGGAGTATTTCTTTCATTTGTTGGAATCATACCATAGCATATCGCAGACGACTATGAAACCACTGTTTAGCGAATTCTGGGTTGGTAGGGAGCGGAGACTCGAACCCGCTCTCCTCTTAGAGCACATGATCCTACGTCATGCTCGTCTGCCAATTCCGACGCCCCCCCGCTAGGAAGCCATGTAACATAATACATTCTACAGGACTCGCCTCTAACTATCTTTCCATCTCAGGAAAGTTGCCACAAGATAGAGAGAAGATGTTTAGCAGACTGGAAAAGGTTTTGGCAGTCAGAAACCCTTCTCCGCTCAGCCCTGAGTTTCTCAGGGGTCTATGACTGTGATGGCACTAATGCTAGATTTCTCGGAAAGTCCAGAAAAAAGGGCAGGTAATATGTTATCCACACAAGTTGGCTTAATATTTAAGATTGATGGAGATTCAAATCCAATCTACTCAATCTGCTAGAGCAAGTTGTACAATACAAAGAATCTTTAACGTAACCTTTGTTATTCCTTAGTCTGTTGCGGTTTGTGATTCTTCTGAATCATTTGCCCTTTCCTTTCGTAATAATTTTTTATCCTGGTAAGGATGGGGGCAGGAATAAGTGGTTTTATTAGATAGTTATCCTTTTTCTCGCTACTACTGCTTTTGATATCCGAAACCATCTCAGCATAAGCCCTTTTTAGCTTTAGATCGAGAAACGGGGCCTTTTTTGTAATCACGACAACCGGTCCCGTCCCTATGCATATCGCAAACCTCCAGTTGAGAGAAAGCCTTCTGCTGAAGTTCTTCATCACCCTGATAGCTTCCTCGTTGATCTCCGGTCGGGCGGAACCGCAGTTTACAATCATATAGACTTTGGCAGCTTTGTTATACTTGTTGCCCACTTCTATATACTGGTAATAGTCTTCAAGTAATCGCATAAGCGCGCCTGGAAGCCCGTAATTGTGCAGCGGAAAAACAAATACGATTGTGTCGGCACAAGCGATGCCTTTTAACATATTTTCGGGGTAGCTTTCCTTTGATTTTGCCTTGACGGTGAGAAAAGTCTTGTTATATTCCGTATCAGGAAGCCTGAGTTCTACGTCCTTTAGAAACTCCAAGGATGAGGCCTTCTTCCCTCTGAGGCTTCCGTTCACAAAGCAAATACTTTTCTTATCTTCATCCAGCATATGTTTTTAATGCCGCGCAAATTATCGTGTTGTCTTCAATAGACCTACTTACAAAGACATCCACTTGCCTATTCATGCCGGGATGAACAATGTCCGCCTTTCCGTGGTGTTTGGCTGTAAGATCGATGAAGGTGCTTTTCTCTTCATCATCGATATCCTCGCCGAATCCGATAATGACCTGCCAATTGTGACTTCCCGTACCCTTAGCCATAACGTTTGCTATCGTTGAAGAGAAATGTCCGAACAACACAGGGGTCAGGTAAAAGGTCGCAGAGTATTTTTTAACGTTTTTCCTTATTTCGTTTACGATGTCCTTGGTGACGCATTCCCCTGGGTGTTTTGTCAGGCAGAGAAGACATCCGAGACATGGAGACACGTCATTTTTCCCCAGTTCAACTACTTCAACCCAGTGTCCTTTTTCTTCCAGAGTTTTTACAACCTTGACTTTCAAATCCTCCGAAAGCTTCGTTTTTGAATCCTTATCCAGAACCAAGAGAGTGTTCAAAAGTAACCCGCCTTAAGCTGTATTGCCAGGCAGCTCGGCCAAATGATTGATTATGTCAAGTACTCAACTTCTTGATTAGCGAAGCCATATTCTTGCCGAAGTTCCAGGCTGTTTGGAGTCCTTCCTCATCCTGTTCCACTTCGCCTTTCTCTCGGCCGATAGCCACATTCCAGTACGTAGAACCAGGAATATAGAACCCCAGAATCTGAAACCACAAGGTAAGTTGAGCAACTGTGAAGTTATGGCCAGAACGCCGTGCCACTACCAAGGGCCCACCAACCTTGCCGTGGAAAGTCTCGCCATTCCAGCGTGCGATGTAGCCAACGCGCTCCATGAGTCCCTTAATCAAGGCCGTCGCCGAACCATAATATACCGGTGAAGCCAGAATTATGCCGTTGGCCTCTTTCATCTTGAGGTATATTGGAAATAGGTCATCCTCAATGGAGCAAGTCTCCTGTTTCTTGCATGCCATACAGGCAGTGCAGGGTTTTATTTCCAGGCCCGCTAACCGAATAAGTTCGGTACGCAATCCTTCTTCAGAAATTGATTTAAGCGTATGTTTGGTTAACAGTTCCGTGTTGCCATTCTTCCTGGGACTGCCGACTATGCCTATGACTTTCATCTTGTGACTCCTTTGTCTATCGCGGTTTTATCAATGACTAGATTGGTGGGCCACACCGTACAATAGCAAGAACTTTTGCGCTTGCCTTCGCCTTGACCTTCTAGAGATTATAGCGAGAGGTTTCATGGACGGCAAGATGGCTGAGATATTTAGCTTAGAACCCAAGAACAAGGAAAGACTCAATCCTGGCGCACTGAAGCGTCTCAGTGATTGGCAGGACCGTATTCTGAGGGAAGTGCCACAGCTAGGCAAACTCACCAGACAACAGCTTACCGCAGACCTAGATACCTATTTACATGAGGATGAGAAGATTGAATTTGGTAGGTGTGTGGACGATGTAGCAGGGTGGCTACGCAGATGCCTGGATACCGGAGATACATATTTCCCCTATGCCTATGACACGGAGGTTATCCATCCGATGATCCGAATTGAATCGCTGGTAATAGAGGCATACCGAAGAGTTGAGACGGAACGACGCAAAAAGGAATACAGTGAGAGATGGCGGGCTGGATTCCTATCTATAAAGCCTCCTGTCGATGACGCCAAGAAATACTTGAACGCTAAAGAACACGATCAGTTCATACTAGCCATGGGGAAAGCTATAGACAGGTATCTGGAAGAGGGCACAGCATACCTGGCCGACGCAAGGAGTTTCGACTACCGCTGGTGGTTGAATGAACTTCAAGAGCGCAAAAAGAAAAAGGCACAAGAAACGCAGGCCACGAATAAAGCCATTGAATACAATCATCGTCTTCGTCAAGAGATCGCCAAGCTGACCGCCCGACTTGAACGTAAGCAAAGACATCTAGGAAGCTATTCCCGGTCAAAAATTCGGGATGCGCGGTATACCGGTCATAACTTTGATTATGTCCTGTCGAAAAAGGGTCAGACAGACTTTGATGCTGCCCTGGTCAGCATAGCCAACAAGAGATTAGAGCAGCTTTGCCCGGAGGACTTACGTCAGTTTATCGTTCTTCCATCTCAATACTATAGGCGGTACTACCCGTTGCCATCGGCAAGCTACAGTTCTGAAGAAGTGCCGTCTGTCAATTTCGGCTTTGATGTTTTTGCAGTTGCTTACGCGGAGGTCTGGTTGAGACCAGCGAACACAAGACTCGATGGATACGAATTTCTTCTACCATGGATGGAAGACGAGAACGGCTTGCCACTCTTAAGGAAGCAAAAGTCCCTTGGTTATTACTACTCGGTTCTTAGGCCCGAGGACCTAGGTGGCCATGTGTTCTGGAAGAGTATTCCACTGGTTCTTTTGAAGGGGTTACTCAATGGTGAGGCAAAACCCGACGGATGCGCAATCTTGGCAGCCTCGGACAGCGACACCACGTATAGAGTCCAAGGTTCTGGAGGAGAGGTTAACGTGCCAGACAAGTTCGCGGAGTATCTCAAAAGTATCGGTAGCATGGACAAGATGATTGACATGGGTGTCATGACTGGGAAGGTGGGGAATATCGCCAAGGCTGCTCTTGGCGAACTGGAAGCAAAACATGAAATTCTGCCGGCTAGAGAAAAGGCTGCAAGAAGAGACAGCATGAAGAAAAGAATGTTTGGCTTGTTTGACGAAGGCAAAAGACCGGGCGACCTCGAAGTGAAAGCTTTGGGCTTAAAACCGAACTCAACTTACCGCTACTATCAGGAGTGGAAGAAGGCTCGCGGTCGCGGCCAATCTTAGTGCATTTTCTGTCAGAAATCACAGTAGTAATCATAGTGCAAAATCACGGTAGTAGTCCTAGTCAATCATAGCAGTCCGTCACAGTCCCAATCACAGCAAATCGTAGCGGAAAATCATAGCGGTCATCGCAGCACTCAGCCAACCTTTGCATAAACCGACCAAGCCCATTCATCGAATGAGGAGACTTAGTTCTCTGCCCACTACCTTGGCGCTACGCCTTTCGATGGCCTGTGAAGTTGGGCAGCACCGACTGAACAAAATACGCTATTGTGACCTATTGAACGAAACAAGTTATTGTTGCCTTGCAGCAAATAATAGCCAACGGAAACGCGGCTTGGGCTGTCATCTTCAGTGAGCAAGCAAGTAGACAGACTGCACTTCTAAAGCTACAATTTGTAAACATGTCAGTTTTAGGACAAGATGGTCTGAACTTACAACGCATTACCCTTAGACCATGGTGAGGATATAAAGAATTCATGGGTACGTACCGTTACTGGCAGCATTTTCTCGCACTGGAAGCCGATTTCGCGGCGACCTCACGGTATGTCGAGTTCTCTCCACTGAATTTCGCAGCGTTCTCGGTTGAGTATGCGAAACTGCTCTTGGCCGTAGGGTCCGAGATTGACGTGCTCTGCAAGCTCACGTGCAAGATTGTGGATAGTTCGGCGAAGTGCGAAAATATCGATGACTACAGAGCTTGCCTTACTGCACATACTGAGATCGCGTCGGAAGAAGTTCTCATACGCAGGTACAATCTTGCCTTCAAGCCGTGGTCTGATTGGGCTTTGGGGAAGAACCCAAGCTGGTGGCAAAGTTACAATAAGGTAAAGCATGAGCGCGATTCCCACTTCCCAGAGGCTAACCTTGAGAACTGCGCGAATGCGATATCTGGTCTCTTTCTAATCGTGCTTTACTGCCATAAAGCTGAGAAAAGCACGGATAGTTTGAAGCCTTACCCTATGCTACTTGGTAGGGAGAAGGAGCCAGGATCCCTGCTACTAGAGTCGGGGTATTACATCTCGGCGTTCACATGAAGTGGTCTAACACTGAATCATCGATGCAATAAAAGCGAAGGCTAGGTAACAAAACAGGCTTCTGTGCAATTTCACCGTCAGGTATACTCTCGACCTCTGCCTCATCACCTCGTTGCCCTGGCACTCAGCGCCACTGAAACCAGCGGCGCTAAGCCTATTATGGTCACCTTCCCCACCGGAGTGGCAAAAAAATGCCACCCTACAAGTGAGGCTAGATTTTTCGAGGCTGGCTCAGAATGACACCCCCTTGGTTGGGTTACCAATCCCCTAGAGCTGCTGGAGATGGTCAAATCATACTAGGGCGTTGCCTCGGTCAAATTCCATGTGGGAAGCTCGACCTCGGCGCCCACAGCGACCACGGTGCCGTCGGCCTTAAGCCCCACCGTATGCATAACTCCTGCGGTGACCTGGGTGATGTTCGTCCAGCCCCCGACCTCGCACTCCCCGTAGCTGTTGTCTCCCACGGCGACCACGGTACCGTCAGCCTTGACCCCCACCGTGTGATACCAGCCTCCAGCGACCTGGATGATGTTCGTCCAGCCGCTCACATTGCACTGTCCAAGTCCATTCCAGCCCACGGCGACCACCGTGCCGTCGGACCTGAGTCCCACCGTGTGAACGGCGCCTGCAACGAGCTGGGTGATGTCCGTCCAATTGTCGACATTGCACTGCCCGTAGTTGTTGTCTCCCACGGCGACCACGCTGCCGCTGTTCTTAACCCCCACCGTGTATCCAGCCCCAGCGGCGACCTGGACGATGTTCGTCCAGCCAGTGACATTGCATCCCACCGCGGTGGGGTTGTTTCCCACGGCGACCACTGTGCCGTCGGACCTAAGCCCCACTGTGTGAGTGGTGCCTGCGGCAACCTGGACAATGTCCGTCCAGCCGGCGACAATGGACTGCCCAAAGTAGTTGCCTCCCGTGGCGACCACGGTGCCGTCGGACTTAACCCCCACCGCTTCATTGCCACCTGCGACGACCTGGGTAATGTCTGTCCAGCCACTGACTTCGCACTGCCCCCCGTCGTTCAGGCCCACGGCGACCACGGTACCATCGGACTTAAGCCCCACCGTGTGAGCGCTGCCTGCGGCAACTTGGCCGATGTCTATCCAGTCGCTCACATTGCACTGCCCGTAGTAGTAGCCTCCCGCGGTGATCACCGTACCGTCATCTTTAAGTCCCACTGTCTGCTTGTAGCCTGCGGCGACTTGCGTGATGTCCGTCCAGCTGCTGACATTACACTGCCCGTACTCGTTCCAGCCCACGGCGACCACAGTGCCGTCGGACTTAAGCCCCACCATGTCCCAGCGACCTGCGGCGACCTGGATAATATCTGTCCAGCCGCCGACATTGCACTCCCCGTGGGC